>Ga0137432_1000124_pt1 | contig 56718 bp, 40 predicted proteins | sample EasRivERMZT820_2_FD_102337 | JGI IMG/M metagenome (GOLD analysis project Ga0137432, IMG submission 102337) | Soil microbial communities from meander-bound floodplain in the East River, Colorado, USA - East River MetaG ERMZT820_2 | ecosystem: Environmental > Terrestrial > Soil > Floodplain ... | reverse complement strand
TTGGCCGTCTTGCGTCCCACCCCGGGGAGCGCCACGAGCTGCTCCATCGTGCGGGGCACTTCGCCCTTGTGGTCGCGCACCAGCGCGGTCCCCAGTTTCCTGAGGGCGCGCGCTTTGTTGCGATAGAACCCCGTAGGGCGGATGTCCTCCTCGAGGCCTTCCGGGGGTGCGTCGGCGTAGTCCGCGGCCGAGCGGTACTTCCTGAACAGCGCAGGGGTGACCTGGTTCACCCGCGCGTCGGTGCATTGCGCGGAGAGCACCGTCGCGACGATCAGCTCGAGTGGTGTGGAGTGGGTCAGAGCGCACCTGGGGGATCTGTACTCTCGGGCCAGGATGCTCAGGATCTGGCGCACGCGTGGAAGGGCCTTTCCGCGTGGTGCGGTGGTCGAGGCGCCGGCCCGCCCCGTCACGAGGCGATCACCCTGGCGTCACCTTCCGGCACGGAATGAACCTCGTCGATAGGATCCAGCGCCTGCATGACCAGACCCGTCGGCACCTTGGGATGGAAGTAGGTCGACTTCTGCGGCATGCGCAGCCCCATGCCGGCGACGGCCATGAGCCGCGCGCGGTCGGGAGGCTGCATCAGGAACGCGAGCTGCCCGCGGGCGCCGTCCACCCAGTCGATCGCCTGGTCGACGTCGGAGGTGAAGCGCAGCGCATCTCCCGCGCGCTGGCGGTCGGCATCGATCCCGAGCCTTGGCTCGAGGATCAGGCGGTGCAGGATGCAGACGTCGAGATCCCTCAGCGGTTCGGGAAGGTCGGACATCAGGGGCGAGGGATCGTCGGCGCGGCGGACGAGCGCCGCGAAACCGTCTCCTCCCGGGTAGACGACCATCGAGGCGCCGCCCCCCGCGGCCAGCGCGCGCAGGCGTCTGCGGATCTGCTCGCCGCGATGATCCCGCCCCTCGAACGCGAAGCGCTTCACGACGAAGTCGTCGGCGAGCTCCTGAAGAAGGGTCTCGTACCTGCCTCCCTCCAGACCGCGCGTGACCCTGTGGTAGGGGAGGATGGTCAGGCCGGGGGACTCGACGCTGCAGAAGTAGGCCAGCATGTGATCGAAGCTTCTCGGCTCCGAGGACGGCGGAGCGCTCCGACGCAGGCGTTCCCTGAGATCGCGGGCCGCTGCGTAGCGATGATGCCCGTCGGCGATGAAGGCCTGGTGATCGCGCAGGCCGTCGCACACGGCGCGCACCCCGACCGGATCCGCGACGATCCAGACGCGCGTGTCCACACCCGCGGCATCCTGCGCCTGACGGTCGGGGGTCCGGCGGTCGTAAGCTTGCAGGGCGCGCGTCACCGAGAGGTTGCTCTCCGTGTGCATCATGAAAATGGGAGACACCTGCGCGCGCAACGCCTCGGCGAGATCCGTGCGGTCGCGCCGGGGGGCGTCCATCGTGTCTTCGTGGGGGAGAACGATCCCCGAGCCTTCCTCCTCGATGCGCAGGAGCGCCACAAAACCCCAGCGCACCTTCGCCTCCATGCCGCGGGCGGCCCACGACTGGGCGACGACGTAGATTGCCGGGAAGGAGTCGCGTCTGAGAATCCCGCTCTCGATCCAGCCCGAGAGTGTGGTGGCCGCGTCGGCGTAGCGTGCGGGGGGGTCGCCTTCGGGAAGGTCCACGCGCACGATGTTATGCGGGTGACGCGCGCGCAGCTCGGCCGCGCGCTCCGGTGAGATCACGTCGTACGGCGGCGCCAGGACCAGGGAAAGATCCGGAACGCGGGCGATGTCGTACACGAGCCCGCGGAACGGGATCACGGTTGCCACACGACCTCCTTCACAACGAGACATGGATGGAAAGGGGAAACGGCATTATCCCGAGTGGCCTGCCGAGTGTCAAGATGGGAAATTCAGGGGATCGAGAGGCCGAAGCTCGCGGCGAGAAGCGCCAGGTCCATTCCGTCGACGAAGCCGTCGTTGTCGAGATCCGCGGCAGCGCTGTAGTGCGGAGAGGCCTCCGATGATCCGAACGCGACGGCCAGGATCGCGAGATCGGCGCCATCGATGCGCCCCGAGCCGTTGATGTCGGCGCGCGCCGTCCCGAAGCGCACGTCGATGGCATCGGGCAGGCTGGCCGCCTGTCCATCGGCGTTCATGAGGACGATGTCGCGTGGTCCGAGCGTGGCCAGCGGATCCGCCGAGAGATCGAACCGGACCTGCGTCGCCGAGATCACCTGGGTGCCGGCCGCCGTCATCCCCGTCCCGGGCAGCACCCGGAGTCCCTCGCGGAATCCCGAGCCTGTGATCGTCACGCTGCCGACGGACTCGCCTTGCCGCAGCGTCTGGTGGGGCATGCTCACGATCAGGGGGGGTGGATGGCAGAAGCGGCTCGAGGTGACCCTGACGTCGTCCAGGCTCCACCCGGCCCCCGTGATGCGGTTCACCTGGATCTCGACGAGATCCTGCCAGATCCTGAAGCGCAGGCGGATGGTCTTGCCCGCGAACGGGCTCAGATCGAACGTTGTCTTCTCCCACGTGTTGCTGAACCCTGCGAAGACAGGGGAGCCCTCGCCCAGCGGAGGGCCGACTTCCGTGTCGGTGACATCGGAGTACCCCTCCATCGGAACGATGTAGACGGAGGTGTTGCTCCCCTCGGGAAGCACTTCCACCCACGCTGCGTCGTCGAAGGAGTTGGGAGGCTCGCTGGCGAAGATGTCGTACCACTGCCAGAAGGTGAGGCGGGGCGACGTCGCCGTGCGCAGATCGATGAGCGGCGTGACCAGCGTCGCGTTAGTGCCCGGGGCGTAGTTCTCGTCCAGGTCGGTCCCGAAGACGCGCTGTCCCGAGAAGGCGAAGGCGGGCCCCTTGACCGGGATGCCTCGTTCCCACGAGTTGTGCGATCCGGTGCTGGTCCAGCCGGGATCGGCGCCCTCCATGTTGTCGAAGAAGTGGGTCCGCTCTTCGACGCTCTCCACGATGAGGTCGTTGCCTGAGGCTGTGGACCTGAGGCCACGGACATCCTCGGAGGCGAGCGCCACGCTCCACGAGCCGCACGCGGTTCCCACGGGAAGATCGACGTCGTGGCCGGTCACGAGCCGCAGACTGCTCGCGGCGATGGGCGCACCGCCACCGGTCGGCGTCAGGGTCACTTCGCTCGTCGCAGGGACGTCGGTGGTCCATCGGACCCTGACCCGGCCCGACTCCGGCATGGCGTTGATGCCGCGCAGCGCAGGCCCGGCGCAGGGGAGCGCCTGCAACGACGCGATCACAGGATGCAGTGTTCCTGTGCCGTCGTCCGCGTCATCGTAGCGCGCCGTGATCACGTCTCCCGCTGCCGCGCGCAGCGTCCCGGGGACGCCGGCGGCGCTGATCGGGACGATGCCGTCGAAGCGCCCGCTCGCGGGACCTCGTTCGAGGAGCTCGACGGCGAGCGGCGCGGGCCCTCCCGTCGAGTCGACCATGAGGACGAAGCTCTGGCTCACCGAGGGGTCCGTATCGAGGTCATCGTCGTGCAGCGTCACGCCGACCGCGTCATCGGCGCAGGTCGCATCGTCGCGATCGAAGACCAGCCTTCCTTCACGGCAGAGGAGCTCCCCCGTCACGGTGGCGGATTCGATGCGCCAGCCGGCGCCCGTGGGGCCGACGCCGGCGTCCACGAAGACCCTGAAACGGACGCGGGTGGCGCCGGAATCACCATGGATGAGGGGGGTGAGGTCGAAGACGGAGGTGATCGTCCCTGACGTTGGACCGCTGAATGCCTGAAGAGGGATGCCGGTCGGACTGGCCTCACGATCGACGGCCCCGGGATAGCCCCCCACAGGTGTGAGCGGGACCCAGGCGGTGCCATTCCATCCCTCCACCCGGCCGCCGTCACCGCCGCCCCCCGTCAGAGGGAAGTCGTAGGAATGCGTCAGCGTGAGGATCGGCTCCGCGAGCCCGGCGATGTTGAAGCGCGGTGACTCCAGCACGAAGTCCGAGTTCGGCGACGTCCCCCCGGGGCGCGGGTAGACGGCGGCTGACGCATGCGAGGCGCGCCCCGCCGCGATGCGCCAGAGATCGCCCTGGCCGCGGCTCCGCCATCCGGGGGCCGTGCCGGCGAAGTCCTCTTCCAGGGCCGGTAGCGCGTCCGAGGTGTGCAGCGAGCGGACGCCCGAAGTCGTGTCGTCGCGCGCCATGTTCCCGCTCGCGTCGCGCGAGGCGACGGTGAAGAAATGGAGGGCGCACGACGCGAGCCCCGCGACCGTCATCTCGTGCTCGTTCGTGGGCGTGTCATCGACGATCTGCAGCGGGAGGGAAGGATCGGTTCCGTACAGCACGCGGCTGTCGGACAGCTCGGTGGTCGTCCATGCGACGCGGAAGGAATCGGGTGAAATCTTCACCACGCGCACGTCCTCGATCACCGGGGCTGCGCACTCGATGACCGTCGCGTGCGCCGTGCGCGTGCGCGGGGTTCCGGTCCCATCGTCCGCGTCGTCGTACCGGGCGGAGATCGTATCCCCCTCTGCGGCAGCCAGGATCCCGGGGGCGTCGACGCCGGACAGGTCGATCGAGCCATCGAAGAGACCGGTCGAGGGGCCGCTCTCCGTGAGCGCAATGACCTCACCTTCGGGATCGGCATCGGTGATCAGCAGCGAGGTTGTCTGATCGGGGGTCAGCGGATCCTGATCCAGGTCGTTGTCTTCGATCCGGACGGCTATGGAGTCGTTGCAGACGTAGGCGGATCGATCCATCTCGATGATGGCGTCGTGACAGGGACGCGCCACGGTGATGGCCACATCGTCGATGTACCAGCCGAAGCCCGGGACGTGCGTCGGATCATTGGTGTCCTGAAGGAGATGGAAGCGAAGACGGATGGTCCGCCCTCCCAGGCCATCGAGGGGGAAGCGGGCCTCTTTCCATCCCAGCGTCGCGCCAGCGTAGACTCCCGCGCCGAAGCCGATGTACGCATTCGGCCCGATGACGTCGGGATAACCACCGAAAGGCTCGATCAACGACCAGGATGCTCCGCCGTCATCGCTCATTTCGACGAAGGCGCCATCGTCGAATCCATGCGGGGCTCCGACGGTGGAGATGTCGTACCAATGCCGGAACGAGAGGGTGCTCGCCTCCACGTCGGGGATGGCGATCGGGGGACTCGTAAGGACGATGTCGTGCCCCCTCTCGTACCGGCCATCCAGGTCGGTTCCCCAGACGGCACTCCCGGAGAAGGCAGAAGAGGGGGCGTTCACGCCGTCTCCCGCCGGCGCGCCGAGCTCCCACTCGTCCGGGGCCTCGGGGGGACCCGACAGCTTTGCGTGCGTCCACCCCGCGGAACCCGTCTCGAAGTCGTCGTCGAACAGCGGCACATCGCGGAAAGTGCCGAGATAGAAGGGCTGGCCGGCGTCATCCTGGCGGTTGGCGTTCCCACGCGCGTCGGTCGAGCTGACGGCGTAGTGCACCGGAGAACAAGGGTTGAATCCGAGGATCGCAATCTCATGCTGGAGGACGAGCCGGGGATCGGATGCCGTGAGCCCCAGGGACGCATCGGGGCCATAGTCCACGCGTGAGTCGGCGGGCTCGTTGGTGGTCCAGCGGATCAGCGCGCGGTCCGAGCCGCGGCCGATGGCGGCAAGGCCGGTGATGATGGGTGCAGCGCAGTCAGAGACGCCGAGCATCCGCGTCACGCTGCGCGGCCTGCCGGTGCCGTCGTCGGCATCGGCGTAGGCGAGCGTGACTTCGTCGTCGTGCATCACGGTCAATTTCCCGGGTGACGGGACAGCGGCGAGCGCCAGAACTCCATTGAAAAGACCGCTCGCCGGGGTCGTCTCGCTCAGCGAGACGACGACGGGCGTCGAGCCCGGAGCTGTTGCGCTCGCGGTCAGGATGATTCCGCCGGGGGTCGTCGGATTGGGATCGGCGTTGCTGTCGGCAACGCTCAGCGTGATGATCTCGTTGCATCCCGGCGAGCTTGCGGGAGCCGTGATGCGCCCGAGCGCGCACGGAGTGTCCCGCGCGGGAATGGCGAGTTGCTCGAGCGAGAAGGCGCTCTCGTTGGCGTAACGGTCGAATGCGGTGACGGCGATGAAGTGAGGCGCGCACTGGCCGAGTGCGGCAAGGGCAAGCGAGGTGGAGGCGGTCTCGAGACGCACCGGCGATGAGCCCTGCAGCGCACCGAGGCCCTGATAGGTTGGCCCGGGACCATCCGTGTCGTAGTGGACACGGTAGCCCTCGAGGTCGGACGCTTGCACGGGGTCCCATGAAACCAGGAGGGAGCCGTCATCCGCGTCGTGGACGGTGACACCATCAGGAACAGGCGGCGGCTCGCAATCCACGACGACCCCCGACGCGATGACGAGGCCGGGGAAGCCGCCTCCCGAGTCGAGGTCTTCGTAACGGACCGTGAGAGGATCCCCCTGGGAGGCCTGCAGGACCCCCGCGCCGGCCGTTGGCGACAACCGGAAGCTCCCGCGGAACGCCGCCGTGGACTGGCCGGTCTCGGTCAGGATCAGGGGAAGTGTTCCGGCGGGGGTCCTGGCCGTCACCGTCGCGGTGTCGAGGGCCGTGGGGTTGAGGGCGAGGTTCGTGTCGAACAGCTCGATCGCGACGCTCGAAGTGCATCCGTATTCCTGGGCGTCGATATGGAGTCTTCCTGAATGGCAGGAGGACTCCGCCGTCACCTCCACGTCGTCGATAGACCAGCCCGAGCCTCGGGGCTCCGGCTCGTTCGCGTCCTGCCAGAAATGGAATCGCACCCGGATGACGTTTCCGTCGTAGGCCGAGAGATCGAACGTCTCGGTCGACCACACGGTCAACGACCCCGCATAGACCCGCTCGTCGGGGGAGAGGTAGGGGTTCTCGGCGTCGACGCGGTCGGGGTATCCGCTGGGGGGCTCGACGCGTGTCCACGTCGTCCCGCCATCGCTGGAGACCTCGAGCCACCCGCCATCGTTCTCGGAGGTGGGAGGACTGCCTCCCGCGATGTCGTAGACATGCCGGAAGGTCAGGCCGGAGCGCACCGCGTCGCGCAGATCGATGGGGGGCGAGACGAGCACGGCGTCGCTGCCGACGTCGTAGGCTCCATTGAGCCGCGTAGCCCAGGCGCGCACGCCCGAGAACGCGCCGCGCGGCTCCACCGCCGGGAAGCCGAGCTCCCAGTTGTCAGCCGCGCCGGGGCGCGCCGGGGCGTGCGTCCACCGCGTGGCGAGCCCTTCCATGTCGTCGCGGAAGACGACGCGGCGCCCTTGGGGTCCGGTGGAGAAGCGCAGCGGTGTCGCCGTCTCGGCGGTCCTGCCAGAGGCATCGGTGGAACGAGCGACGGCGGTGTGGAACGTGCACTGCAGCGGGAGCGTCAGCGGTATCACGTGCTCGGTGACCCGCTTCGGGTCGGCGGCAACCTGGGAGCGATCGTTCCCAGGGCCGAACATGAGCGTGCTGTCGGCGGGGCGGTTCGTGCGCCAGGCGATCGTGACATCTCTCTGTCCCGAGCGCTCGACGTGGAAGTCGGCGATCGTCAGAGGAGCGCAGATCGACGTGACGCTCGCGCTCCTGGTCAGGGGTTGGCCGTCCGGTCCTGTGCGCGCATAGAACGCGGACACGCTCGCCCCTTCGGCAGTCTGGAGGGAGCCGTTATCGTGCACGGCGGGCACCGCGGCCTCCGAGACATCGAGGACACCCGAGAAGATGCCGCTCAGCGGGAGAGTCTCCTGCAGGCGCACGGTCTCGCGATCGGATCCAGAATCCACGAATACCGCCATGGTGCCGGCGCCGGCCAGCGCGGCGTCGGCCACGTCAACCGTGAGCGTTGCGCCGCAGGAAGCATGGGGAGGCGATAGCGAAACTATCCCGCGCGGACCGGCCAGGCGGGCGTTGCTGATGTAGAGGGCGAAATCCTGATCGGTCTCACCGGGGACCGAAGGAAGACCGTCGCCGGCGATGTTCGCCGCGAGGACCTTCACGTTCAACTGTGTCTGCCCCGCGGGGAGGATCACCATCTCGACGTTGTTGCGCTCGTCGGCCTCACCGCCGACGAAAGAGACGCCGTCCTTGATCGCGTTGCCGAGGTAGGTTGCGGCTCCCGCCTGCACCTGAAGATCGAGATCGTTGACCCACGCGTTGGCGCCGGGAGCTCCGGGGGCGTCGGTCCAGACGAGAGTCACGATCACGCGTCTCAAGGGGTCCGCCACGACGACGGGGGCGAAGACCGACTCCTGTCCGGTCGCCGTGAAGATCGTCTCCTGATCCGAGAACGCGCGCGCTTTCTCGTCCACGAAGCTTCCGAAATCGAGCCGTCCCCACCCCTGATCGTTGTTGGGGCGCGCCAACACGTTCGTGGGGGTCTCGGTGAGATTGTGCGCATGGTTCAGTAGGATCGCCTTGAGCATGGCGGGGCTCGGCTCCTGGCCGGTGAGCTTCCGGAAGACCGAGAAGACGATTGCCGCGGCCGCCGTGACGTGGGGAGCGCTGTGGCTCGTCCCCGTGGATCGGCTCAGGACCTGCTGCCCGGGGGGGTAGAAGGGATCGCAGATCGCCCTGCCGTTGTAATCCGGCGCCATCGAAGCGAGCGAATGGATGTGGCTTCCCGGCGCCAGGATGTCGGGCTTACGACGGCCGTCCCCAGTCGGTCCACGGCTGGAGCCCGTGAGGAGGTGATTCGCGCTGTCCGCCTGGTTGTCCTCGGTGCCGCACCCATCTTTCCCCTCGATCCGCACTCCCTCGGTGGCGCCTACGGTAAGCACGTTCTTCGCGGTCGCGGGCCAGCCGATGCTCCTGGGGAGGGGCCCGAGATTGCCGGCTGAGAACACCGGCAGGAACGGCTGATCGCCGTCTCGCGGGTCGCGGTTCGTATCGCGGACCAGAGCGTCGTACTCGGCGCACACGATGTTGTACTGCGGACCGCGAGTTCCCCAGGAGTTGTTCGAGATCCGTGCTCCATGACTGTAGGCCGATGAGGCCAGCTCGGTGAAAGAAATGAGGGCGTCGAAATTGGCGTCGCAACGGAAGATCCTGCTGGAGCCCAGGCGAAGGCTCGGGACCACGCCCAGACCGGAGAGATAGCCTTTCGGGTCCCGGAGCGCGGCGCCGGGGTCGGCGGATCCCGCGATGGTCCCCGCGACATGAGTCCCGTGACCGGCGCAGTCCTGAAGTGTCCCCTCGGAAGTCCAGTTGAACGCGTAGGCGATCCTCCCTTTCAGTCCCGGGTGTACGACGTCCGTGCCCCCCGAGTCGATCCCGGAATCCGCCACATCCACGATGATGTCGCTCAGATCGTCGAGGTCCCTCGACTCGAGCCAGGAGAGGTATCCCGGTCTGGCAGGGGAGTCGCCCGAGACCAGCCCCGCGCTGATCAGCGCGCTGAGCTCGTCGTGCATGCGCGGCGTTTCGAACGGCTCGATCCAGATCACCTCGGGATGGGATGCGAGATCTTCCAGCGCCTCGACGGGAACCGTGGCGCGCACGTGGGTGAGCGCCCCGAACGACTCGGGCGCGGACAGCACCTCCCGGGCCCGAGACAGCACGTCGGCAATCACCTCGTCGTGCCGGCCAGCGCGCGCGATCTGGATGGAAACGGTCACCGGATCTCCGGCATCGGGGAGATCGGGGCTGAGTCGATCCGACGGGAGAAGCTCCTCGGTCCATTGCAGCGGCATCTCGCCGGAGCGGTTGGAGAGACGCTCTCCGTCATCAAGCCACACCAGGTAGGCGTTGTGGGGGATGTAGGCGAGCGGCTGGCGACCCGAAGCGCGCGCCAGGCTCGCGACCCACGAGCGCTTCACCGGCCCATGGAACTGCACGATCGCCACGTGCGGCCGGCGGGGGAGGCGTGGGATCGAGCGCGCGGAGGTGTCGATGACGCGCCGTCGCAGCAGGATCTCGTCGCGGACGGGGCGCGCCGACGAAGAGGCTATCCCCGCGGCAATCAGAACGTCGCTCGATCCGCTGATCAGCAGGCGGGTCTCCTCCGCCGCGCCGTAGGAGTCGAGCAAGACGACCTTCCCGTCGCTGATGAGGCGCTCGAGCGCTGGCGTGCGGGGGAGGAACGCCTTGCGCGGAGAGGACCCGTTGCGGGCGGGCTGGGCCGATGTCCGCGCGGGCTCGGTGAGCGCAACCAGCGCGAGCGCAGGCAACAGGATGACCGCAGAGCGCAGGAGGAATCCGAGGAGCCGTCGCGCGGCAGGGCGTGACCTCATCGCCGGGTCTCCTTCACCTCGACGGTCGCGCCCGTGAAACGGGCCGGCAGCGTCACGGCTCCGGGGCTCAGGACGCGGGCACGCGCGAACGCGAGCGACGTCGAGCCTGCCGCGCGCGCGCGAAAGACGAGCCGGCAGATCGTGCCGCTCCCCGTGGCCCCGGAAGTGCCGAGCCGCGAGACACCCACGGCGATGCCGGCCATGCCATCCCCGGATTCGCCGACGCCACCGCTCTCATCGACGATGGGCGCGGCGAGGAAAGCGGTCGCAGCGCCGTCTTTGCGCAGGAAGTCGCCCTCCGCGGTGGCCGCCGCGTCGAACGCGAGAATCCTGGGATCGAACAGCAGCGTGAAGGGGATGCTGGCCACGTCCGCCGCCTGACGGATGCGGACCTGCACGATCACCTGCGAGCCGATCGCGGTTTGCGCGCGCCTGACGGAAGCGCGCACATCGGCCACCCCGTCCTCGGCGCCCCTGGTTCGTGCGGGAGCGGCCAGAGAAAGCGGCATGACCGCGAAGCAGAGGAGCCATGCCAAGGCGCGCCATGCTCGCGGCTTCATGGCTCAGTCCACCTCGATCAGGGTCGGGCCATCATGCCATGCAATCCCCATGACGACTGGCATCGATGGCATCGTCCTGGAAAAGCGCGATCCGGACGGATCGTTGGGGAGGACGAAATCCAGCGGGAAGGAGCCGGCGCCCTTGGCCCGGAAGGTGATGCGGGCGAGGGGTTCGTCCCCCGTCACGGTGCATGCTGGTGGCGTCGGGCCGGTGAGCGATGCGGAGAAAATGATGCTCCCGCTCGCATTGGCGTTGCCGTTGGCGACGTTGTCCGCCTTCACCGCCAGCAGTCCGGAGCACTCCTCCAGATACGTCCCGGGCGACAGATTGAAGGCCTCCGCCACCATGGGGTCGAAGGCGATCTCCACGTTGTAGCTGTCGAAGTCGGTGGAGATATCGCGCGCGAGGACTTCCAGCAGCAGGAGGTCGCCCGATACGGCGAACTCGGAGAAGAAGACCTGGTTTGTTGCGCCTCCGGCCGGTGGAGTCGTGGTCATGGAAATCTGAAGTCCCGAGCCCCCGTCGTCATCATCACTATTGTCGTTGCTGCACGACGGGTTCCAAAGCAGGATCGCGGCTGTGGCGCAGGCGAGGACCCATCGCGCACGCGTTCGGCTCAGTGCAGACCTGCCCGCCGAGGGATTCCCCAGGGACATGGCCTTGACCCCCATTGGCGCGGGACTACCTCGGCCTGGAGTCTGGTCGATCGCCCATCCCGGGCCACTGTCATTTTGACCCCCGGCGGGCCGTCGGGGTTGGCAAGGGCGGCGTATCCCCACGCGACGCCCTTCATCGCCTCGAGCTCCGCGGGGTGGCGCGGCAACTCCGAGCCGCTCCCGGAACTCTTCTCACGTATGCCTGAGCCTAGCACTCAAGTGCTGTACAGTCAATTGGTTGGGCTGTTTTGCCTGGAGACTTTGCCGACCAGATCGTCGAACCCCGGAGCCTTCCTCAGGCTCTCGAGCTCCGGGTCATCCTGAATCCACGCGACGTGAGCGTAGCCGCGGTCGGTGGCCCGTCGCAGCCAGGTGAGCGCCTGTGGCCCGTCTCCCGCGATCGAGAGGGCGCGCATGGCGTCGAGATCCCGCACCCTGTCGTCGAGGTCGTGCAATGCCTCTGTGTGGGACGCCAGGCTTTCGACCAGCCGACTGTTGGCGCCGTCATCCTTCACCAAGGGGAGGAGCCTTGCCCAGGCCACGTACGCCTCGAGCTGCGCCCGCGCGATGCGCGGTGTCATGGGGCGATGCACGGCCTGCTCCAGCATGGAGACGGCCTTCTGCGGATAGTTGAAGTCGGAATAGAGCCTGGCGAGCCCCAGCGCGAGCTCGAGGCTCGCGCCGGTCCTCTTCGCCCCCTCTTCCATCACGGCGGCGGCCCCTTCGATGTCGCCTGCCGCCAGGCGCATCCGTCCCAGCGCTTCGAAGGCTCTGAAGCTCAGCGGCTCGCCGTCGGAGAATCCCGCCGTGGCGCCGGGGTAGTTGTCGATGACGTCACGGTAGGCGGCGACGGCCTCATCGTCGCGCTGCATCTCCTCGAGGCAGATGCCTTTGTAGTAGGAGATGGTTCCGCCCGAGATCCATCGCTTCGTCTTGAACTGCGCGCGGCCGAGCACGATCAGGGCCTCCTCCCAGCGCGAGCGCTTCATCAGGGACAGTCCCATGAAGAGCTCGGCCCGGGAGCGCGACTCCTCATGCTTCTCGAGCACCTCGCGCAGGATCTCCGCGGCGTCGCGGTACCCTCCCATCGCCTCGATCGCCACAGCCATCTGAAGCTGGGCGGGGACGTAGCCGGGGAGCAGCGTGAGGGCGTCGTGGTAGTGCTCGACGGCCCGCGCGTCGTCTCCGCCGAGCAGCTCCACGTTCCCGAGGGCGAGGTGGATCGAGGGAATGTGAGGCGCGAGCGCGACGGCGCGCTCCAGGGTCTCGCGCGCCAGCTCGTGCTGTCTGTTGGCGGACTGCACCTGCGCGGCCGCGACGAGCGCCGGCACGGACGCCGGATCCCGTTCGAGCGCGATCCTGACGGCGCGCTCCGCCTCCGGGTTCTGCTGATCGAGCAAAAGCGCCCGCCCCAGCGCCGCGTGCGCCTCCGCCGAAGAGTCGTCCATCTCCACCCCACGGCGTCCCGCCGTGAGGGCGGCCGCGATCAGCGCGTCGTCCTCCTCGACGCCGCGGACGTAGAGGAGCGCCAGGGTCCTGGACAGCCCCGCATGACCGCAGGCGTCGCGAGGGTACTCGGCGACGGCTCGCTCGAAGAGACCGCGTGCTTCCGTGAGCGACGTCGCGCGGTCGTCGTCGATCAACAGCCGTCCGCGGCCGCACAAGGCGGCCGCCTGCAGATGCCGCGGCGGTTCTGGCACCAGCGCTTCGGCTTCGAGCGGCGGACGTCCCTCGGCGGCGGCGATCAGCGCCAGCAGCAAGGCCGGCGCCAGTGTCATGGGCACGAATTCTCCTCGTCTTTGTTCGGAGCGCCGAGTATATGCCCGGCGACGTCGCGTTGACACCCTCAACCGTGAATGGATACCTTGAAGCCGCGGCGTGGAGGAACTGGCGCCGGACGGAGGTGTTGGTGTCCATGCCAGGCGGCGTCGGAACCACCGCGCGGGCCCCCGAGCCAATCCATTGCGAACCGCATGTTGCCGCATCGGTGGATCTGCCGGAGTTCACCGCCCGGGCGGTCATCACCGGATGCGTCCTGGGAATCGTCTTCGGCGCCGCGAACGCCTACCTCGGACTCAAGACCGGTCTGACCGTCTCCACTTCCATCCCCATCGCGGTCATGACCGTGGCCGCCTTCCGCCTGCTGCAGGCGGCTGGCAGCGGCGGCGGCATCCTCGAAGCCAACATGTCGCAGACGATCGGCTCGGCGTCGAGCTCGGTCGCGAGCGGCGTCATCTTCACGATACCGGCTCTGTTTCTCTGGCAGATGGACCCGACCCTGGCGCGCATGACCTTGCTTGCGATCTGCGGCGGCATCCTCGGCACGCTGTTCATGATCCCGCTGCGGCGGCCTCTGATCGTCGTCGAGCATGGGCGCCTCCCGTACCCGGAGGGGACCGCATGTGCCAGGGTCCTCATGGCGGCGGATGCCGGCGGGGCGCGCGCGCGCAATGTCTTCATCGGCCTGGGGGCCGGCGCGTTGCTCAAGACCCTGACCGGTTGGGTCCGCGCAATCAAGGACGATCTGCACGTGCGGGTGCCTTTCCTCCCGAAAGGGGAGATCGGTATGGAGATTTCAGGCGCCCTGTTCGGCGTGGGGTACATCCTGGGGCCGCGGATTGGTTCCACCATGGCGGGCGGCGGACTGCTTTCATCGCTCGTCATCATCCCGGCGCTAGCCGTGTGGGGAGCGGGGAGGACCGAGCCCCTCTATCCCGAAACCGCTCTACTGATCCCTCAGATGGAGCCCGGGCAGCTCTGGAGCAGGTACATCAGGTACATCGGGGCGGGGGCGGTGGCCACGGGAGGACTGATCACATTGATCAGGAGCATTCCCATGATGGTCGCCAGCTTCCGTTCCGGCGCGCGACAGATCTTCAGACGAATCGGTGAGACCGGCCTGGAGCTGGGCAAGGCTCCCTTGAGAACCGAGCGCGACCTCTCCTTGGCGACGATCGGGATCGGGTCTCTCGCCGTCGCGCTGACGCTGGCCGCAATCCCGGGTCTGTTCGGTGAGGCAGGAGGGGTGGTGGTGCGCATCGCGGGGGCGGCGCTCATCGTCCTGTTCGCTTTCTTCTTCGTGACGGTCTCGTCGCGGATCGTGGGGCTCGTCGGCGTGACCTCCAACCCGACCAGCGGCATGACGATCGCCTCGCTGCTCGGCACGTCGGCGGTGTTCCTCGCCTTCGGATGGACCGATGCGGCGGGGAAGGCTGCCGCGCTGTGCGTCGGATGCGTGGTCGCCATCGCCGCATCGATCGGCGGTGACACGTCGCAGGATCTCAAGACAGGATTCCTCCTCGGCGCCACGCCGCGACGCCAGCAAATCGGCCAGCTTCTGGGCGTGCTCACGTCGGCGGCGTTCGTCTGCCTGACAGTGATCACGCTCGACAAGAGCTATGGGTTCGGTACGCAGGATCTCCCGGCGCCGCAGGCGACGCTTATGAAGCTCGTCATCGAAGGGGTGCTGGATCGATCGCTTCCCTGGGCACTGGTGGGGATCGGCGTCCTGATCGCCGTGGCCTGCGAGCTGCTCCGGATCCCGAGCCTCCCGTTCGCTGTCGGCGTCTACCTGCCGCTCGCAACGATGACCCCGGTCTTTCTCGGTGGGCTGCTGCGGCATTGGCTGGAGCGCAGCGCATCGAGCCCGGAGGAGGCGGCGACGCGCAAGGACGAGGGGGTGCTCTTTGGCTCCGGGCTCGTGGGTGGGGAGGGGCTCCTGGGGGTCGGGATCGCTGCCACGGCGGCGATCGCGGGGGCGGCTCCCGCCGGGATCGGCCCGGAATGGGCCGGGGACGCGGCGGATTGGCTGGCCCTCGTCGCCTTCGGGCTCCTGACCGTTTTGTTCGTGCGATCCTGCACCCGAAGCCGGCTTCCTGCGTAGAGTAACGATGTGATCGCCTGTCCGTCGTGCACGAGTCCTTCACCCGAGACGGGGCGATTCTGCGCGCAGTGCGGGTGCTCTCTCGACGTGTCGTCGCTCCCGACCACACCTCACGGCGCGGCAGGGCTTCGCGCGACGGGGCGTTATCCGGCGGCGAGCCCAACGAGCCGGATGACCGGCAGCTATTCGTCCTCCGACAGCCTCGTGGACAGCCGGTTCCTTCCAGGCGATGTCCTGGCCGGGCGCTACCGGATCGTCGGGCCCATCGGCCGCGGGGGGATGGGGGAGGTCTACCGCGCCGACGACCTGCGGCTCTCGCAGTCCGTGGCGCTCAAGTTCCTCCCCGCCTCGCTCTACGCCGACGAAGGTCGTCTCCAGAAGTTCTTCGAGGAGGTCCGCCTCGCGCGGCAGGTGACCCATCCCAACGTCTGCCGCGTTCACGACATCGAGGAGCACGAGGGAGAGCACTTCCTCAGCATGGAGTACGTGGACGGGGAGGATCTCGCTACGCTTCTGCGCCGCATCGGCAGGCTCCCTGAAGACAAGGCGATCCAGATCGCGCGGCAGATCTGCGCGGGGCTCGCGGCCGCGCACATGAAGGGAATCCTCCATCGGGATCTCAAGCCCGCGAACGTCATGATCGATGGGAAGGGGCAGGTGCGCCTCACGGACTTCGGCCTCGCAACGCTCGCGGCCGGAGTCAAGCCGGGCGACGCGCGCGCGGGGACTCCCGCCTACATGGCGCCCGAGCAGCTCGACGGCACGGAGGTCACGACGCGCAGCGACGTCTATTCCCTGGGGCTGGTGCTCTACGAGCTGTTCACCGGCAAGACGGCGTTCCCCGCCGACACGCTGGCCGACATGCGCCGCATGCAGAAGGAGAGCACGCCGGCCACTCCTTCCAGCATCGTGGACATCATGGATCCGGCGGTCGAGCGCGCGATCCTCCGATGCATCGAAGTCGACCCGCGCCAGCGCCCGTCGGGACCGCTGGCCGTGGCGGCCGCCCTTCCGGGTGGCGATCCCCTCGCCGCGGCCCTGGCGGCGGGCGAGATCCCTTCTCCGGAGATGGTGGCCGCCGCGGGGGAGGAGGGGGCGCTCGATCCGCGCCTCGGGCTGCTGTGCTTCATGCTCGTGCTGGCGGGGCTCATCACGACGATCTACCTGAGCGGGGTGCGGGTCTTCGCGCGGCAGGTCCCGCTGCCGAAACCGCCCGAGGCGCTGGCGGTGGAGGCGCGCGAGACGATCGAGCGGCTGGGATACTCCGATCCGCCGGCGCACAGCGTGTGGGGATTCTCCGCCGATGGACTCTGGAGACGGTACGTGGAGGAGAATCGACCTCCAGCATCCACACGTTGGGACGACGTGGGGACGATCAGGCCGGCGCCGATCCGGTTCTGGTACCGGCAGAGTCCGCGGTATCTGGTGCCGGCCAACTACGTGGGGTTCGTCACTCCCAACGACCCCCCGTCGAGAATGTCGGGTCAGATCGACGTGACGCTGGATCCGAAGGGAAGACTGCTGGAGTTTCTCGCGGTGCCTCCCCAGGAGGAGGCGCCGAGGAGCGATTCACTCACGCCGGACTGGAAGCCGGCGCTCGAGGCTGCAGGACTCGAAGCCTCGACTCTGACGGAATCGCGACCCATGCGGAACCCGCTCATCAACTGCGACGGACAGATCGCGTGGGAAGGAGCCTACCCGGGCCAGCCGGAGGTCCCGATCCGCGTCGAGGGATGCTCCTATGGAGAGCGGGTCGCCTGGTTCGCGGTTCTGCCGCCGTGGTCGCGCCCGACGCTCATGCAGCCGGTCGAGCCCCGGACGCTCGACTGGGTGATGATCGTGATCGCCGTCATCGTCTGCGCGGCCCTGATGGGGGCGGCGCTGATCATGGCGCGACGCAACCTGCGGCTTGGGAGGGGAGATCCCCGGGGCGCGATGCGCTTCGCGCTCTACCTCTTCGCGCTGATCCTCGCCTACCTCGTTCTGCGAATCGACCATGTCCCTGTTCTGCTCTCGGAGATCGCGCTGCTCGTGACCTGCGTGCAGTTGGCGATGTTCTACGCCGTGATTACCTGGATCCTCTACATCGCTCTGGAGCCCCACGTCCGTCGGCTCTGGCCCGATGCGCTCATCTCATGGAGTCGCATGGTGTCGGGACGGGTGCGCGACCCGAGAGTGGCGAGGGACATCCTCCTCGGGGCGCTGGCGGGAACGATCATGAGCACCGGGATCCTCGCCCTCAACGGACTCGGGACCCTTCTGGGAGGGGTCGGCCACCCGTTCGCGGATGTGATTCTGGACGGCCTCACCGACAGCCGCAAGCTCCTGGGCTTGATCATGGCCGTCGTGGCGAACTCGCTCCTCACGCCCATCATGCTCTTCTTCATGGTCCTGGTGCTGCGCGTGCTGCTGAAGAGGGAGAGGCCGGCGGTGCTCGTCATGCTGGGGATCCTGTGCCTGTTTGGCGTGCTCCCCACCCTCGCTCATGTCGGGGCCTTGGAAGGTGGGGCGCGATGGGCCGGCATCCTCCAGATCGGCATCGAGTTTCTGGCGTGCATCGTGCTCTGGGGGATGATGCTCTTCGTGATGATCAGGCTCGGTCTTCTGGCCCTGCTCGCCCTGTGGCTCTTCACGAGCTCCATTGGCCTGGTGCCGCTCACGTTCGACGCGTCGTCGTGGTACTTCGGACGCTCCGCGCTCTGGATCCTGCTGCTGTCCCTGCTGGCGTTCTGGGCCTGGTGGGACTCCCGCGCCGGGCGCCCGCTGCTGCGCGGCGAGCTGCTGCAGCCATGATGCTCCGCCGCACCTGGGGGCGCGCATGACCGTGGAGGATGGAGCCCTCGGCGCAGTATGGGATCTTCTCGAAGCCGGGGAGCACGAGGAAGCGCTCGTTCTTGCCGAGCGGCGCCTCTCTCAGGATCCCGACGACGTCGAAGCGCTGCATCTGGCCGGCTGCGCCCTCGCGGACGCGGGGCGCTTGCCGGAGGGAGAAGCCCGGGTGAGGGAGGCTTTGCGGCGCGATCCGGACTACGACGGCGCACGGGAGTCTCTCGCAGGGATGCTCTACGCGACCTGCCGGTTCGAGGAAGGAGCGCAGGAGGCTCAGCGTCTCGTGCGCGCCGCTCCTGAATACGCGCCGGCGCACTACCTGCTGGGTGTGCTGCTCGACATGCTGGGACAGCGGCGCGAAGCGGACGAGCACATCGCGCGCGCATCGCGCCTCGATCCCGAAGGCTTTCCTGCCGCCACGGCCTTCGATCGGAAGGAATTCGACGCCGCGGTGGAGGAGGCGCTGGAGGGTCTCCCCGAACAGTTCCGCCGCCACGTCGTGAGTCTGCCGATCCTGGTGGAGGACGTACCGACCCCTGCGCTTCTCGCGGAGCTACTCGAGCCTTCGCCCGATCTGCTCGGGCTCTTCGTCGGTGTCGCGCTCCCGGAGCAGTCGCACGCCGATCTCCACACGACCCCCACGGCGATCTATCTCTTCAAGCGGAACCTGGAGCGGGCCTCTCCCGACCGCGCGTCCCTGGTGGAGGAGATCCGCGTCACGCTGCTGCACGAGGTGGGGCACTACCTGGGAATGGACGAGGACGATCTGCACGACGCGGGATACGGCTAGAAAAAAACCGGTCATGCACGGGGCCTCCGGGTGTAGGCTGAATGGACACCCATTTCAATAGAGGAGGAGGATCCCGTGAAATATCTCAAGAGCGCAGTTTTGATCGGGGCCGTCTGTATGGCAGTCGCGTCCTTCCCGGCGCTGACTCATGACGACGATGACGACAAAAAGAATGGCGGGGGCGACTGCGAACAGGCGTCTGGAGCATCATTCGAGGTGCTGACCATGAGTCTCCAGTGCTCGCTGGAGGACGGGGTCAGAGTCGAAATGGAGGGTACGGGTGACGTCGGTAACATCGGGGAAGCCGGCGGCGCAGGGCCGATCGCGTCCTGCCTCGATCTCGTCAACTCTCTGCTGTCGCAGATGGAAGGGTGTGTCGCGGGTGAGCTCGAGGACATCTACGGGAATGGGGGGCTCTACGGATCGATCATCTGCAGCGGCGATCGCAACCAGGTCGTGAACAATCTCTCGACGTTCCTGGTCGGCATCCAGTCACCCGCGCCGCCGATCTCCGTGATCGACCAGCCGGCGGAGCCGCGCCGCCGCTGATCGCAGCCTGCGCGACTAGAGGAGAGTGAAAGCCACGAGGAGGATCTCGTCCTCCCTTGTGTCGCTGCCGCGCGATGCGCCGCCACCACCGGCAAGGATGATCGTCCTGCCACGGCGCGCGATGACGCTCGTGGCGACGATCTCCCTGCCGTCATTGCTCTGGGAGACGAGTAGTTGGGCGGCATCGCGCCCCACGGGGCGTCCTTCGATGCTCAGCCGCGTGAGGTGGGGACCGCCGTCCACCACAACGGCGCCGCCGGTTAGCGCCATGCGGCTCCCCCCGAGCGATGTCACCTCGCCCAGGGAATAGACCCGGCGCGCGTGCGCGACGATCTCGTCCTCCAGGCCGCCGTCCTGCTGCTCCGACGCGTCGGCCTCGTCGATCAGGAGGAACTCCCGATCGCGGAAGAAGGTCGTGACCTCGACCTCCTGAGTCGAGGGGAGAAGTCTGCCGCGGTACACCCTGACGAGCCCCACCGGCACGTCCGCCCGGTTCCCACGGCTTGCCGCCGCGAGGTCCCGGGAGACGGCGTGCGCGGTCAGAGGCGGGAGGCTCTGGTCGATGTAGACGTAGGAGACGTCCGGATCGATCGAGCGGAACACGGTCGCCCCGGCGTCGAGGCCGCCGATTCGCGCCCAGTCCACTTCCACGTCGCGATCCGAGTCGACCACGTTGACGAGGGTTGGCGGGAAGATGGCGGGTGGGTGGCCGGCCGCGCGGCGCTGGAGCATCGCGGAGGCGAGCCCGGCGCCCCCCGCCACGACCAGCAGCGCGACGAGCGCCCCGGCCAGCCTGGCGCCGCGGCGCCGCCAGCGGCCCGGGTCGGGAAGCTCCCCGTCCTGCTGGCCGCGCGTCTTGTCGATCCGGAGCCGGACGTCGTCCCAGAAACGGTCGTTCCAGCCGCTCGGGGGCTTCTCGTCCGGGCGGGAGCCGAACGGATCGAAGGGCTCGGGCGGTTCGGAATCGTTGCGCAGCGCAGGGGAGGTCATTCGGTCTCCTCGATGCCGGCGATGCCGGCGAAATCAGCGCCGTCGGGCGCGGCGAGCGGCTGCGCAGCTTGGGTCTCCGGCCCGAGGAGGGCCCGCATCCGCCCGCGCGCGAGGAAGCGCTGCACGCGGATCGTGCTGGCGCTGCATCCGATCATCGCCGCCGCCTCCACCGCGGTGAAGCCGTGCAGGTCGCACAGGACCACCGCCTGTCTCTGGCGTGGGGTGAGCTGTGCCAGCGCCTCGCGAAGCGAAAGCGAGGCGTCAGGGTCAGCGGCCGGGGGCGCGGCGGTGCGAAGGCTCTCTTCGACCTTGAGGCGCGTCTTCCGCCTGCGCAGGCGATCGGTCGCCAGTCTGGCGGCGATGGTGCAGAGCCAGGTTCCGAAGGGGCGGTCCGGGTCGTAGCGCTCGAGGCAGTGATAGGCGCGCGCCAGTGTCTCCTGCGCCAGGTCGCGGGCCTCGTCCCAGTCGCCGAGGAAGTGGTAGGAGAGCCGGATGATCCGATGCGAATGCTCCCGGACGAGCAGCTCGAAGGCTTCGACGCGTCCCGCGAGGCACCCGACGACCGCCTCGCGCTCCGCGGCCGCTCGGGCATCTTCGGCTGACTGCCCTTCAGCAAGGGCCTTCCACTGGAAGGGTTCTTCTCTGGGTCCGAATGCCACGTCTTCTCCTCCCCCTACTCTGACATACGATTGGACACCCGGCATCGTTTATCGTTCCCTGCCACTTTGAGACGTAGCCCTTTCGATCCCCCGGGGCGGACGCGATCTTTGGCGGTATATATTGCGGCGTCATGGCGAGGGTGTTCCTGTCCATCCCCGCGGCTCTGCTGGTCGTTGTGTCGGCGATCTTCGCGGGTCCCACAGACTCATCCGATGCGACCCGAAAGACGGCTCCGGCGGCCGCCCCAGCCCCCGACCGCCTTGCCGTATCTCTTGCGACCCCGCTTCCTCCTCCCACCCTTGCTCCTCCCACCGATGAAGAGCGCGACGAGGTCTTCCGCTTCAAGAGCGGGCACTACCTTGAGGGGGCGAAGGGGGGCCAGCCGGTCCAGCTCCAGCTCGCGAGCGCCGACGTCGACGTCGCCAGCTACCACATCGCCATCGAGGTCATCCCTTCGCTCTCGCGGGTCGAAGGGAGCGTGAGGATCCAGGCGCGTGTCCTGGCATCAGGACTGACGCAGCTCGAGCTGAACCTCTACGACGAGATGACGGTCACGAGCGTCCTCCTGGACGGGGTGAGCTGCCCGTTCACCAGGGGAGGGGACTTCCTTCGGATCACCCTGCCACGCGCCTACCTCGTGGACGAGATGCTCGATGTCACGGTCGCGTACGGTGGCACGCCCCCCGTCGTCGGCTTCGGCTCGTTCACCTTCGCGACGCACAACGGCCATCCGCTGATCTCGTCGCTTTCCGAGCCCTACTCCGCGCGCGCCTGGTGGCCCTGCGTGGACGAGCCCGGCGACAAGGCCATCGTCGGGATGGACCTGACCGTCCCCGAGGCACTCACTGGCGTCTCCAACGGCGTTCTGCAGCAGGTCGTGCCGAACGGAGACGGCACGCGCACGTTCGAGTGGCGGTCGCAGTATCCGATCAGCACGTACCTCGTCTCGGTCGCGATCTCGGACTTCGTCACCTGGACCGACTGGTACGAGCCACTCGACGGCGGCCCGCCGATGCCTGTGCGCAACTACGTCTACCCGGAGCATCTCGCGCAGGCGCAGCACGATCTGGGTGTAGCGGTGCCGATGCTCGCGTTCTACGCCTCGCTGTTCGGTGAATACCCCTTCTTGGATGAGCAGTATGGTCACGCCCTCTTCTCGTTCTTCGGCGGCATGGAGCATCAGACGATCACGTCGTTCGGCGCGCCGCTGATCCGCGGGGACGACAAGTATCAATGGCTGGTGGCGCACGAGGCGGCGCATCACTGGTGGGGGAACAACGTCACGCCGGACACCTGGGGCCACGTCTGGATCAGCGAAGGGATGGCCACCTACTCCGAGGCGCTCTGGTGGGAGCACCTCTACGGTCAGTCAGGGCTCGCGACGTACATGGTCAGCCTCGACAAGCAGCCGTTCTGCGGCCCCCTCGTCAATCCAACGTGCGGACTGTTCGGACGCACCGTCTACAAGAAGGGAGCCTGGGTCCTGCACATGCTGCGCCGGGTCCTCGGGGACGAGGACTTCTTCGAAGGGCTGCGGCGCTTCGGAGAGGCCAACGACCACGCCACCGCCGACACGCCCCTGTTGCGCCACGCGATGGAGGCCGCGTCGCTGCGTGACCTCGCCTGGTTCTTCGATCGATGGACCCAGGAAGGGGAGCCTCTCTACAACTGGGGTTGGAGCGCGGCCAACTACGCCGACACGACCAGGGTGTACATGAGGATCGAGCAAGGGCAGCCGGGGACTCCCTTCATCATGCCGCTGGCCGTGCGCGTCACGGCCGCCGACGGCCCGCACGATTTCATCGTGCAGAACGATCGGATCCTCCAGAGCTTCGCCCTCCCGCCGGTTCCCGGTCCCGTCACGGGGGTCGCCCTCGATCCTGACGGGTGGGTCCTCCACAAGACAGGTTCGCTGAGCCTTCCCGACGGCGACGTGGACGGTGTGCCGGATCTCCAGGACAACTGCGCAACGCCGGGCAACCCCGACCAGGCGGACATCGACTCCGACGCGCTCGGCGATGCATGCGATCCCGATCGCGACGGCGACGCGCGCGCCAATGAGACGGACTGCGATCCTCTCGACTTCTTCGTGCAGGATCCACCGGGCGATGTGACGGAGCTCGCCGTCGCGGGACGCGAGTTCGCGGTGCTGTACTGGGCGCGGGATCCCCTCGTCGGGGATCGCGTCACCTACGACGTCATCACGGGGAGCACGGCGAGCCTCGCGGGCGGCTACGCGTCGGCGCACTGTCTCGCATCCGGATCGGGGCTCACGCAGAGAACCGATTCGCGGATCCCCGATCCGGGGAGCACCTTCTACTACCTGGTCCGTCAGAGAAACCAGTGCGGCGCCGGGCCCGCCGGCTCCAGCTCGACGGGGCTGCCTCATGAGGCGCCACTCTGTCCCTGACAGGATGCTGCGCGACCTGCGGGAGTCTTTCAGCACCCTGTTGAATCCGCCACCTGCGATGTGATGGGCTAGAATCCTGGTTCCCGGGCGCGGTCCGCCACGTTGCGCCGGGCCCGATCCCCGGAGACGCACGGTGTTCGAGAAGACACTCAGTCACGTCATCTGCCCGCGGCGCCTTCCCGAGCGTCGCTGCGGTGGAGCGCTCAGGCTTCACGACGACGGCCTGCCCGTTCGCCGCGCCCCGGGACGGGAGGACGAGATCGCCGAGGGGCTCGTCCGCTGCGACGCCTGCGGCACCGACTACCCGATCTTCAGCGGCGTGCTCATCCTGGTGAACCAGGTGGCGGAGTACCTGGCGCGATTCTGGCGCGCGGCGCTCTCCTCGTCGGCCCTTCACGGCACCGTCTCTTTGGACCTGACTCGCTGGATCGAGAGGCATCATCCCGATGCCCCCGGTCTGCCCGGTAGTGACCAGCGGATCGACGTGAACTTCCCCGGCTCCATGGATCGTCTCGCGGATCTCGTGGGGGGAGATCCACGCTACGGCACCTTCGCGAAGTTCCTGACCGAGTGGCAGGGGAGGAGCCCCTACGACCGGCTCGCGTCCTTCGCTCAGGGACTCGGAGTGAAAGGGGGGACTGCGATCGACAGCGGATGCGGCGCCGGGGCGATGGCGCTGCGCCTCGCGCCGATGGTCGATCTCGTGATCGGAGTGGATTACGCGTTCGGCGCCGTATTGATGGCCCGGCGCCTGCTGCTGCATCTTCCGCGGCCGCAGCGTGACTACGAGCTGCGTCGCTCGGCCGATGCCTTCGAGCTGCGCTCCGCGGCTCCGGCGCTCGCCGCGGCGGCCGCCGCCTCGGGGGGAACAGACCTGCCGCTCACGCAGGCCGATTTCATTGTGGCCGATTCGATGCACCTCCCGATGGAGGACGGCTCGATCGATCTTGTGGCAGGAGCGAACATCATCGACATCCTCTCGCTGCGGACCGCGCTCACCGAGTCGGCGCGCGTGCTGCGTCCCGAAGGGGTCGTTCTCCTGACCGATCCGTTCAAGATCAACCCGGCCACATTCTCCCAGGGCACGCCCGACCCGGTCCGATCGCTCAAGGAGTTCCTTAACTCGCTAGGCTTAAGCGTCGTCAAAGAAGAGGACTTCGTTCCGTGGGTCTGGTACCACTACGACCGGCACTTCCAGGTTTACTTGAACTATTGCGCGGCCGCGCGCAAGAGCGCGGGGTGATCAGGAAGTCTCTCGCCATCGCATGGCTCGCCGGGGTGAGCGTCGTCGCCCACGGCGACGCAACACCGGCGCCTCCGCCTGCAAGCGTCATCCTCGTCTCGCTCGATACGCTCCGGAGCGACCACCTCGGCTGCTACGGATACGCGCGTCCCACCTCGCCGCGGATCGACGCCTTCGCGAAGAGCGCGACACTCTACACGCGCGCGATGGCGTCGTCCTCATGGACCCTGCCGTCACATGCGTCGATGTTCACCGGGCAGGCCCCCTTCGAGCACCAGGCGCACACGTTCCTCCAGAAAGGGAACTACAACGTGCACAGGCTCGCGACCGACCGGGTGACGCTCGCCGAGGCGCTGGGGGGGATGGGATTCGAAACTGCCGCTTTCGCCGCGAACCAGGCTTTCCTTGGTCGCCACTGGCGCCTCGACCAGGGATTCGCGACCTACCAGGCCGAGCGGGTCAAGGCGCGCGAGATCAACGCGCGCGCTTTGCGCTGGCTCGACGAGAGAAAGGGGAAGCCATTCTTCCTTTTCCTGAATTACATGGAGACGCACAGACCCTACGACGCGACACCGCAGCCGCGCTTCATCGCGGCGCCGGTCGCGCCGGACGAAGGGGCGATGCTCGACGAGCTGCATAGAGTCGTGATGCCTGCGAGCGGGCCGCTCCCCGCCGACCTCGCACAGAAGGTCATCGACCAGTACGACGCGGCCATCGCCAACGTCGATGCCGCCCTCGGAGAGTTGCTCGACCGGCTCGAGAAGGACGGCCGCTTCAAGGACACGGTGATCGTCCTGACCTCGGACCACGGTGAGTACTTCGGCGAGCATCACCTGGTGGAGCACGGCAAGGACATCTACCAGCCGGTCATCTCCGTTCCGCTCATCATCAGAGCACCAGGCAAGGGCAAGGGAGCCAGTGCTACGGCCGCGAAGACCATCGACACGCTGATGGATTCGAGCGACATTCCACGTCTCATCGCCGCCCACATGCCGTCCGGTCTTTCGGATCGTCTCGCCGAGCTCTTTCCGCTCGCCCCGGGCGGGCATCCTGTGATCAGCGAGATTCACTACGCCCTCAAGAGCAGCGTCGAGAACTCCGAGTGGGGTCACAGGTTGCGCAGGATCAGACAGGCGCTGTTCGAGGGTCCCTGGAAGTACATCCAGTCTTCCGACGACCACCACGAGCTGTACGACCTGAGCCGCGATCCCGGCGAGACCGACAATCTCATCGCATCACAGCCTGAGGTGGCCGCGCGGCTCGCGCGACAGCTCGATCAATGGCTGGTCAGCCGCCGCCCTGCAGCCCCGCCGGCGCCACTCGAGGAGCTGGACGAGGAAGACCTCAAACGTTTGAAGAGCCTCGGGTACAATAATTAGGAGATCGGGCCCGACGCGTGTTGTTCGGGTGTGGATTGACACGACGAGAGACGAGCCGGTAGAGTGCTCGTCGAGGGCTGGTTGGGTCCGCCGCGCGCGGCGCGGATGGATCGACCGGCCCTTGGCATTTCAAGAGACGGCCATCGAGGGCATCAGAGTCTGGTGACAACTGTGCTCTCGCGAATGCTCAGCGCCGCCCTCTTCGGCATCGAGGCGGCCATCGTGCAGGTCGAGGTGCACGCCTCCGGCGGCCTTCCCGCCGTCAGCACCGTGGGGCTCCCCGACAGCGCGGTGCGCGAGAGCCGCGAGCGCGTCCGTTCGGCGATCCTCAACTCCGGGCTCGTCTACCCGAAGGGGCGCATCACCGTGAATCTCGCCCCCGCCGACATGCGCAAGATCGGCTCGTCTCTCGATCTCCCCATGGCCGCGGCCATCGCCGCCATCGAGGCCGGGGTCGTCGCGCGTCCGGTGCAAGAGGACACGCTGCTGCTCGGCGAGCTGTCGCTCGACGGGAACGTGAGGCCGGTCGCCGGCGTGCTCTCGGTCGCCCTGGAGGCGCGGGCGCGCGGCATCAAGCGGCTGCTGGTTCCGCTGGCCAATGGACAGGAGGCCGCTCTGGTGGACGGCATCGATGTCCGTCCGGTAACGACGCTGGCGCAGGCCATCGGCGTGCTCAACGGCACGAGCCAGGCGCTCGCTCCTCCCGCTGCGCCGGAGCCGGCGCACGACCCCGCTGACGACGCGCTCGACATGGCCGACGTGAAGGGACAGCAGGAGGGGCGTCGCGCTCTGGAGATTGCGGCGGCCGGGGGGCACAACCTTCTGCTCATCGGTCCGCCCGGAACAGGCAAGACGCTGCTGGCCCGCAGGCTGCCGACGATCCTTCCGCCGCTGACGATCGAAGAGGCGATGGACGTGACACGCATCCGTGGAGCGGCAGGGGAGGCTGTCAGGTCGGGGCTGGTCAGCCGGCGCCCGTTCCGCAGCCCGCATCACACGGCGACGCACATCGCCCTGATCGGCGGGCGAGGGGGGCCGGCCGGAGTGAGGCCGGGCGAGGTGAGCATGGCGCATCATGGCGTGCTGTTTCTCGACGAGCTGCCGGAGTTCCAGCGCAACGCGCTGGAGGTTCTGAGACAGCCGCTCGAGGAGGGGGCCGTGACCATCGCGCGCGCGTCACGCACGGCGCGCTTCCCGTCGGAGTTCCTCCTGGTGGCGTCGATGAACCCCTGCCCCTGCGGATACCGGGGGAGCCGCACGCGCGACTGCACGTGCACGCCGCCGATGGTTGCCCGCTACCTCGGCCGGATCTCCGGACCCCTGCTGGACCGGATCGACATGCATGTCGAGGTGCCGGCGCTGGGCTACCGGCAGATGGCGCTTGAGGAGCCCGGCGAGACGTCGCGCCAGATCCTGGCGCGCGTCGTCGCGGCGCGGGGGCGCCAGCGGGCGCGCAACGGCTCGGGGGTCGCCAACGCCCGGATGCCTGGAGCGTCACTGAGAATGCACTGCGCGCTGGATCGGCACGGGCGCGAAATGATGGAGCGCTCCGTCACCCGGCTCGGCTTGTCGGTGCGCTCCCACGACCGCATCCTGCGCGTGGCGCGCACCATCGCCGATCTCGCTGGTTCGCAGCAACTCCTGCGCGATCATCTCGCCGAAGCGATTCAGTACCGGGCGATGGATCGCGCACCGGGTGCGTCGACGCCGTGAGGCCGGCGATGGCGGGAAGGGCTCGTCGTGGCGACGTCCCTTCCTGGGAAGGTGAGTGAACAGGCCGGCGGTGGGATGGGCCCTCACCGCCGGCCTGGATTTGCTCAGTTAGTTGTCGTCGTCATCGTGGCCGTGACGACCGTTGTGATGATGCTTGTTTCCATGGTGCTTCTTCCAGTTCGCGTGCCCCGGCGGCCCGTAGCGGTGGACGGGATGCCCGGAGTAGTAGCGGACCGGGTAGTAGACAGGACGCGAGTAGTAGGTGTACCGGAGCCGGGGATGGTAGTGACCGTAGACCCGGTAGCTCGGGTACCAGTAGAGCGGACCGGCCTCGCAGGGGACCGGGCCGTAATGCACGTGGCCGTAGACTGTCGGATTCCCGTAGGAGAATCCGAAGACCGCGTTGGGCGAAGCGATGCTCACGGAGACGCTTCGGTCGTGCGCCTCCGCCGGGCTCCCCAGCATGGCGGGGAGAACGGGAGCAACGGTCAGAACAGCGCCGATCAGGGTTCTCTTCAGCAGGTGCGTCATGGTTGTGTCCTCCTAGTCCTCCACCCCCCTGTTTGCACGCCCGATGCCATCCTGACGGCGTCCGGGGTGGGGTTCGTATCCCGTTCAGATACATTGGGTTGAACGATCCCGGCCGATAACGCACTGTCACCGCCAGAGGTCACGCAGGAGCCCCGGGTGGTACGATGCCGGCCCGGCGGAAGCGGCCATGCGTGCCGCTGTTGCCTCGGACAGGATCTGAGGTCATCGCGGGTCGATACCGACTCATGGAGGGGGCAGGCTCATGACACGTAAGCGCGAGCTCATCGACGGACTCAACAACGATTTGAACCTCGAGCTGGAGGCGGTGCTGCGGCACGTCTATCACGCCGCGCAGGCCACCGGCCTGCTCGGGCACGAGCTTCGGGAGGCGCTGCAGGGCGAGGCCGGCAAGGAGCTGGGCCATGCGGCGTTCCTCGCCGACAAGATCACGGCGCTGGGGGGTGAGGTGAAGATCGAGGTCAAGATGCCGAAGAAGGTCAAAACGGCCAAGGAGATGCTCCAGGCCGGCATCGCGGCGGAGCGCGCGATCATCGCCAACTACAGCGAGCGCATCAAGCAGGCCGAAGAGGCGGGGGAGCGCGGGCTGGTCATCCGGCTCGAGGACATGATCGCCGAGGAGACCGATCACGCCGAGGATCTCGAGCGGCTGGCGCGGTAGCGCGCCGATCACGTGACGAGGGTCCGCTCGGCGGCGCTGGTCATCGCGCTGAACGCCGTCCTGCTCCTGGTCGTGCTGGGACTCGTGGAGCTGGGGCTCTCCTGGTACGAAGTCCCCGCGTCGGTCCGGTACAGCGTCTACCCACCGAACCAGATCACCACCGTGAAGGTGGATCCGCGCGTGACCCCGGGGGTTCGGGACGACGCGGTGTACGAGGTCAACGCCCTCGGCACGCGGGGCCCGCTCCCATCGCCCGACGACGATCTGCGCATCGTGGCGCTCGGCGGCAGCACGACGGAGTGTTTCGTCCTGTCGCTCGAAGAGTCGTGGCCCTACCGCGTCGGTCAGCTCCTCGAGGCGTCGACCGGAAAAAGAGTCTGGGTCGGGAACATCGCGCGCGCCGGGCGCCAATCGCGGCAGCACTACTTCGACGCGAAGTACGTCGTCCCCGAGCTTCCGAGAACACAAGTCGCCCTGCTCATGATCGGCATCAACGATCAGTTCAACAGGATGGTGCAGGGGGACGCGTTCGAGACGCAGGACGTGCTGGCGCTGGATGGGGGGAGCGACCTCGCAGCGGAGCTGAATGTCGGTGAAGCGCAGGGCGGGTGGCTGGCGCAGCGTCACCTGGTCCGGCGCGGACGTCTCCTGCTGGAATGGCTGAAGCTGCTGAGCCCGCGTGAGCGGGAGGTCCGCAGGCTTCTGAGCCACACGCTCCCCGACTTCTACGTCAACGGGCGCGCCATGCGGGCCGCGCGGGACGTGACGAAAGAGACCCTGCCGCCGATGCAGGAGCCCATCGCCGAATTCCGGCGCAACCTCGCGCTCATCATCGCATTGCTGCGCCAGCACGGAACAGAGCCCGTGCTCATCACCCAGCCTTCGATGTGGCGTGACGACCTGACGGCGGAGGAGGACGGGCTGCTCTGGCTCGGCTCGGCCGACGGTTGGCCCCCCCGCAACGACCCGGGGCCGTATTACTCGGTTCACGCGATGGCGGCGATGCTCCGGCTCTACAACGACGCGCTGCGAGGCATCGCCAAGGACGAAGGGTTGCTGCTCATCGATCTGGCCGGGCTCGTGCCATCGGACACGACGGCCTTGTACGACGACGTCCACTTCAACGAGGCCGGAGCGGAGCGCGCGGCGCGCCTCGTCGCCGATGCCTTGCGCGACGGCCCCGCCGGCCGGATCCTGGGCCTCCCCTGAGCGCGGGCCTATACTTCGCTCGCATGCGCTCCGATGGCTCCTTCATGAGACGCCCGGCGATCATCGTCGTCGGCATCATTGCAGCCCTCGCGATGACGGGGGTCCCGCTCCATGCGGACCAGCCCGTCTGCGGGGCGTGCGGCCGCTCGATCGACTCCGACTACGTGACAGCCGGCGGAGAGACCTATCACCCGGAGCACTTCGTCTGCGCACTGTGCAAGGAGGTCCTGGACGGCGAGTACATCGTCCACGAGGGGCGGAACTACCATCCCTCCTGCTACACCAATCGCGTCGCTCCGCGCTGCGCCCTGTGCGGCAAGGCGCTCGAAAAACGCTACATCGAGGACTATTGGGGGAACTCCTACCACAGCCAACACGACGGCGAGGCGCCACGGTGCGACTACTGCAAGCGCTTCATCTCCGATCGTCTCACCAAGGGGGGCGTCACGTACGACGACGGTCGGGTCGTCTGCCGGCTGTGCTCCCGGAGGGTTATCGATCGCGATGACGAAGGAAGGGCCCTGCTGCGATCCGTGGCCGCGTCGCTGCGGGATTTCGGGATCGACGTGGACGCCGGCGCCCTCAGGCTGCATCTGATCGACCGCCGGGAGCTGAAGCGGCGGGCCGGGGGCGATCGGAAGGATTTCCAGGGGTTCACGAGCTTCCAGCAGAAGACGCTCAGGGGGATTCCGGGCGCCGCGACGATCGACGTATGGATGCTCTGGGGGCTGCCGCGGGAGGAGGCCGTCTCAACCCTGGCGCACGAGCTGATGCACGTGTGGCTCACTTTCAGGGACAGGGATCAGAAAAACGGCGCCCTCTCCGAAGGAAGCTGCAACTACGCCGCCTATCTCGTGCTCGGCACCGAGACCGGCCCGCTGAGCCCGTACATCGTCGAGGCCATGATGGAAGACGACGATCCCGCCTACGGGAAGGGGTTTCGCCGCGTGAAGCGTTTCGCTGAGGAGAAGGGGATCGGGAAGTGGCTGCAATGGATCGCCACCAAGGACCGGTTCCCCGCAGGGTACTAGGAGCCTGTCCGAGTCATGGCTCGCGTCGCGTTGCGAGCGCCGCGACACCGGATGCTCTTACCTTCCCGTGCCCCACCTTCGGTGCATGAAGGCCTCCCACGGTGAGAAGAGGATCTTGTCCGCCAGCAGGCCGATGACGATGATCACGAAGATGATGCCGATCACCTGCTCCATGGCGTTGAGCTCGCGGCCATAGTGAAGCAGGTGCCCCAGGCCGAAGCCGGTCAGGATCGTGACGTAGATCTCCGCCGCCATCAGCGATCGCCACGCGAAGGCCCATCCCTGCTTCATGCCGCTGACGATGAAGGGGAGGGATGCGGGAAGGATCACGCGCACCCACGTGTGCAGGCCGCGGCTCCCCATGGTCCGCGCGGCGCGGACGTAGATCGGCGGCACGGACTTGACGCCGCTCTGGGCCGCGATCATCACCGACCAGATCGTCCCCATGATCACGACGAAGAACATCGCCGCCTCGGTCTGTCCGAACCAGAGCAGCGCCAGCGGCACCCAGCAGACGCTGGGGAGGGTCTGGAGCCCCAGGGCCAGGAGTCCCATGGTGTCGCGCAGGAGGGAGCTGCGCGCGCAGAGCATCCCCAGGGGGAGGCCGGCCCCAATCCCCGCGGCATAGCCGATGAGGAGCCGCCTGGCGGTGACCCCCGCCGCCTGGAGGAGCGTGCCATCGGCGATGGCGTGCTTGAGATAGGAGATGACGGCGAGCGGGGAGGGGAGGAGCACGGGGGACCAGAAGCCGGCGCGCACGACGAGGTGCCAGACCACGACCGCCCCCACGAAGAACGCCACGGCGTGGAGCGTCCGTCTCATCCTGTCTCCCGTTCGTCATAATTCTGGTTGTGCTTCACCAGCGCGTCCCTGATCTCGAGCGAATGGCGGGCGACGTCGATGCTGTTGATGTCGCGCGGCCTGTCCAAGGCAATCGGAAAGTCCTCCAGGATGCGCCCGGGGCTCGCCGACATGAGGAGGATACGATCGCCAAGACAGATCGCCTCCCGCACGTTGTGCGTCACGAACACGACCGTCTTGCGCTGCTTCTGCCAGATCGCCTGGACGTCGGCGTAGATCTGCTCGCGCGTCATCGCGTCGAGGGAGGCGAAGGGCTCGTCCATCAGGAGGATGGCGGGGTTGGGGGCCAGCGACCGAGCGAGAGCCACGCGCTGCTTCATCCCCCCCGACAGCTCGTGGATATGCGCGCGATGGAAGCGCGCCAGGCCGACCATCTCGAGATAGTACTGGGCGACCTCCCGTCGTTGCTTCGACGTGATGCCCGGTTTCAGCTTCAGGCCGAACATCACGTTTTCGAGCGCGGTGAGCCAGGGGAAGAGGGCCGACTCCTGGAACATGACCATGCGATCCCTGCCGGGTCCGTTGATGGGCTTCCCGTCGACTAGAACTCGGCCCGTGTCGGGCCTCTCCAGCCCGGCGATGATGGCAAGCAGAGTCGATTTGCCGCTGCCGCTGGGCCCGACCAGGCACGACACCGACTCGGCCTCACGGATCTCGAGATGAATGTCCTGAAGCGCCGTCACATGACCCGAGGCCGACTTGAAGCTCTTGCTGACTCCCTCGATGAGGAGTCTGGACGCGCGACCGTCGGGGGTCGCTGGTCCGCTCAACGGGGGCGCTCGATCAGGCGTTCGAGCCCCACCGTGTCGCGCAGGAATCCGGCGGCCTTCGCGGCGTCGACGAACTGCGTCAGGGGAGCAAGCTCGATGTCGGTCGTGAAGCGCAGACGCTGCCATGCGGAGGCGACGATCTCCTCCGAGACGGGGCGTCCCGTCTCCCTTTGCAGCTCGGCGGATACGAGGCTCCTGGCTTCGTCGGGATTGTCGACGATCCACTGAGTGAGCTCGGCGTGGGCCGTCGCCAGCGCCGCGGTCATCTGAGGTCGCTCGCTGCTGAGGGCGGCGGCGACCGCCAGGACGGTGGTGACGGCGTCTTTCTCTTCCAGGAAAATCCTGGCCCCCATGTCACGCTCCAGGATCGAGACCCAGGGCTCCACCGTCCATGCGGCATCGAGTTTCTTTTGGGCCCACATCAGGAGCATCTCAGGGTTGGCGACCGGAAGGACGCTGACGTCACCCCCCATCTGCGTCACGTGGAAGCCGTGCGCCACCAGCCATGCGCGGCACGAGACGTCCTGCGTGTTGCCGAGCTGGGGTGTCACTATCGTCCTGCCGCGGAAATCAGCGGGGGCGCTCACGGAACTCTCGGCTGGAACGAGCAATGCGGAGCCCCCTCGTGCCGCGCCGGCGATGATGCGGATCTCGTCTCCATTGGATTTCAGATGGGCGTTGAGCGCGGGACTCGGTCCCACGTACGTCGCGTCGAGGCTCCCCGCGAAGATCGCCTCCATGGCGCTCGGCCCCGCGTTGTAAACGAACCACTCGATGCGGATTCCCGGACCCAGACGCTGCTCGAACCACCCCCGCCCCTCGCGTGACATCGCGTGGGCCACGAGAGCCTGCGCGTGGGTGATATTGGGAAAATGCCCGATCCTGAGCGTGCCGGGGTCGGTTGTCTCCCGGGCGCCGCAGCCCGCGGCGAGCGCCGCGGCGAGGCCCAGCACGAGCGTCGATACTGACGTACGCTTCATTTCACCTGTCCTCATGCGTGGCCAGCCACCAGTTCGGCCCATTCTAGCCGCTTCGCATGTCCGGCCACCGTCACGGCGAACCGCCGCCGGCTCCGGCCTTTGCCGACAGCGCCATGAGGCGTTGCGCTCTGCGATGGTATTCGAGCCCTTTGTCACCATCCCCGACGGCCATGGCCGCGTCGCCCAGTCGGGTGAGCGAGCCGGCATAGATGGGTTGCGCGAAGATCGGCTCGCGCTGCACGCGCCGCAGGCGATCCCACAGCCAGAAGTGAGCGGATCGCAGCCGCGCAAGGACGTAGCCCTCCGTCAACGGCGTCAGATCGAGCTTCAATGGCGGGTAGTCGATCAGTGGCGCGCCGGGTCCGCGCGGCAGGGCAGAAAGCGGGAAGGGCTCGCCGAGATAGCGGACGCGCAGGAGCCACGCGTGCCCGACGATGGGGCTCAGAGCCGGCGCGTAGCTCACGGCCACCTGGGGGAGGTAGTACCTGGTCCCCTCGCTTTCGACGTACTCCCAGGAGGGTCTCCCCTCGATGCTCAGCGGGACGCGTTTCGTCGACAGTCCCGCGATCCCGAACCAGACCGTGTAGTTGAGCAGGACTCCCAGGATATTGACGAGGACGCCGGCGATCAGGCAGGAGACGAACAGGATGCGCGCCAGGCGCGCGATGGGCGCGGCGTCCAGGATCAGGGCCGCGGCAATTGCCACCAGCGGCAGGATCGGGAAGAGCAGCCGCGGACCCCACGAGAATCCTCCCTCCCACGACCACCAGGTGGCAACGGTGAGGAGCAGTGCCGCGATCGATCCGAGCAGCAGCAGAGCCTCGGGGCGTCGGGCGCTGCGCAGACCTCTCCACAGTCCCCAGGGGACGAGGATCGCCACCGGAGCGTAGAAGACCAGTCCCTTGTTCGGACCGAGAAGCAGGCCGTAGAGCCCCGTGAGAAGCGGGGTGGTGAACCGGCTCCCTTCGACTCCATACCCGAAGTCGCGCCAGGACCCGTAACGGAGCTGATTGAGCACGACGACGCCGGCAAGCGCCAGCGCGAGCGTGACGCCAAATCCGGCGAGCATCGGCATCCCGTGGCGCCGGCGCGCGGCCGCTGCCAGATAGATGGCGAAGCCGGGGACCAGGACCAGCAGAGACGCCTTGGTGAGGATCGCGAGCCCGAGCGCCGCAGCCGCGGCCGCGGCGCGCCATCGAGGGTCCGCGTCGGACCGGACGCACGCCACGGCGAGCCGGAAGGCCCATGCCACGCAGAACGCCTGCAGCGGCTCGCTGAAGTCGTACGAGACGTACGGCCACGCGAAGGTCCCGAACGCATAGGCCGCCGCGGCGAGAGCCCCCGTCCCGCGGCCCGCTCCCAGATCGCGCAGGGAGGCGGCGACCGCGAGGCCGGTGAGCGCCGTGAGGATCAGATTCATCATGGGGAAGAGAACGTTGCTGCTTCCCGCTCCAAACGCCGTCTCGACCGGCTCGACCAGCGCCAGCGGGATCTGCTCGACGAGCGAATAGCCCAGGCCGTACTTGCCCGAACGCCCCGCCACGGCGGTGAAGCCCTCGGTGTCGAACCCGTAGTTGGTGCGGATGTCGCCGAACTCCCGAAGAGCGACCGCCGTGTCGAGCATGATCTGCCCGTCGGTCACCCATCCGAAGTCGGCGTCGCTCAGCGTCAGGAGCAGACCGAGGCACAGAGCGGCGAAGAGCAGGATCGAGCGCGTCCTGCTGGCGATGCTCACCGCCCCGCGGGGCCGGCAGCGAGGATGCGCCGGATCGTCTCCGGGTCGTCGGGGAGCAGGTCGGAGGCGGGGAGCCGGGGGACGAGCAGGTACCACCCGGGCTCGAGGCGGAACGCCCTGCCGAAGAGCGGGAGCGCTTCCTCCAGGCGGTGGTTCTGCACCAGCGTCGCCGCGTGCCAGAAGACGAACTCGGCCATGTCGGGGAACATCTCCTCGGCGGCCGCGTAGTGCTTCATCGCGCCGGGCATGTCATCGTGCTCGACGGCGAGGTCGCCGGCGTTCATGTGCTCGTAGGCGCGCCAGAGATGGACCAGGCGCTTCAGCTCGACGATCGGTTCGGGATGATCCTCCACCCGAAGCTCCATCACGACGTCCTTCCATGGCGTGGGGGTCTTGTCTCCCTTGACGATCAGGATCGCGGCGGACTGCTTGCCGCGGATGTCCCCCCCGGCGTTCTGCGCCGCCTGAAGAGCCGCGAGCATCCGTTCCGCCAGATCACCCTGTGTCGTCTCGTAGGCCTTCGCCATCGCGGGGACGACCCCCACGTCGATCATGAGATTCGCCTGCACGGAGTATCCCGGTCCCATCTGGTTGCCGGCGGCCTGGATGCAGCGCGCGCCCGTGTGCGACGCGACGCGTCCCGCGGAATCGATCATCGCCACCTGGCGCACTTCGCGCCCTTCATCCGTGGCGAGGAGCTTCGCGAGCGCGTCGGGGGCGGGCACTCCGCTCTCCATCAGGGCGAGCCCTTCCGGGCCGTAGTCGATACGCACGAACGACTGCGTGGCGACCGCCCCCACACCGGCGCGCGCCCACGGAACGATCGGCCCCACCGAGAACCAGTGGGACTGGACGGCCACGCCCATGTGCCCGGTCTTCGCGTCGCGCGCGACGATCGAGAAGGTGGTCACCGGACGCCCGGGAGATTCAACGCGCACGGGTCCGGCGGCGATCGAGGTGTGAATTGCCGCCGCGAGACATGACGCGGTGATGATGAAACGACGCGATTGCGGAGTCATGGGGAAGCCCTCGGGTTGGATGGCCGAAAACGTGGTGTATCCTGCCGCCCGCTCAGCCTAACCAACCTGTCGAGGACGTGTCAACGTGAATCCCGGCAAGGGCCCGCGGCGTGACGCGGAGCTCCTCCTGGTCGTGCTCTTCTGGGCCTTCAACATCTCCGTCCTGAAGATCTGCTTCGTCTGGATGATGCCGCTGGCCTTCAACGCCGTGAGGTTCGCGGGCGCCGCGATCATTCTGCTGCTCCTCACGCGCGTCATGGAGGGGACGGTGCACATCGCGCGCCGCGACATGGGTCGCGTTCTCGTGCTGTCGCTCGTGGGCCACACGGCCTACCAGGTCGTGTTCGTCCTGGGCCTGGATCTCACGACGGCCTCGAGCGCGGCCCTGATCTTCGGCGCCACGCCGATCGTCGTCGGCATCCTGACGTGGCTGACGGCCCACGAGAGAATCGGCGCCGCCGGGAGCATGGGAGCCGCACTGGCCTTCGCGGGGGTGGGGCTCGTGACCGCGGGAGGGGAGGGACCGGCGCAGACCGTCTCCTTGGCGAATCGGCTGACGGGATCGCTGCTCGTTTTCGGCGCCGTCGTCTGCTGGTCGATCTACACCGTGATGTCGCGCGATCTCCTGCGCCGATACTCCCCCCTGCGCGTGACGGCGGTGACGCTGAGCATCGGCGCCGTGCCGCTCATCGCGCTGTCGATCCCCGATCTGAAGAAACAGGACTGGAGCGCCATCCCGGCGCTGACGTGGGCCGGGCTGGCCTACTCGATGCTCTTCGCACTGGTGGCGGCCTATATCCTCTGGTACAGATCGGTCCGCGACGTCGGCAACCTGCGCACCGCGATCTATTCGAATCTCGTGCCTGTGTTCGGCGCTTTGTCCGGCGTGCTGATCCTGGGTGAGAAGGTCACGACCGGTCTGCTGGGCGGCGGGGTCTGCATCTTCGCGGGAATCCTCCTGACGCGCCTGGGACGATCCGGCGCGTCCGCCGCGAGGGCGGAGAGGGCAGGACCGTAGTATCTTGCCGCACAACCGGGTAAAGGAGTGTCACATGGACCTCGGGATCGGCGGGCGCGTCGCGCTCGTCGCGGCTTCCAGCGAGGGGATCGGCCGCGCGGTGGCGCGCGCGCTGGCGGCCGAAGGGGCCAGTGTGGCCCTGTGCGCGCGACGCGAAGCGCCGCTGATGGATGCGGCGGCCGCCATCGCCAGGGAGACCGGAGCGAAAACGCTGGGGGTGGCCGGCGACGTTGCGCGCGACGAGGACGTCTCCCGCATCCTGACGCGGATCGAAGCGAGCTTCGGTCCCGTGGACATCCTGGTCGCCAACGCGGCGGGCCCCCCTCCGGGACGATTCGACCAGCTTCCCATGGCCGAGTGGGAGGCGGCCTTCCGGATGAACCTGCGAAGCGCCGTCCTGCTCGCCCACAAGGTCGTCCCCTCGATGCGCCGCAGGAAGTGGGGGCGGATCGTGAACCTCACCTCGGTCGCCGTGAAGCAGCCGATCGACGGTCTCATCCTCTCGAACAGCCTCAGGGCCGGTGTGGCCGGGTTCAGCAAGACCCTGGCCAACGAATGCGCTGCTGACAACGTCATGGTGAACGTCGTCTGTCCCGGCTACACTCTCACCGAGCGCCTGAAGGACCTCGCCCGGTCCCGCGCCGCGGATGCCGGAGTGACGACCGAGAGATTCCTCGAACAGATGGAACAATCGGTCCCGTCACGCCGGATTGGCCGGCCCGAGGAGATTGCTTCCCTCGTGGCTTTCCTCTGTTCGGAACGTGCCTCATACATTACGGGAACCGTCGTGCAGGTGGACGGCGGTCTCGTGAGGAGTCTGCTCTAGTGTCGCGATTGGAGACGCTTCATCCCTGGCTCCGCGGCGGAATGCTCGTTCTGGGACACATCGCCCGGCTCGTGCTGGGAGTCGTGTTCCTCTGGGCCGGCGCCCTCAAGGCGCCCGATCCGATGGGCTTCGCGCGCGATATCGCGCAGTACGGGATCGTCACCGGTTCCGCGGCCACGGTGTTCGCGTTCCTGCTGATTCCCGTGGAAGTGGCCCTCGGTTGCGCCCTTTTGCTAAACTTCCGCTCCCGGCTCGGTCTTGCCATAGCGAGTGCCTTGATGGTCATGTTCATCGCGGCGATTTCCTATGCGCTGGCCACCGGCCAGCCCCTGGAGGATTGCGGCTGCTTTGGCAGCAACAGCCCGAGGACGCCGCAGCAGACCCTCACGGAGGACGCCGTGTTCCTCGCGCTGGGGCTTGCGGGCATTGCGGGGCTGGGCGCGGGTCCGAGGAAGGGGAGTGTGGTCGCGCGGCGGTGGAAAGCCGCGCTGCTCGCCGCGACGGCCGCTGGTTCGGGGGCCTTCGTGGTCGCGGCGCCGCACCTGCCGATCGACGACCTGGCCACCAGGCTGGCGCCGGGAGTCGCATGGGCATCTCTGGAAGTGGCACTCCCGGAAGTCGATCTCACGCAGGGGGCTCATCTCGTGGCGCTTCTGAGGTTGACGGATGATGCGAGTCTCGCGTCGATGGATGCGTTGAACGGTCTGGCGCAGCGGCTGCCGCTCGTCGGCCTTCACAGCGACGACGAGGCGGTCTACAACCAGTTCTTCTGGACGCACGGCCCGGCGTTCGAGCTCCACTACCTGGCCACGTCGGATATGAGGTCTCTGCATCGCGGGCTGCCACGCTTCTTCGCGGTGCGCGATGGCGTCGTGACGGCGACCTGGAGCGAGGTGCCGCCGGAATCCGAAGCGGCGCGCGCGCTCGGGATGGGCTCATGAGCCGCCACCGGCAACCCGGGATGCTCACCGCGCTGGTCGCGATGCTCGTCCTGGCCTGGTCGCAGGCCACGTCCCAGGGGGCCCAGGAAGCGCGCGCCTGGACGTTGATGGACGACTTCGTCGTGGAGATCGACGGCGCGGCCGTCGCCGGTGCCAGGATCTATCGTTCCCCGGGAATGCCAGCGCTGCTGCTGATCGCGCCCGGTCTCCGGCAACCGGTCATGATCGATCCGAGGACGCGCACCTTGCGCCCCGTGACCGGCCCCGTGATGCCCGGAGAGACCGACAAGACGCTCGAGATGAAGGACTCCGCCGTGGGGGCCGACGGGCAACCCTTCACGACGGACGAGAACGGTGTCCAGGCCGAATGGGACAACCACAAGATCCGTCTGACCAACAGGCCTGCCATCGTCGGGGAGACGAACATCGAGGCGATCCTGGCGTACTCGTATATCTACCAGGAGGGGATGGATCGCTATGACCCGTCGCAGAAGGATCTCTCCTACCTGAAGTCCTTCAGCGATCCGGTGAGAGTCGAAGTCTTCTTCGGCTCCTGGTGCCCGCATTGCAAGGAGCTCGTCCCCAAGTTCTTCAAGACGATGAAGCTCGTAGACAACCCCAAGATCGCCCTGTCACTCACGGGGTGCCCGGACCGCAATTTCTCCCAGTACGGCCCCGCCAAGGAAAAGAACATCCAAGGTGTTCCCACGTTCATCATCTACGCGGGGACGCGCGAGATCGGCCGCTTCTCGGCGGTGCCGGTCGACAGCAGCATCGAGCACGAGCTCGTCAGGATCCTCGCCGCATGGCGGGCGGTGAGCGGATAGTGGGTCGCCTGGCCCTCGCGGCCGCATCTCTGCTCTGGCTCGGTCTTTCGGCCGGACCCGTCCACGCGCAGACGAAGCCCGCCGCCGCGGCGCCGGCTCCGGCCTGGGAGGCCACCTACGACTGGTCCCTCGAGGTGGAAGGGGTTCTCTCTCTCGATGCGCTCTTCTTCAAGGAGCAGAACAGCGACCGGTTGCTGATCCTCCCCGTGGACACCGCCGAAGCGGGCCTGCTGGATCAGACCGGCAAGAAGGTCACGTCCCTGAAGCGGGATCAGATCAGGATCGCGGCGGGAGGGGAGACGGCCCAGCTCTCTGGCTCCCTCGAGGGACGCCCCGTCTCGCAGTACACGCTCGACGTCCAGCGCGGGGCCGTGCTCTTCTATCTCGGCTCGAAGCGGATGAAGATCCTGACGCGCGCACCTCTGCAGGGCCCCACCACGGCCGATGAGATCTTCAAGCACACACCCGCCTACCGGAAGGGGATGGACGCTTACCGGCCCGAGCAGGTGCCGGTGCAGACCATAAGGGCTCACCGGGGGCCGGTCACGATTGAGGTCTACTTCGGGACCTGGTGCCCGCACTGCAAGATTATCGTCCCGCAGTTCATGAAGACGATCGCCGAGGCTGCCAAGCGCGATCTGAAGATCGCCTACATCGGTGTGCCGAGGCGCTTCGACCAGTGGCCTGAGGCGCGTTCCAAGGGGGTGAGGGCGCTTCCAACTCTCATCTTCTACCGGGATGGTGTGGAGTTCGGCCGCATCCCGGGAGGGGCCGAGGACGGGCCGATAGAGAAGATGATCGCCCAGGTCCTCAGCTCCTCACGCTGACGCGTCGGGGGGGTGACGCGTCGCGGGAAAACTTCCTAGCGCTCTTCGATCCAGACGGCGACGTTCTCGTCGTTGCTGACCACCTTCACGAGCTGGAGCGGGGCATAGCCGCGCAGGGTGCGGACGAGCGCCTGGAAGTCGAACCCGGTGCGCTCGCTGTTGAACATGTAGTCCATGAGGCCGATCGGGATCTTCACCTCGACCGTGGCCCCCTCGTCGGCGTCATTCACGTCCACGCGGAAGTACTCGCGGTCCTTCCACACCTTGATGACTTCGTCCTCGGCTTCGATGGTGACGATCTCTTCGCTGGCCATGTCACGGATCGACTGCCACATTTTCGCGATGTCTATATGTCCGTTCGCGACATCCATGGGATGGAAGAACTTCTCCCCGTCGGCGGACTCGATCACGACTTCCATGAGCGAGAGCGGGACGTTGATCTTGATCCTGCCGCCCTCGTCTCCCGAGCGCGTGACGTCCACACGGAGCCAGAGGGCGCCGTCGGCGGCCGCCGCGGGGACTTGGGCTGCGACGAGGGCGACCGCGACGGCCAGCAGGAGCGTCGCGGCGGAGCGGATGGGGCGGTGCTCGTTGGGGGTCATCGTCGGATCCTCCATGAGCCCCGGGGTGCCCGGGGCTTTGACGGGGTTCAACGGCGGCCGTCTGGGAAGGTTCCCCGCCGCTGGGCTCAGGGGGCCAGGAGCCTGGGGGGCTATCCCACCCTCTTGAGAACCACCAGGGTGATGTCGTCGTACTGGGGGGCGGCGCCGGCGAAGTTCCTGAGGCTGTCGGCCACGAGATCCTGCAGGAAGGAGGCCGAACGGGTCCGTTCCTGCAGTAGCAGGCCGATGAGCCGGTCCTCTCCGAACTCCTCGCCCGCCTCGTTCTGGGTCTCGGTCACGCCGTCGCTGAAGGCCACGAGGAGGTCTCCGGGCCTCATCTCCACCTCCCGGCGCTCATGCTTGGCCGCGGGGACGACCCCCAGGATCAGCCCTCCCGCGGGGAGTCGGTCGACTTCCCCCGAGGAGCGCACGAGCATCGGCGGGTTGTGTCCTGCGTTGACGTATTCGATCAGGCCCGATGGGCCGTCGATCTCCGCGTAGACGAAGGACACGAAGTTGTTGGCGCTCGCGCTCTGGATGATGGCGGTGTTGAGGGAGCCGATCAGGTGCTGCAGCCCGGTGGCGGTTTCCATGTGGGCGCGGAAGGAGGCGCGGACGGTGGCCATCAGCAGCGCGGCGCCCATCCCCTTGCCCGAGACGTCCCCGATGGCCAGTCCCAGGCGGGCCGGGCCGCGGTCGATGAAGTCGAAATAGTCCCCCCCGACCTCCCGGCACGGCTCGTTGTACCCCGCGATCTCATACCCCTCCAGGATTGGCGGCTTCACGGGGAGGAGCTTGCGCTGGATGTCCGCCGCCTGCTTGATCTCCTTTTCCATCTGCTGCTTGGCGAGGGTCTCCTCGAACAGACGGGCGTTCTCGATTTTCACGGCGGCGATGTTGGCCAGAAGCGTCAGGAGCTTGAGATCCTCGGGAGTGAAGGTGGACGCGGCGCTCACCGTGTCGCAGTAGATCAGCCCGATGACGGCCTTGTTGTTCCAGAGCGGGACGCACATCGCCGAGTGGATCCCCTGGAGGACGACGCTCTCCTTCATCTTGAACCGTTCGTCGGCCTGCGCGTCCGTGGTCAGAACCGACTGGCGGTTGTCCACGACGGACTGCGCGATCGTCCGGGAGAGGCGGATCCTCTCGCGGTTGGAGCGCTTCTTGTTGTCCCTCACGACCTTGCTGACGAGCTGGCGGGTCCCCTCTCCTTCCAGGAGCATCAGAAATCCACGCTCCGCGGGGAGCGCCTCGAAGACGAGGTCCATGATCACCTCGAACACCTCGTCGAGGGGGCGGTTGCTGATAAGCTCCATCCCCGCGCGCGTCAGGACGGCCAGGGTCCGGTTCTCGGGCAAGGCCTGCTGGGGCGTGATGGTGGCGGTGGCGCTCACGGGGGGGCCGCTGCTGATGATGTCTTCCAGAGGGATCGTGACCGTCGAGCTGTCGGCCCGCATCAGGTGGCCATCCTCCTCGATGGCTACCCGGGGCTCCTCATCGACCGAGAAGAGGATCGTGGTCTCGCCCAGTGTGATGCGATCCCCGACCTTCAGCTCCATCGCGTCGGACACCGGCCGGCCGTTCAGGGAGGTCCCGTTGCGGCTCCCCACGTCGGAGAGGAAGTGCTTGCCGCGGTTCTCGCGGATCTCCGCATGGAAGCGCGACAGGGAGAGGTCGAACGACAGGTTCAGGTCGTTCTTCGACGAGCGGCCGATACGCAGGAGCTCCGCCTCGAGCTCGCGACGGAAAGTCTTCCCATCGCTGGCGATCACGGTGAGGTAGGCCATCTGCTTCTCCATCCCAGGGCCCTCCATGGTAGGGTCGCGCGCGTTGAGGTGTCAAGACTGGGCGCGCTCGTAAGTCTCGATCTCGCGTGAGGTTATCGAGCAAATCCATTGACAGTCGCGCGGCGGCAGGGATACCATGCGGCTCGCTCACGAAGGAGAGGCCGCCCGATGACGATCCCCTTGCACGTGGAGATGACTCTCAACAGCCGGGTGGATCTCGCCAATCTCGTTCATGCAGCCTCGGACGAGATCTGCCGCATCGCGGGCCTGGACGAGGATTCCATGCTGAATCTCGGTCTGGCCCTGCGTGAGGCGACGGTCAACGCGATGAAGCACGGCAACAAGCTCCAGGAAAGCCGGCCGGTGAAGGTCACCTTCCATCTCAATGGAAGGCGTCTCGAAGTGGACATCATGGACGAGGGGGAGGGATTCGATTTCGAGCGCGACGTCGACCCGCGACTGCCCGAGAATCTCGACAAGACGAGCGGGCGAGGCCTCTTCCTGATGCGCACCTTCGTGGATGACATCCGGTTCGCCCGCAATCCCGGAAAGGGGACGACGGTCAGCCTGTACAAGAAGCTGCCCCGGCGCGCGCGCGGGCTGAAACGGGCGTGAGTGTGCTAACTTCCACCGCGAGCCGGAGAGGACCCTACAGGAGAATGAATGAAAGTTTCAACGCGTAAAGTCGGATCGGTCACGATCATCGACCTCAACGGGAAGATCACCATCGGGAAGGGTGACCTGATCCTGCGCGAGGCCGTCGACAAAGTCCTCGGTGAGGGGCAGAGCAGGATCCTGCTGAATCTCAACGGGGTGAGCTACATGGACAGCGCGGGCATCGGCGAGCTCGTGTCATGCTTCAAGCGCGTCGTCGAGAGGAAGGGGACGATGAAGCTCGTGAACCCCGGCGGCCGTGTCCAGGATCTTCTCGCGCTCACCAAGCTCGACGAGTACTTCGAGACGTACCAGAGCGAGGGAGAAGCACTCGCCTCGTTCGCTGCATAGCAGACCGCACGAGTCCTTCCTCGCGTTGCGGGCGCCGCAACCCCTCGGAGACGATCCATGCGCGCTCTTGCAGTAGAAGGGCCGGGACGTCTTGCGGTCGTCGATCGACCCTCCCCCGAGCCCGGCCCCGGCGAAGCGCTCGTGGATGTCCGCATGGCGGGGATCTGCGGCACGGATCTGCATCTCGCGCGCGGCTACATGGGCTTTCACGGCATCCCCGGGCATGAGTTCGTCGGCACGGTGACGGGCGTGAGCGCCCCCGCGGATCGCGTGCTGATCGGCGCGCGCGTGGTGGGGGAGATCAACCTCGGCTGCCAGGACTGCCAGCGCTGCGCCGAGGGGATGGGGCGCCACTGCCCGCGCCGTCGCGTGCTCGGCATCCTGAACAAGGATGGCGCCTTCGCCCAGCAGCTCACCCTGCCGGTCTCGAACCTGCACGCGCTCCCCGACAGTCTGCCCGATGAGGAGGCGGTGTTCGCCGAGCCCCTGGCGGCCGCGTTCGAGGTCCTCGATCAGCTCGCAATCGACCACGGCGATCGCGTCCTGGTCCTTGGAGGTGGAAGGCTGGGGTTGCTGGTCGGCCAGGTCCTCGCCGGCGCGGGGGCCAGCGTGACCGTCGCCGGCCGCAGCGAGACGTCCCTGGCGGTCGCGCGCTCCCTGGGACTCACCGCCGTCGCCGCGCCGGACGGCATCACGGCCAGCCCGTTCGACATCGTCGTGGAAACGACGGGTTCCCCCGAAGGGCTCGACCAGGCCGTGGCCCGCGTGCGCCCCCGCGGGACCGTGGTGTTGAAGAGCACGTGCGCCACATCATCCCCGTTTCACTCCTCGCGGGCCGTGGTCGACGAGATCACCATCGTCGGCTCACGCTGCGGGAGGATGGAGCCGGCCCTTGCGGCTCTGCGCTCCGGGTCGATCGCCGTGAAGAGTCTGGTCCGCGACGTCCTCTCCCTCGAAGAAGGGGCCGAGGCGTTCCGGCGCGCCGGTCTTCCGGGGGCTTTGAAGGTGCTCCTGAAGGTCGCGCCGTGACGCCACCGCGCACGCCGTGATCTCCGGCACCAGAATTGGCGCGCTCGCGGCGCTTGCCGCGCTGCTCGCAGGATGCGGCGGGCCCCATGTCCCGCCGCGGGTGACCGGCAGGCTCGTGATCGTCGGCGTGGATGGCGCGACCTGGAACATCATGTCCCCCCTGATGTCGCGCGGTCAGCTACCGCGTCTGGCGTCGCTCGTCGAGGCCGGCTCGGCGGGGAGGCTGCGCGCGACTCCGCCTCTGCTGACCGCCCCTCTCTGGACGACGGTCGTGACCGGGCGGCCCCCCGGGAGTCACGGAATCCTGACCGACACGCTCCGGTCGGCGGGGCGGTACGCCTTGCGCCCCGTGACGGCGGACATGAGACGGACGCCAGCCCTCTGGACGATCGCCACGAGCCGGGATGTGACGGTCGGCGCCGTGGGATGGCCCGCGACGTTTCCGGCCGAAGAGGTGAAGGGGTTCATGGTCTCCGAGGAGTGGGATCCGGAGCTGGCCGCGTCGCCTCGCGGCGCGCATCCGGAGAGGGCCATCGGCCCGGATACCGGCGATGAGGATCGTCTCACGATCCCTGACCGGCTCCTCCCCGTGGCGGCGTTGAGCGACGACCTGCGCGGATGGTTCGAGCGCGATCTTCAGGATCTGTCGCGCGGCCTGGCGCTCTACAGGGTTCACCAGCCGGCCATCGCGCTGTTCAGGTTCCGATCGATCGATGGCGCCTCGCATCGCTTCTGGGCCTACATGGAGCGGCGCTTCCTTCAGGTCATGGCCGGCCGCGGAGACCCCGTCGCGCCGGACCTCGCCGCCGCGCGCGCGCGCGCCATCCCCGGAGCTTACGAGATGTTCGACGCGTGGATCGGGATGCTGATCGAGCGTCTCCCTGAGGACGCCACGCTGCTCATCGTCTCGGACCACGGCTTCCGCGGCATCCAGCCGGACGAGGACCTGCGCGTGGATATGAACCTGCTGCTCCGGAAGCTGGGGTACCAGACGGCGACTCCTGCCGGGGAGACGGACTGGGACCGCACGAGAGCTTTTGCCCTCGCGGAGGACGGGTCGGGGCGGCGCGGCGTCTTCCTGAACATCAGAGGGCGCGAGGCGAAGGGGAGCCTCGACCCCGCGTCAGCCGATGGAGTCCTGCTCGAGCTGGCGAAGTCGCTCGAGGGGATTGCCGACGCAGGCGGGCGGAAGCTCTTCGGCGTCGAGCCAGCCGTGAGACACGACGCCCACGCGTGGGCGGACCCCGGAGCGACCGACCTCTGGGTGGCGCAGGCGCCGGGTTTCGGATCCGACAGTGTCCTTCGGATCGGCGGCGCGCAGATCGCCATGCGCGACATCGCAAAGCCGACGGGAGTTTTCGGCGTCCACGACGCCACCGGCATCGTGCTGGCCGTGGGCCGGGGGATCGCACCGGGCAAAGGCGGTTGGGAGGCCGAGATGCTGGACGTTCTCCCAACGGCGCTGCACCTCGCGGGTCTGCCGCCATCGAGCGACCTGCCGGGATCGGTGATGGAGAATCTGCTGGCTGACCCTTCGTCGGAGTCCTCCCGGCTGGTTTCCTACGACGGACTGACCGCAGCGCCTCCCGCCGTCCTGATGCCGGTGGCGGTCGCGGAGCGCGGCATCGGCGCGCTGCAAAGGTGCGCGCACCTCATGGAGCTCACTCCTCCGTGAGCCGGCGCTTGAGCCGGTCGAGCGCGGCGAGCGCCTCGAGCGGCGTCATCGCGTCGGGATCCATGCCGCGGATCGCGCGGGCGATCTCCGATTCCGCCGCGTCGGTCGCGGGGCCGAAGAGGGGAAGCTGCCCCGCGCGCGCCCGGGTCGGAGCCCCCGGCTCGCCGTGACGGGCCAGCTTCGGCAGACCGTCCCGCCCGATCTCCTCATGCTCGAGATTCGCCAGGACCTCTTGCGCGCGATCGATGACCGCGTGGGGGAGCCCCGCGAGCCGGGCCACCTGGATGCCGTAGGAGCGATCCGCGGCTCCTTCGACGATCTTCCTCAGGAACACGACATCGTGACCTGATTCCTGGACCGCCACCGTGAGGTTGCGGATCGCGTCGCGGGTCAGGGACAGCTCGGTCAGCTCGTGGTAGTGGGTCGCGAAGAGCACCCGTCCCCTGAGCGACGGCGCATCGTGAAGGTGCTCGACGATGGCCCACGCGAGCGACAGCCCGTCGAACGTGCTGGTGCCGCGGCCGACCTCATCCAGCAGGATGAGGCTCCTGGGAGTCGCGTTGTTGAGGATGTTCGCCGTCTCCTGCATCTCCACCATGAACGTCGATTGTCCGCCGGCGAGGTTGTCCGATGATCCGATGCGCGAGAAGATCCTGTCGGCGACGCCAAGAGTGGCTTCGGCCGCGGGGACGAACGAGCCGGCCTGCGCCATCAGGGTGATGAGGGCGACCTGGCGCAGATAGGTCGACTTGCCCCCCATGTTCGGCCCCGTGACGATCAGGATCCGCGCGCCGCCCTCGCTCAGCTCGACATCGTTGGGGACGAACCGCTCCTCGGTGTTGAGCGCCTCCACGACGGGATGCCGGCCGGCGATGATGCGCGTGACCGACTCGGCGCTCATGACGGGACGCGCATACCCGCGCGCGACGGCCACGTCGGCGAGCCCGGCGAGCGCGTCGATCTTTGCGATCCGATCGGTCACCGCGGTGATGCGCGGGGCGACAGCGGCCACTTCGTCCCTGATGCACGAGAAGATCCCGTGCTCCATCTCCTGGATCCGATCCTGGGCGGTGAGCACCTTCTCCTCGTATTCCTTAAGCTCGGTCGTGACGAAACGCTCAGCGTTGACGATCGTCTGCTTGCGCTCGTAATCGGGGGGCACCAGTCGGAGGTTGGAGCGGGAGATCTCGATGTAGTACCCGAACACCTTGTTGAACCGCACCTTGAGGCTCGCGATGCCGGTCCTGTCACGCTCGCGCGCCTCCATGCGGGCGATCCAGGCGCGACCGTCGTGCGAGATGGCGCGCAGCTCGTCCAGCGCGGCGTCATAACCCTCGCGGATCATCCCGCCGTCGTGGATGGTCGCGGGGGGATCATCGGCGATCGAGCGGGCAAGCAGCTCGTGCAGATCCGCAAGGACGTCCAGCGCGCCCGGCGGCGCGGCGGTGTCCGAGGACGCCAGAGGCCCCGCATGCCCCCGCAGAAGGGGAGTCTGAAGCCCGGCCAGGGTCTCCGCCATGGCAGGGAGCCGCTCGAGCGACGCCCGCAACGCCATGAGATCGCGGGCGTTGGCCGTGCCGAGGGTGATGCGGCCGAGGAGGCGCTCCACGTCGCGGATGCCGCTCATGCTCTTTCGCAGGTCCTCGCGGCGGCGATTGTCCACGGCCAGCTCGGCGACGGCGTCATGCCGCGCCGTGATTGGTTCAACGCAAAGCAGCGGGGCGAGGAGCCACGATCGCATGAGCCGCGATCCCATCGGAGTGACCGTCCTGTCCAGCACCGCAAGAAGCGACCCTCTCCGGTCGCCTGTGGTCTGGGAGCGCACGACCTCGAGCGTCCTGAGGGTGGGGGCATCGAGCAGCATGTGGTCGGCGGCCACGCGCGGGACGACGCGGTGGATGTGCGCGAGGGCGGATCGCTGCGATCCTTTCAGATAGTGAACCAGCGCCCCTCCCGCGCCAACCGCAAGGTCCATCGCCTCGCACCCGAAGCCCTCGAGCGAGCGGGTCTTCATCTGCTGGGTCAGGGCGCGGTACGACGCGTCGCGGGCGAAAGTCCAGTCGGGGAGCGCGTTGAAGGAGATGCCCGCGACCATCTCGCGGGGGAGATTGTCCCTGGGGTCGGCCCGCTCCGGATGCAGGATCTCGCGAGGGCGCAGCGTCGCGACATGCAGGGAGATCTCCTCCCAGGGCGCGCCGGTGCGCGACTCGGCGATCTGGAAGTCTCCTGTGGAAAGGTCGATGAAGGCCGCGCCGACTCCTCCCGTGCCGGGATGGAGGCAGGCGATGTAGATGTTCTCGTGGGCGTCGAGAGCGGCCGGGTCGGTGACCGTTCCGGGGCTCACGACGCGGACCACCTCGCGCCGGACCAGGCCTCGCGCCTGCCCGGCATCCTCGACCTGATCGCAGACGGCCACGCGATGCCCCGAAGCGATCAGCCGCGCGATGTAGGAGTCCACCGACTGCTGCGGCACGCCGCACATGGGCGCCTCGGCGTCGGTACCCTTCCCGCGCGCGGTGAGGGCGATGTCCAGGACGCCGGAGGCCGCGACGGCGTCGTCGAAGAACATCTCGTAGAAGTCCCCCATCCGGAAGAGCAGGATCTTGTCGGCGTGATCGCGCTTTATCCGGTGGTACTGCTCGAACATCGGGGTGAGACGGGGCGGCACGGTGTCCTTGATCAAGTAGGCGGCAACGCCGCCTGGGCCGCGGGGCTCGCGCGCTCCTGCTCCTTCAAGGCCTCCGCCTTCGCGCGGTACGCGGTGGCCTCCTCGGCGTGGCCGAGCTTGCCATGGACGATCGCCAGGGTGCTGGCGAGATTGTGCGTGAGGAACCCCGACGCTTCGGCGCGTGCGAGCGGCTCGAGCGCCTCGTCGAAGCGGTCCGAAGCGGCCAGCGCGGAGCCGAGGTTGACGAGCGCGCGGGGATCGCCGGGAGCCAGGTCCACGGCCCGGCGGAACATCGCGATCGCCTCTTCGTTCCTGCCAGTGCTCATCAGCAGCGTGCCCAGGTTCGCCATGACGGTCGCGTTGTCGGGAGCGAGCTCGAGCGCGTGGGTCAGCGCGCGCTCAGCGCCGACGAGATCGCGCCGCTTCATCAGGACGAGCCCCGTCCAGTTCAGATGCTGAGCCGAATCGGGATTCGCCGCGAGCGCGGCGTCCAGCACCCGCTGCAGCTTGGTCCATTCTCCCACCGTCGAGTAGATGGTCAGGAGGCGCTCCATGGGGGGGAGGGCTCCCGGGTCGATGGCGAGCGCGTCGAGATAGTTCGTCTCCGCCTCGGCGACCAGCTTCTCCGACTCATTGATCATCCCCATGGCGGTGAGCAGGCGCCAACTCCGCGGATCGGCTGCGAGAGCGCGCGTCACCGGAGCGCGAAGCTCCGAGGCGTTGCCCGCCGGCGCCAGGAGCCGCACGCCATTCAGGAGCGCCTCCACGTCCAGCGGCTCGATCGTCAGATCCGCCTTCGCAAATCCTTCCCTCATCAGCGCTTCGCGCACCCCCGCGGCTGCCTGCTCGCGGAAACCGTCGGAGAAGAGGACCCCGGGCGTCGCCCTCGAGGCGAAGGCGGTGAGCATCGCCGAGGTCCTGGACTTCAAGTATTCCTTGAGGTCTCCGCGCATTGCGGCGTGGAGCTGTGCTGCCTGGGAAGGTTCCAGCGCGGCGCCGAGGGAATAGCGCAGGGTCGGCGATCCTTCCCCGGCAACAACGGCCTCTCCGGCGATTACGGTCTCCAGCGGATAGACGACGCTGCGACGGCCGAAGGGGCGGCGATGCCATCCAGGCGTCAGGACGAGCGCGGGCTCACCGGGGCTGGCCGTCTCCAGGACGACCAAGCTTCCCGCGGGAACGCGCATCGTGAAGAGGAACACGACGAGCACGACGGCGGCGGCCGCGATGCCGGCGATTGCGAGGCGTTTCATGACGCACGACCCTACCACAGCCCCATATCGCGGGCAAAGCCGTGCGCGTGCGCTCAACCAACAGAGTGATTAAACTCCACTGTCCCGCCCATGCGGCGGTCACCGTGCGCCCGCCCGCGCGCAACGATGCCAGGAGGTTCTCCCATGCGACGCGTTGCGTGTCTCGCCATCCTCACGGGGCTTCTCTCCGCGGGGCTGATCCGGGCGCGACCGGCGGAGATGGCGCAGAAGGGGGCGGAGCCGGTGGCGCGCGCAGAAGGGGACCCGGCAGATCCTCTGGCCGGACGGCTGCAGGCGAAGATGCAGCGCCTCGAGACTCTGACCGGCCGGTTCGTCCAGCGCCTCGAATCCCGCGGGCTGGGACGTGCGCGCGTCGAGTCGGGGAAGTTCGCCATCAGGAAGCCGGCCTCCATGCGGTGGGAGTACGAGAAGCCCGAAAAGAAGCTCGCGGTCACCGACGGCGAGACGACGTGGCTCCATCTCCCGGAAGACAACGAGGTTCAGGTGGGGCGCTATCCCAAGGGGGGCGGAGCGGCGGCGTCCTCGCTGCTCGCGGGTCGCCTCCGGCTGGACGAGGACTTCACGGCGCGCCGGCTGACCGCGGAGGAAGCCGGACCGCAGGGGTTCGCCGGGGCCGTGGTCCTGAGGCTCGAACCGATCGAGCGCCAGGAGGAATTCGAGGCTCTTCTGGTGGCGGTGGATCCGACGGCGCTGATCGTCCGGCGTTTGACCATGCTGGACTCGGTCGGAGGGCGGATGACGTTCGAGTTCTTCGATATCGTGGAGAACGCGCCCCTGGACGACGCTCTCTTCCATTTCGAGATCCCGCAGGGGGTCGAGGTCCTCGACACGAGGTGAGCGCGGATTGCGGCGTTTCCGGGGCCGATGGTAAGATGGCGCGGCCCGTAGACGCCTTGCAACACCCCGGAGACACCATTCCCTCGATGCCGAGCCCCCCGAGGCCTGCCGCGCGGCGCGCCGCCATCGCCCTCGCCACAATTCCCGTGATGATCCTCCTCTCAGCGCCGGCCCAGGCCGAAAAAAGGGTCGTCGTGAACGGGCGGATCACGGCCGAGACAGGCGAGGGGATGGCGAGCTGGCCCGTGTCTCTCCTCGCGACCCAGCGCTACGTCGAGATCAGCACCTACACGTCCGGCGGGAAGGTGTCGGAGGTTTCCGCCACCGCGACCGACGCGAACGGCTACTTCTCTTTCGATGTCCCGCGCAAGCGCGGATACCACTTTCTGTTCATCCGCCTGTCGGACCCTGAGCGTCTCGACACGGTCAGGTACCTCAAGCCGGCGGACATCGAGATCACCGCTCAGGTGCGGCGCGGCGGTCTCGCCACCGTCGAGGCGGTCATCAAGACGCATCCTGACTGGCCCGAGGTCGAGCGCCGCATCGCGGAGGCGGGGGGCGCTCTGACGCCTCGCGGGCGGATCCTCCGTTCCATCGGGCTGCCCGAGAAGGTCGCCCAGAGCGAGGCGGGCGAAGAGGAATGGTGGTACTTCACGCACGGCGTGGTCTACCTCTTCCGCGGCGCCGAGGCGGTGGGTTCGCGGCGCTTCGACCCCGTGGTTGCACCCGGCGGCGCATCGACTCCGAGCCAGGAAGGGGGAGCCTCGTAGCCATGGAGACTCCCCGGGCAGTGCGCGCCCATTCTGCGGCGTCGATGCGAGCATCAGCGCGCCCGCCGGCGCCCCCCGGGCCCGTCGCGGCCGTCAGGCTCAAGGAGATCCTCGCGCTGATTGGCGACGACCTGGCGCGCGTGGAGAAAGAGTTCGCGGGAAGCCTGGGCTCCGACGTGGCGATCATCGACACGCTGGGCCGGTACCTTGGCGAGGGGGGAGGCAAGCGGATCCGCCCGGCGCTGTTCCTGCTGTGCGCGCGGCTCTGCGGCTACCGCGGTGACCGGCATGTCCTCTTCGCGTCCGTGTTCGAGCTGATCCACACCGCGACCCTGGTTCACGACGACATCATCGACGGCTCGGAGATGCGGCGAGGGCGCCGCACGGTGAACGCGCGCTGGGGGAGCCACCTCACCGTGCTCCTGGGCGACTACCTCTACCTCAAGTCGATGACGATGGCTCTGAGCGCCGACGATCTGCGCTGCATCAAGATCCTCTGCGAGATCACCCTCACGATGATCGAGGGGGAGCTGATGCAGGCGGAGAGCAACGGCTCGCTCGACATCACGGAGGCCGAGCACCTGGAGATCATCCGTCGCAAGACGGCGATGCTCTTCTCCGGGTGCGGGCGGGTGGCGGCCGAGCTGTCCGGCGTGGACGAGGAGCGCGCGGTCGCGCTGGAGTCCTATGCGCGGAACCTCGGGATGGCGTTCCAGCTCGTGGACGATCTGCTCGATGTGACCGCGACCGCTTCGGTGCTCGGCAAGCCCGTCGCCTCCGATCTGAAGGAGGGGCGCCTGACGCTTCCTCTCATCTACCTGCTGGAGCTGGGGGTCGACGAGCACCGGCGCAAGCTGCGCATGGTGCTCGACGACGGGGGCTTCGATCGCGTGAGCCTGGAGGAGATCCTCGATCTGTCGCGACGCAGCGGGACGCTGGAAAGAACGCGCCGGCTGGCGCTCGACTACAGCGAGGAGGCGATCCGGTCGCTGGACGCCTTCCCGGACTCCACCGTCCGCCGCGCCCTGATCGACGTCGCCGAGTTCATCACCTCCCGCCCCTACTAGGACAGGCTCCCATCCCGGGGCATGAGCCGCACACCCGCAGCGGGTTGAGGCTGAAGCGTCACTTCAACACCATTCCTTGTGGAATGGCTGACCCGGCTCCCATCCGCTGTGCTAAGATCCCGCGTCGCGCCCGAGAGGGCGCAAAACGACCAACCCCCCGGGAGTTCCGCAAGAGATGCTCCGACTCGAGAAGCTCGAGCTGCTTGGCTTCAAATCCTTCTTCTCCCGCACCGAATTCCACCTCGACCGGGACATCACCGCAATCGTCGGCCCCAACGGCTGCGGCAAGAGCAACATCGGCGACGCGCTGAACTGGGTGATCGGCGAGCAGTCGGTCAAGTCGCTTCGCGGCGACCGGATGGAGGACGTGATCTTCAACGGCAGCGAGGCGCGCCGGCCGCTCGGCATGGCGGAGGTCTCGCTCTTCTTCAAGAACGGCAACGGCGACGGAACGCACGAGCAGGTCTCGATCACGCGAAGGCTCTTCCGATCGGGTGAGAGCGAGTACCTGATCAACGGCGAGCGGTCGCGGCTGAGGGACATCCAGGAGCTCCTCAGCAGCGTGAACGTCGGTTCCGGGATCTACTCGATCATCGAGCAGGGGAAGGTGGACGCCGCGCTCTCCTCCAGGCCGCGCGATCGTCGATCGCTGATCGAGGAGGCCGCGGGGATCGCGATCTACAAGACACGCAAGCGTCAGGCGGAGATGAAACTGGAGGCCGCGGACGCGAACCTTCTCCGCGTCAACGACATCGTCGTCGAAGTGGAGAAGCAGATCCGCTCGCTCAGGCGCCAGGCCGCGAGAGCGCGACGCTTCGGACGCCTCAACGAAGAGATCGCGCGTCACGAGCGCGTTTTGTTCTTCCACGATCGCGCGCGTCTCGAGGAGGATCGGCGGACCGTCCGATCCAGGGAAGATGCGGCGCGCGCCGAAGAGACTCAGGCTGCCTCGACACTGGTTTCGCTCGAGGCGGAGCACGAGGAGGGGCGCCGGATTCTCGAGGAGGAGGATCGCGCATGGCGCGACGATCGCGACGCTCTGCATCAGATCGATCGCGATCTCGACGGCCATGAGCGCGACATCGTCGTCGCGCGCGAGCAGGCGTCAGAGGCCGCGCGCGGCCGTCAGGCCGCCGAGAAACACGCCGGAGAGCTGGAGGGAAGGCTCGGATCGGTCCAGGAGGAGATCGCAAGGCGGCGCGAAGAGCGCGGCGGACTGGAGAACGAGCTGACGTCGGAGCAGGCGGCGCTGGATCGTCTCGCCCTGGAGAGACAGGAGTGCGCGCAGAAGGTCGAGACGGCGGAATTGGACCTCGCGGCATGCCGCAGCCGGTTCCTCGAGGTCATCGACAGCCTCAGCGATACACGCAACAGGGCCAGGCAGGCCGACGAGGCGATCGAGCGCATCTCCCGCAGGCTCGAGACGCTGACACTCGAGGAGCAAGGGGCGCTGCCGGAGCTGAGCGGGCGGGTCGACGCGCGCGAGCGCCTCGAGGCTGGGCTCCAGTCGGCGCAGGCCGAAGCAGGGAGCCGCAAGGCCGAGGCGGAGACTCTGCGCGCGACGCTCGAACGGCTCGAAGCAGCCATGGCGCGCGAGGACGCGCGCCGCGACGAGTCGCGCCGCACGCTGCACGGTCACGAGGAGCGGCTCGCCGCCCTCGCCGAGATCGAGGCCACGCGGGTCGGCACGCGCGAGCTGCTCGCGGGTGTGACGCCGCACGAGGGGATCCTCGCGGACGGCATGAAGGTCGCGGCGGACCTGGAGAGCGCCGTGGAACTCTACCTCGCGTCCTACCTCGACGCGGCGCTCGTGGGCGACAGCGACACAGCGGCGGCTGGCATCCTCTCGCTGCGCGCGACGGGGAAGGGACGGGCGGGTTTCCTCACTTCGGGAGCGCAGGCTCTGCCGCAGATCAGCCTCCCCGATGAGGTGCGTTCCGACGCCGGCTTCATGGGACGACTCGCGGACCTGATCGACCTGGACACGCGGCGCGCGGCGGCTCTGGCCCCGGCCCTGGGGCGTGCGCTCGTGGTGCGGGATCTTCCCGCCGCGATGCGCCTGCGGAGGCTTGCCCCCTACTTCGACTTCCTGACCGTCGATGGCGACGTGCTGCACACGAGCGGACTGATGGAAGGCGGGAGCCACAAACCCGACACGGCTGGCATCCTGACGCGCCGCCGTGCAAAGTCGGATCTCATGCTGAGCATCGAGGCGGGGAAGAGCCATGTCACCAGCCTCGAGACGCTGCTGCGCGGGCTGGAGACCGATCGCACTGCGGCGGCCGAACGCCTGAAGAATCTCGTCGACGGTCTCGCGGCCGTCGACCTCGATCTGGTGGCGCTGAGTCATCAGGCGGCGACCGCCCGCGAGGAGGAATCGCGGGCTCGCAGGAAGCTCGAGACCATCGTCGCGGAGATGGCGGAAGCGCGCAGCGAAACGGCGTCCCTCGCCCAGGAGAAGGAACGTCATGCCGCGGACCTGACGCGGCTCGAGTCGGAGCGCGCGGAGCAGGAAGCGACGATCGAGCGCCTCACCGGCTCGATCGCGGCGCTGCGCGCGGAGCTGTCGCGCGTCGGAGAGTCCATCGCGGGGGCCCGCTCGATCGTGGCCGCGCACCAGCAGCGTCTGGAGGCGCTCGACGGAGATCTGGCGCGCCTGCTCGAGAGCGACCAGGACCTGAGGGATCGCATCGCCCGGGAGGAAGCGACCGTCGAAGACCTCGCCCGGCGCATCGAGACATCGCGCCAGGTGGAGGAGGGGGCGCTCGCGGCGATCGAGAGCAAGTCGGCTCTCAGGGCCGAGCGCGCGGAGCGCGTCAGGGAGGGAGAGATCTCGCTGAGCGAGAAGCGCCTCGCATGGGAGGCGCGCGGGCAGACGGTGCGAGCCTCGCGCGCCAGCCTCGACGCGGCGCGCGCCGCGCGCGAGCAGATCACTCTGGAGAGCGAGCGGATTGCCTCGGACCTGAGGCATCTGGTGGAG
>Ga0137432_1000123_pt1 | contig 56758 bp, 51 predicted proteins | sample EasRivERMZT820_2_FD_102337 | JGI IMG/M metagenome (GOLD analysis project Ga0137432, IMG submission 102337) | Soil microbial communities from meander-bound floodplain in the East River, Colorado, USA - East River MetaG ERMZT820_2 | ecosystem: Environmental > Terrestrial > Soil > Floodplain ... | reverse complement strand
TTCGATGCGATCGCGAGAAACGCGCCGAGCGCAAACGGCCACAGGATATTCGCCTGCGGCTTGATCAGCAGCGATAGACTGATGCCCGTGATATACGCGCTCGCCAGATTCGCCACCCGCCCCCGCAGCCACCAGGACAGGACGACTTCGGTGACGAGGCAGATCCCCAGTGTCGTCGCGAGCCGGTCGTAGCCGCCGAGGATGCCGTAGCGCGCCTCGCCCAGCACCAGCACCAGCGTGATGAGGAAGACGATGAGGTAGCGTGGGTCGATGGCCGACGCCACGAGCGTGCGCGCCGGCGCCGCCGTCGTGGTCACTCGGCTTCCGTGATCACGTGCAGTTGATCCGCTTTCAATCCCTCGACGATTTGCTGCCGGCCGGAAGGCCAGCGAATGATCACGCGGCCGGGCCGCTCGCTACCCAGCCCATAGTGCAGGCGCCGGTCGTTCTGGCTGCAGAAGCCGCTGCCGCCGTCGACCACCTGGCGCTGGCGGACGTTGCCGAACTCGACGGTGACCTCCGCGCCGATGGCGCTCCGGTTCGAGCGCGAGCCGACGAGCTTGAGCTCGATCCAGTGACCGCGGGCGGAATCGGCGTTGCGATAGATCAGCGCGCGCGCGTTCTCGTTGGCGATGATCACGTCGAGCGCGCCCCGATTGAACAGATCCGCCATGGCGACGGCGCGCCCATCCAGCAAGTCGGTGACGCCCACCTGCTCGGCCACATCCTCGAAGCCGTCGGCGCCGCGGTTCAGCAGCACCCGGGAACGCTCGTAGCCCGACAGCGACGCCTTGCCGATCGCCGGCCAATTGCGCGCGTCTTCGAAGATGTTGCCCTGCGCGCCCGCGATCTTGGACATCGCGTACCAGTAGCTCTTGGTGGAGTCGGCGGAGATGAAGCCGTTGGCAACGACGAGATCGAGCAACCCGTCATTGTTCAGGTCGCCGAACTGCGCGCCCCAGGCCCAGCCGGCATCGGCGACGACGCCGGTGGCGACTTCGTCGAAGCGGTCGAGCTCTTTGAGAAAATTGATCCGCAGATTGTTGCCCTGGAACAGAAAGCCCTTCTCCGAGATGTTGGTCACGAACACGTCGTGGCGCCCGCGGTTATAGACGTCGCCGATCGCGACCGCCATCCCGCTTTTCGAGTCGTCCTGCAGCCCCGCGCGCGCGAGCTCGAAGCGCTTCCCTTCCTTATTCAGGTACAGCTCCTCGGGCCCGTAGTCGTTGGCCAGGTACAAGTCGGGCCAACCGTCGTCGTTGAAATCGGCCGAGGCGGCGGCGAGGGTCCAGCGCGTGCTGCCTACGCCGAGCGAATCGGTGACGTCCTGGAAGCGGCCCAGCCCCAGGTTCTTGAAGAGCAGGTTCTTGCCGCCGTTGCTCGCGAACTCCCAGCTGTGCTGCATGATGCGCGTCGAGCGCAGGTTCCAGAAATCGATGTCGGAGCGGAAGTAGCCGGTGACGTACAGATCGAGCAGCCCGTCGCGATCGAAGTCGAGCCACACCGCGCCGTTCGAGTTCATCCAGCGGCGCAGGCCCGCCTGCGCGGTCACGTCGGTGAACGTGCCGTTGCCGTTGTTCTTGAACAGCTGCTGGAAGCCCCACTTGGAGACGAACAGATCCTCGAACCCGTCGTTGTCGTAATCGCCCCACACCGCGCCCATCGACACGCCTTCCCCAGCGCGGTTGAGTGCCCCGACCCCGGCATGATCTGAATGATCGTGAAACGTGCCGGTGCCTGTGTTCAGGTACAGCGCGTTGTTCGCACCAAAACGCGATGAGGTGAAATAGAGGTCGGGGTTGTTGTCGTTGTTGAAGTCGGTGACGGAAACGCAGGCGCCGAGCGCGGCGATGTGCGGAGCGACGTGCTCGACTTTCGGGTCGAGGGTCGGGGACTGGTGAATGAAGTCTACGCCGGTTGCGCTCGAGACCTCGCTCAGGCGAATCGACGCGGCGGCTCGAGGAACGCCGCTGCCGGCGGCGCCGGCGTTCAACATCACAACGGCGGCAACCCCAGCGACAAATGCGAGCGTGACGACGAGACGACGCATCCGTAAACAATATCCGACCGGGGCTCGTCGCGTTAGCTTGTGTGACCCATGCGTCGAACCTTCACGATCGCCGCGCTCGCCGCTGCAGTGCTCGGGTGCGGCAAGCGGGAACAACACGCGCCTCCGCTCTTCACGCTGCTCTCGCCGCACCAGACCGGCGTGCGCTTTGCCAATACCATCACCACCGACGACTCGGTGAACGTCCAGAACCACGTGTACATCTACAACGGCGCGGGCGTCGCGGTGGGAGACATCGATAACGACGGCCTCCCCGACCTGTTCTTCTCCGGCAACATGGTCTCGAGCCGGCTGTACCTGAACAAAGGCAACATGCGGTTCGAGGACATCACGAAGTCAAGCGGCGTCGAGACAAAGACGTGGACCAGCGGCGTAGCGATGGCTGACGTCAACGACGACGGATTTCTGGACATCTACGTGTGCGTCAGCGGGCTCAACGGCTCGCACGGCAGGACCCGAGCGAACCTGCTCTTCATCAATAACGGCAACCGCACGTTCACGGAGGCGGCGGCGCGCTACGGGCTCGCCGACACCAGCTACGCCACCAGCGCGGCGTTCTTCGACTACGACGGGGACCGCGACCTGGACGTGTTCCTGCTCAACAACTCGCCGCGCGACTTCGCCCGCGGCGCGGCGGATGCGCATCCCATGGGGGTGCGCGGCGAGAGCCCGGAAGGCTGGAACGAGCTGTACCGCAACAACGGCGACGGGACGTTTACGGACGTGTCGCGCGAGGCGGGGATCTCGCGCCTGGTCGCGTACGGCCTCGGCGTGGCGGTGGCGGACCTGAACCGGGACGGCTGGCCCGATCTGTACGTCTCGAACGACGTCGCGCCGAACGACGTGCTGTACATGAACAATCACAACGGTACGTTCACCGACAAGCGAGCGACGGCGATCAAGCACGCCAGCTTCGCCGGGATGGGCGTCGACGTCGCCGACTTCAACGACGACGGCTGGCCTGACGTCCTGCAGGTGGATATGCTGCCGGCCGCGCTCGAGCAGCAGAAGCGGATGAGCGGCTATCTCAACTATTTCGGCCGCATCGAGCTGCGCCGCCGCGGCTTCCGCGACGACTACGACGCGAACGCGCTGCAGCTGAGCAACGGCCTGACTCCCGATGGGGACCCGTTGTTCAGCGACATCGCGTGGTATGCGGGAATCGCGGCGACGGATTGGAGCTGGAGCGCCCTGTTCGCGGATCTCGACAACGACGGGGCGAAGGACGTCTTCATCACGAACGGCTACCCCAAGGCGCCCAACGATCTCGATTACCAGATGGCGGTGATGGGCGCGCGACAGGCGAACCGGCACGACCTCGCACTGGAGCAGCTCCAGCTGCTGCGCAGCTACCAGGTCTCGAATTACGTCTTTCGCAACAACGGCGACCTGACGTTCAGCGACAAAACCGGGGCGTGGGGGTTGAACCACCCCGGCTTTTCCTACGGCGCGGCGTACGCCGACCTGAACAACGACGGGCGCCTGGATCTCGTCGTCAACAACACCGACGCGCCCGCGTCCATCTACGAAGGAATGAGGGTCGATTCGGCGCACTACCTGCAGCTCAAGCTCGAAGGAGACTCGCCCAACCGCCGCGGGATCGGTGCGACCATTGTGCTGACGGCTGACGGCAGACGGCAGTATTTCTACCACTCGCCCTACCGCGGCTATATGTCCACGATGGACGACCGCGAGCACATCGGGCTCGGGCGGGCGGCGAAAGTCGACACGCTGCAGGTCATCTGGCCCGACGGGCGTTCGCAGGTACTGACCGACGTCGAGGCCGATCGGCTGCTCACGCTGGTCCAACGCGAAGCGATCGGCACGTACAGATGGCAGACAGCTGACAGCAGACGGCCTCTTTTTCAGCGCGCCCAACTCATCTCTCATGCGCAGCCCGATCGCTCCTCGATCGATTACGAAGTCCAGACCCTGCTGCCCTACGAGGTCTCGAAGCAGGGCCCGCCACTCGCCGTCGCCGACGTGAACCGTGACGGACTCGACGACGTCTACATTGGCGGGGGCGCCGGCGTACCCGGGAAGCTGCTGCTCCAGCAGAGAAACGGCCGCTTCGTGGAAGTCACGCAGGGACCGTGGGCCGCCGACCGGAGGTTCGACGACTGGGGCGCCGCATTCGTGGACGCGAACGGCGACGGCTTCCCCGACCTGTACGTGGCGAGCTGCGGCTATCAGCACACGCCAGTATCGCGCTTGCTGCAGGATCGGCTCTACATCAATCGGGGCAACGGCAGGTTCGTCCGCGACTCCGCAGCGCTCCCAGCGATGCTCACCTGCACCGCGAGCGTGGCGGTAGGCGACTTCACGGGCGACGGCCGGCCCGATCTGTTCGTTGGCGGGCGGCTGACACCGCGCCGCTATCCCTATCCGGCCCGGAGCTACCTGCTGCGCAACGACGGCGGAAAGTTCATCGACGTCACCGCCGAGGTCCTACCCGAGCTGGCGCAGCCGCACGGGATGATCACCACGGCGCTCTGGCTCGATTACGACGGCGACGGCCGGCTCGATCTCGTCACTGCGGGTGAATGGCTCGGCATCGAGTTCTATCACAACGACGGCACGCGTTTGGTCCCGACGTCCGTGGGGCTGCCGCCCTCGCGCGGCTGGTGGTGGAGCCTCGCCGCGGGCGACTTCAACCACGACGGCCGTCCCGACCTGATCGCGGGCAATCTCGGCCTGAACTCCATGCTCAAGACATCGGCGCAGGGCCGGCTGGGCGTGTACGCCGGAAACTTCGCCGAGACGCAAGCCAGTGACGTCGTGCTGACGCAGGAAGTCGGCGGGAAGGAGTACCCGGTGTTCGGCCGCGCCCGGCTCGGGCCCACGCTCTACACGGCCGCGCTGCGATTCTCCACCTACGCCGGGTTCGCCGCGGCGACGGTCGAGCAGCTCTTCGGCACGGCAGCGTTGCAGCGCGCGCTGCACTACCAGACCGACACCTTTGCGAGCGTTTACCTCCAGAACAACGGTGACGGGACGTTCGCATGGACGCCGTTGCCCAACCTGGCGCAGCTCGCGCCGATTCGGGGGATCATCGCGCGCGATGTCGATGGGGACGGCGCGCTCGATGCGGTGGTGGCGGGGAACCTGAACGAAACGGAGCCCAACATCCCGCCGGCCGACGCGGGCAACGGTCTGTGGCTCCGGGGAGATGGCCGCGGGCACTTCACGGCCGTGTCACCGCGCGAGAGCGGCTTCCTCGCGCCGGGGAATGTCGCTGGACTCGCGCACGTAAAAACGCCTGCAGGGAGCGCCGTGCTTGTTGCCAATACCGGCGATTCCCTGCAGGCGTACTTACTGCGTCGTCCTTAGTCCCGTTCCCCCTCTCCCGTGGGAGAGGGGGTCAGGGAGTGAGCCTACCAGCCCGTATTCTGCTGCAGCCGGTCTTCGGTCCCGACGCGGCTCAGCTCGATCTGCACTGTCGGAATCGGATACCGGGCGTACTTCGGCCCGTAGGTCTGCGCGAGAGTGAGGTACGGAATCCGGCCCTCTTCGGTCGCGATGTAGGTGGCGATCACCGTATCGGCCGTGTTCCACCGCCGCATATCGAAGTAGCGCTGGCCTTCCATGGCCAGCTCGAGCCGCCGCTCGAGGCGCACGGCCCAACGCGCCTCCGCCTGAGTTGCGAACGGAACGGGATACCTGCCGATCTTATACGTCGCCCACGGTGTGGCGAGCGTGTCGAGCGTCGCGCTCACCGCTACGAGCGGAATCGACATCGGCTGAATCGCGGTGTTCGTCCCGCAGGCCGGCCATGCCGTCACCACCTCCGCAAGCGTACCGCCGCAACCCTGCGCCCCGGCAGCGGCACGCGCGCGAACCATGTTGACGAGCTGCGCGGCCCGGGTCAGCGTGCCAATCTCGACCTCGGCCTCGGCGAGCAGCAGCAGCACGTCCGCGTACCGCAGGATCTGCACGTTGACGTTGTTCGTCTGCGTTGCCTGCCAGCCGACGTTGTTCTCACTCGACCCCGCTGACGACTGCTCATGGATCGGTTTCTTCCCGCTGTACGGACCGCTATACGAGGCGTCACGGATCCACGAACGGTTGTGCAGGCCCCAGTCCTTGTAAGGCACGTTGTCGCGCCCCACGGTCCAATCGACTCGGGGATCGACCACGCGGATGAGACCGCCGCGGAAGTTCAAGCCTTCCCACGAATAGGCCGTGTCGGAAGGCGGAGGCGTCGGGTCCAGCGTCGGACTGTTCCAAGCGCCACTCGCCAGCGCGATCGGCAGGCCGGCTGCGTCGACCTGATAAACGTTCACCAGATTGAACGACGCCTGATGGAACCCGCAGCACCCGAAGTGGCTCCCGGAGTGTGGGAAGTTCAGCCGCTCGCCCCAGTTCGAGTTCCAGCCGTTCGGTTCACCATCCCGCACCGAGGCCTGGAACGCCAAGATCGTCTCCGGCCCGTTGCGTTGACTCGGGATTCCGGTATGGATCTTGTCGAAGGTCGTTTCCAGGGCATAGGGGCCCGTGTTGACGACCTCATCCAGCACCGTCTTTACGTCGGTCCAGCGCGCCGGCGTAATGGCGGCGGCATAGGCGAGCACCCGGCCCTTATAGGCCCGGGCGGTCCACCTCGTGACGCGGCCCTTGTCGCCACCGCGGGGCGTGTCCCCCAGCAGAAGGATCGCTGCATCCAGGTCGGCGAGGATCTCGGCGAGCGCGTCCGTGCCGACGTTGGTCTTGCGGAAGTCCAGGTCGGTTTCCCGATAGTAGGGAATCCCACCCACACCACCGTCGGAGTTGCTGCCCCACATCCGATAGGCCTCGAAGTGGTAATGCGCCCGGAGGAACGTCGCCTCGCCTCGGATCCCAGCCGCGGTAGCCGAGTCTAGTTCGGCGGGTTTCTCCGCGACGACCTTGTCCAGCAGCCGGATGGTCGCATTGGAGCGCGACACGCCCTCGTACGACTGGGCCCATTTCTGGTTGATGTAGTCGTCGGACTCACTGATGTTCCACAGGTAGGTCTCGATGCTGTTGATGGGTTGCTGGTCGCCGAGGTTGGAGCCCTTGTAGGCGTCTCCGCTCGGCACGCTGCCCCACACCCAGTTGCTGGCGGCGCAGCCCCACGAGCCCGCCGAGCTGCTGCTGCAGTCGAGCGAGCGGTAGGCGGCGATGAGGGAACCCTCGACGCCGGTCTTCGTGGCCAGCGTCGCCTCGTCAACCGTTCCTTGGGCGGGCTGGTTCAGGAAGTCGCTGCATGCAAACGTGATCGCTCCCAGCGTCGTCAACACCGCGGCCGCGATCACCATTTTGGATCTTAGAAGAGTTTTCATTCTCTCGCGTCCCTCGTGAAAGACGACGGCTAGAACGTGGTCGTGATGCCGATGGTGATCACACGGCTGCTCGGATACGTCCCCTGATCGACGCCGCGGAACTGGTCGCGAATGTCGCCGGCCGCGCCGAATACGCTCGCCGCGGGCAACGACGGATCGAGGCCCGAGTAGCCCGTGATCGTGAACAGGTTTTCACCCTGCAGGTACACGCGCGCGGCCGGGATCCACCTGATCAACGCCGGCGGCAGGTTGTACCCGATCTGCAGCGTCCGCAACCGCACGTACGAGCCGTCCTCGACCCAATAGCTCGAGAACTGCCGGCTGAACACGTCGCTGCCGTCGATGCGCGGGTACTTGGCGCCCGGATTCGTTACCTGGTTCTGGGCGTTCAGCACCACGGCATTCGCCAGCAGGTCGGAGCGCACGTTCGTGTCGAAGTAACGGAACACGTACCAGTACTTCTGCGAGTTGAAGATCTCGTTGCCGAACGTCCCGAACAGCGTCGCGCTGATCTCCCACGACCCACGCCGCACCGACAGATCCAGTCCGGCGGTGAAGTCGGGATGCGGGCTGCCGATGATGTCGCGGTCGGCGGCGGTGATCTGGCCGTCGTTGTTGATGTCCCTGAACTTGAGCCGGCCCGGGCGCGCGCCGCTGGCGAAGTGTGGCGCGGCATCGGCCGAGTCCATGTAATAACCTTCGGCGACGAGGCCGTAGAACGACCCGATCGGCTCCCCGAGCATGTTGATCACGGGGTTCTGCTCGCGGATCGAAATCGGTCCCTGGAACGACTCCCGCACGCCGTCGATCTGCACGATCTTGTTCCCGTAGTGGCTGCCGTTGAACGTCACGCTCCACAGCGTGCCCGAGCCCATCTGACCGCGGTACCCCAGCGAGAAGTCGATACCCTTGTTCTCCATCGACCCGATGTTGACGATGGGCGGCGAGGCGGAGCCGGCCGTAGCCGGTTGCCGCGGATCGAACAGCAGGTTGTCGACCTTGCGGTTGTAGACGTCCGTCGTGAGGGTGCCCCGGCCCCCGAAGAACTCGAGGTCGAGGCCGACGTTGATCGAGTTCTGCTCTTCCCACTTCAGGTCCGCGTTCCCGATCGCGGTGGTCTTGAATCCGGGCACGATCGATCCGCCCGTGCCGCCGATGGCGTAGAACGTGTCACTGCGGTCGCCGCCGAACTGGCTGACGATGCGTCCTGCCGGAATGTTCTGGTTGCCCGTCACGCCCCACCCGAACCGCAGCATAATGTTCGAGAACAGGGAGCTGTTCGACAGGAACGACTCGCGCGACAGGCGCCAGCCCAACCCCACCGCCGGGAACGTCGCCCAGCGGTTCTCGGGTCCGAGCCGCGATGAGCCGTCGCGCCGCACCGTGAGGCTCGCGTAGAAGCGGTCGCCGTAGTTGTAGTCCGCCTTCCCGAAGAACGACAGCAGCGAGCTCTTGAAGCCCGTGCTGGCGACGTTCTTGGTCGTCGGATCGCACAGCGCGTCCTGGATGTAGCGGGAATCGATGCCGGTGTTGAGCAGGTTCGCGCAGGTGCCGGTCTCGAAGCGGTTCTGCTGATAGTTGGCTTCCTGGCCGAGCAGCAGGGTCAGGTTGTGCGCATTCATCACCCTCGAGTAGTTGAGCGTGTTGCTCCAGGTCCACTCGGTGAACAGGTTGTAGTTCTCGTTGATCGCGTCGATCGCCGTGACTTCCGCGTTCTCGGGCGTCGTGGCGGTGAACCCCTTGAACGACCCCTGCCCCAGGTTGAATCCGAAGCGGGTGTTCAGCGACAGGGAGCGGGCGGCGTCGAACGCCCCGAACACGTTCCCGAAGATCCGGTCGTTGGTGCTGAGGTTGTGCTGACTGGTTTCCGCGATCTTGAGCGGGTTGGTGGCGTTGCCGAGGCCCAGAGCCTTGCCGGATGCAAAGTTGCCGGCGATGTCGTAAATCGGCACGACCGGCTGCTCGAAGATGTTCTTGCCGACGATGTTGTTCTCGCCGAGCGCGTCGTCATCGAGGCCGCCGTAGTGCTGCTCGCGGCTGATCGCGATGTTCTCGCCGACCCGCACCTTCCCCATGTTGAAGGTGGTGTTGACACGCGCGCCGCCGCGGCGCAGCCGGTTGAACGCAGCCGTACCTTCCTGATCGAGATAGTTGAACGACACGTGGTACGCGTTCTCATCCGAGCCGCCCGAAAGCGCGAGGTTCGCGTCGCGATATTGCCCCGCCCCGAACACCGCGTCCCACCAGTTCGTCCCGGCGCTGCCCGGCATGATCAGACGAGCGCCGTCGTCGGTGATTTCATAGGTACTCAGATCGAGCGTATCGGTCGTCTGACTGACGCCGTTGTTCGGCCAGATGTAGTCAGGCACCGTGGGGTTGTTCGGGTCCCCGTAGATGTTCTGCGGAACGGCGAGGCCGGCATTCGTCATCGCCGTCCTCATCACCTCGTGGTAGGCCAGCGCGTCCTGGACCAGGATGTCGTCATAGCCCTTGGTGGGCGTCGCGACGCCGGTCCGGATGTCGAATGTCACCGAGCGTTGGCCGGGACGGCCTTTCTTCGTCTCGATGATCACGACGCCGTTGTTGGCGCGCGCGCCGTAGATCGACGCGGCCGACGCGTCCTTCAGGACCTGGATGGAGCTGATTTCGGCCGGGTTCATCCAGTTCAGGTACGTATCCTGCACGGGCGTGCCGTCCACGATGTAGAGCGGATCGTTGTTCTGGAACGAGCTGACGCCGCGGATGCGCACGGTGGTGCGCGAGCCGGGCGAGCCGCTGTTCTCGACCTGCACGCCGGGCACGCGGCCGTCGAGCCGCTGCAGCACGCTGGTCGAGGTCTGCTGCGACGCCGTCCCTTCCATCGGGACGCTGCTCACCGCACCGGTGATGTCGGCCCGTTTCTGGGCCGTATACCCGGTCACGATGACGGGGTCGAGCACGGCGACGGCGGCGTCGAGCGTCACGTCGATCGTCTCGCGGCTCGAGATCGTGCGCGCGGCGCCCTTGTAGCCGATGAGGTTGAACAACAGCACCCCATCGCTCGGCGCCGTCAGGGAGTAGCGGCCGTTCGCATCCGTCGTGGTGCGGTTGTCAGTGCCGCGCACCTGGACGGTCACGCCGGCCATCTTCTCACCGGTGATCGACGTCACTGTCCCGGAAACTTGCGTTTCCTGCGCTTGGGCAAGCGCGCTGCCGTACGCCGTCAGCGAGAGCAACACGCCCAATCCCACTGCGGCGAATACACGAATGAGTTTCTTTCCCATGGAACCCAGCCTCCTCATCCAACGGGTCTGCGCATGGACTTCAGGCCTTCCTTCGCGATCACATCTCGGTACGTCAACAACACGACGTTGCGCGCCTTGAGGGCCGCGGTGAACCGCGCGGACGTCAGCGCGGTCAATTCGCCTTGACGATTCTTGCTCATGTCGGGGAGCGGCTCGGACGTGTTCATGTCCAGCAACGCGCCCAGCTCCGCGTCGTCGATCCCGACGTGCGTGATGACGAGATTGAGTCCGGGCTTCATCCGGTCGATCATCACAGTGAGACTATCCATCTTGCGGGCGGGGGCCGCAAAATATTGCGGCGAGTCTTCCGACTCGCCGAAGTAATGCGACATCCCGAGCCCGTACTCCTGCGCGAGCCGCTCGGTCACGGCCTGGAAGTCTGGCCAGCGCACCGCCGTCCCCATGTGATAATCGACGTAGTCGATCTTCACACCCGAGCGCAGCGCGCGGTCGATCTGGGCGCGGAGCTCTTTCTCGACTTCGGCGACGCTGGGATTGTGCGCGCGCAGCGCATCACCGGCAGGAAAGAAATAGCCGTTCTCATCGACCAGCGACGGAACGGCTGCGGCACCGGCGACCGGTCCCCACCGATAATTTTTCCATTCCGAATTCAGAACTAGGTGAATCCCTACAGATGCGTTCGGATGCTGCTTGAGGATCTCGACCGCTTCCTGATACCACGGGCATGCGAACATGACCGAAACGGAGATGGGCAGGCCGGTCGACACCAGCTTCTGCATCGCGACGTTGACGCTGTGACTCATCCCGATGTCGTCGGTCCGAATGATCAGCGTAACCGGATCCACAGAGGCTTGAGCGAGGGCGGTGGTGGGTACACCAGGAGCCACGCTGGCACATAGCAGCCAGCCGGTCATCACTATGGACCTGAGGTGGCGCATAGGGACGGCTCCCCGTAAAACCATCATGAAGTTTGCGTAACGAACGCAACCATATCCCTGCTGTCGAGAACTGCTAGACCCCCTATTCCGGGTCACCTGATCAGGCTACAACGCCCGCGGCTGACTCTCGGGACGCTTCCGACCGTTACTGGATTTTTTCGGGAGTGATCTGAATTCGGCGAAGACACGGACCAGCAATTCTTCTCGACTTTGTACGCGCAGCTTTCGGTAGATGCGCCAGAGATAGGTGTGCACCGTATGCGGCGACAGACCCAGCCGCTCGGCGGTTCGCTTCTCGGAGTCACCGTCGAACACCGCGCGGACGATCCCGCACTCGCGGGGCGAGAGACCCAGACAGCTGGCCAGCGAACGCCACTCGCCCGGAACGAACACCGCCTGCCCGGTCCCGAACACCAGCGTCTCTCTCATGGGGTTCCAATATGGTGCGCGCCTCGCTCCCACCGCCAGACGGGTCCGTCTTCAGAATCGATGACTTCCCCGATATGCACGAAGCCGCACTTCCGGAGGACGCGGGTTGACGCGTTCAGCTCGGGGAGCGTGTGCGCGCGAATCAGGCGCACGCGCTCGTCGGCGGCCGCGAATCGCACCAGCGCGCCTGCCGCTTCGGTGGCGTAGCCGCGCCCCTCCACGGAAGGCACAACGCCGTAGGCGATTTCGACCATACCGTCCCCGTCAGGCGGGCCCTTGAAGCCGGCCGTCCCGATGATCTCGCCGCGCGCGCGCTCGGCCAGGAAGAACCCGTGATGCCACGGATCGGGCCCCCCCCCCGCGGCGGAGCGCAACCGGGCCAGCCACCCGGGGGAGACCTGTGGCCTGGCGCTGGCGTAGAAGCGCCGCAGCTCTTCCGACAGCGCGGAGCCCCCGATCGTGACGGACTGCTCGGGCTCCTCGTACAGCACCAGGAGCTGGCGCGGATCCGCGGGCACCAACGTCAGGCGCGGCGTCTCGAGCAGCTGCCCGTCAGGTTGGGTCGAGACCAGCGTACTCCCCCGCCTGGATGACGTTGCCCTTGTAGTGCTGGTCGTCGTGGATCCCGATCTTCGACGTGTAGTATGCCCCGATCGTCGCACCCTTGATCTCTTTGAAGAATCGCTCGGCCGGTGTTTTCGGATCGGACTCGCCCGCCGCCAAGCGCGTGAGCACCGCGAGCCGCTCCGCCGGCGTGGAGGCGAGGAACGGCTTGCCGTTCAGCTCCTGGGAGAGTGCCTCGACTGCCTTGAGGCCGTCGCGCCACCTCACCCCCTCAGCCGGCTCGAAGGCTTCGGCCATGCGGCCGTCGATGTAGGCGGCGACGCCCGCGGCGCGCGCGCCCCCCGACTGCGCGTCGGTCGGGATGATCATGTCGCTCAACTCGTCGACCAGCGCGAACTCCTCGGGCGTGAAGAATTTGGGGCTGTAGGGGCTCGGGGCGCGGCACTGGGAAAGAGGCAGCGCCATCGCGGCCGCCGCCGTCGCCTTCAGCATATCGCGGCGCGAGATCGTCATAGGTTCCCCCGCTTGAATTCGTCGGCCAAGTGCTCGCACGAGCGCCACGCGAGCGCCATGATCGTCCAGGTCGGATTCTGGCACGACGCGCTCACGTGACTCGAGCCGTCCACCACGAACAGGTTCTTCACGTCGTGCGACTGTTGGAACTGATTCAGCACCGACGTCTTCGGATCGGCGCCCATGCGCGACGTGCCCAGCTCGTGAATCGACCAGCCCTCGGTGAGAATCGTTTTGTCCACGCCGACGACTTCGATCCCCGCTGCTTCGAACATTTCCTTGGCCGTCGTCGACATGTCCTCGCACATCTTTTTTTCGTTATCGCTGAACTGATAGTGGAAGCGCAGCGAGGGAATGCCCCAGGCGTCTTTCACCTCGGGATCCAGGTCGACGTAGTTCTCGTAGCGGGCCAGCACCTCGCCGAAGCCACCCATGCTGATAAAGGCTCCCGCGTGGTCGCGCACGGATTTCTTGAACTGCCCGCCGAACCCCGGCGTGTCCCACACACCCGACGGGAAGATCGAGAACCCGCCGCCCCCTTCGAAGCCGTAGCCGCGAACGAAGCCCCGCTGTTTGTCCTGGAGGTTGCGGAATCGCGCGACGTAAAACCCGCCGGGCCTGCCATCCTCGAGCGCGCTCGGCCGGCCCACCAGCTCTTTCACCAGGCCCGTGGCGCCCGGCCCCATCACGTGCTCGCAGAAGTTGTGGCCCACGTGACCGCTCGAGTTGCCGATCCCGTTGGGATGTTGTCTGGACTTGGACAACAACAACAACCTGGCGCTCTCCAACGTGGACGCAGCCAGGATGACCACTTTGGCTTTCGCCTCGTACGTACGCTTGTTCTGCGCATCCACGAACGAGACGCCGCGCGCCTTGCCGGTGTTCGGATCGACGAGCACTTCGTGCGCGATCGCGTTGGTGCGCAGCGTGAGGTTGCCGGTGTCCATCGCCGGGTAAATGAGTCCGGTCGGCGAGTCGAAGGCGGCATGGATGTCGCAGCCGCCGGGCCGGCGGCCGCACGCGCCGCGGCCGAAGCACTTGCTGCGGTACTTGTTGTGCTTGACCCCGTCGGTCGTCACGCCCGCGCGGTATGGCGTGAGCGTGCGGCCCATGCCTTTGAGGGTGTTGCGCAGCTTCACTTCGCCGGGCATGAGTTTGTTGGGGCGCTGGAACAGGCTGTCGGGCAGGTGTGGCAGGTTTTCTTTGTGGCCCGAGATGCCGAGGTAGAGATCGACCTTGTCGTAGTAGGGCGCGATGTCGGCGTACGAGATCGGCCAATCTTCACCGTAGCCGTCGTGCGATTTGCCCTTGAAGTCGTAGTCAGACAGCCGCAGCGCGAGCCGGCCCCAGATGTTGGTCTTGCCGCCGAGCAAGCGCGCGCGCACCCACGCGTACTTCGTGCCCGTGTACGGGTGGTCCTTCTCATCGACCAGAATGCTCTTGACGTAATCGGATCCGCCCCAGCCGCCCACGTACGAGAACACGTGCTTGAACGCCGACTTGGTGGCGTAGGGCGGCTGCCGCACGTTGTACTCGTTGAAGCGGATCGCGTGGGAGCCGGGAGGCGCGTCACCACGGCGCGGATGGTCGTAGGGCCATTCCATCGACCGCAGCTCCTGCTCGATTGGGATGCGCTTCCCCGCCTCGAGCAGCAGGACTTTCATGCCCTGCGACGTGAGCACATGCGCCGCCATCCCGCCGGCCGCGCCGGAGCCCACCACCACCGCGTCATACGTCTTGGAGAGATCGACGTCCTGCTCCTGCGAGGCTCTGAAGCGGATCAGCGTCATCGGTCCTTCCTTATCGTATGCGCTCCAGCAGCGCGACCAGCCCCGTGGGATTGGTGCGCTCAGGAATGTGATCGGCCTGCATGCGCTGGACCGGCCAGCCGCGCGCCGCCGCGCGATCGGCAAAGCGCTGGAACGGATCGGGGTTCACCTGCGGCTCGAACGTGAGGATGTAGGTCGCCGGCACTTTGGCGCGCGCGGGATTCACCAACCGCAGTGTGTCGGTGAACGTCTTCAGGGACATGGGGACATCACGCGGGATGACGGTCGTATCCTGCACCCACACCGGGACCGTGTAGTCGCCTCGAGTGAGGTTGCGGATGAATGCGGTATCGACGCCCTGCAGGATCCTGACCGACTCACCGGAATCGGGGACCATCGCATCGAGGTAGACCAGCCGCTTGATCCGGTCGGGCACGCGATCGGCGACGCCGGTGATCACCATGCCGCCGTAGCTGTGGCCGAGCAGGATGACGTTGTGCATGTCATCCCACAGAATCTTGTTGACGACGTCGTCGATGTGTGTGTACAGCCCGACGGTTGGCGACGCGAGATGCCGGCGCTCGCCGAGTCCCGTGAGCGTCACCCGCACGACTTTGTGACCGTCGCGGGTGAGCAGCGAATCGACGGTGCGCCAATCCCAGCCGCCGCCCCATGCGCCGTGCACGATCACGAACGTCTGTTTCGCCGGGCTGCCCTGCACGAGCAGCGCGACGGCGAGGAGCAGCGGCGTCATGCTAGAACTCGAGGTTCTTCAGGTACTGGAAATTCGCGCGCGCCGCGGCCATCTGGCCGGCGGCATCCTGCGCGCCCTCTTCCTCGACGTGCGCGGGCTTTTGTTCGAGCGACTGCACGGACGCGAAGAAGCGCTTGAAGTCGAAGGTGCCCGTGCCGAGCGCGGTGTCGCCGGAGCGGTCGGCCTTGGCGTCCTTCACATGGAAGCTCCAGAACCGGTTGGGATACTTCTGCATGTACTGGAACGGATCGCCGCCGCCGAGCAGCATGTTGCCGATGTCGAGCTGCTGCCGCGTGACCGACGGATCGACCCGATCGAGGAACACGTCGAGCGGCACCAGCCCCTCGACCAGCCTCTGATGATAGGGCTCGTTGTGAAATCCGAGCCAGATGCCGTAGCGGCGCGCGACGGCGCCCGCGGCGTTGAAGCGGTCCGCCCATTGGCGCCAGTGGTCGAGCGTCTGCTTGGTCCATCCCTCGAAATCGGGGACGAAGCAGTACTCCTGGCCGAGCAGTTTGGCGATCTCCAGGCTCTTCTCCCAGCCGACGAAAATCGTCTCGGCCGACATGTGGCAGGACGGCGCGCGCAGCCCTTCGTTCTTGAGCGTCGCCGCCACCTGTTGCGGTGTGCGCCCAAAGTTGTTGAACGACCAGAGCAGCTCGACGTCGGTGTAGCCGATCGCGCGGATCTCGGCGAGGGTGCGCTCGGGGTTCTCCCGCATCGCATCGCGGACCGCGAACAGCTCGAGTCCGATGCGATCGAGCTTCTTGGGCAGGAGCGCGGAGGGGGAGGGAAACTTCAGGGAGGCGCCGGCAGCGACGGCGCCCATCGTGTGGACAAAGTCGCGTCGTTTCATGGGGCGCTAATCTACCGACTGACGGCCGGACGGCCAGAAGGCCGACGGCCGTCCGGCCGTCATTTCAGCGGTCGATAATTCACATCCAGCACCGAGAGCCGTTGCAGATGCGGCACCAGCCGTGCCCGGAAATCCGCGAAGTTTTTCAGCGCTCGCGGCGTCCAGGCCACCTCGGCCAGCGCGAGCAGCCGCGGGAATACCATATACTCGACGTTCTTGGGAGTGCGCTGGTACTCGGTCCAGATCTGGCCCTGCGTGCCGAGGATGTGCGCGGCCTGCTCGGCCGTGAGCGCCGCGGGCACCGGCTCGAACGCATAGACGGTATCGAGCGGCAGAAGGCCGCCGATCGCCATCGGCTCCGTGCTCCGGTCCTGTGCCTGGTAGTAGTCGAAATAGGTATGCGAGGTCGGGGTCATCACGACGTCATGCCCCGCGAGCGCCGCCGCAATCCCGCCCTCCATCCCGCGCCACGACATCACCGTCGCGTTCGGCGCGAGACCGCCTTCGAGAATCTCGTCCCAGCCGATGAGCGAGCGGCCGTGCGCAGTGAGGAATGCATCCATCTGGTGGATGAACCAGCTCTGCATCTCGTGCTCGTCTTTCAGCCCACGCTCGCGAATCAGCGCCTGCACGCGCGGGCTCGCCTGCCACTGGTTTTTGACTGCTTCGTCACCGCCGATGTGGATGTATTTGCCGGGAAACAGCGCGATCACCTCGGTGAGCACGTCCTGGAGAAAGCGGACTGTCGATTCCTCGGGATTGAAGATGTTGGGATTCACGCCGAAGCGGCGCAGCACTTCCATCTGCTGTCCCGTGTTCCCCAGCTCGGGATACGCCGCGATCGCCGCCTGCGCGTGGCCGGGCATTTCGATTTCCGGAACGACCGTGATGAACCGCGCCTTGGCATACGCCACGACTTCGCGCACATCGTCCTGGGTGTAGAACCCGCCGTGCGGCACGTTGTCGTAGACCCATTGCAGGGTATCGGGATACTGGTTCTGCACGCCGACCAGCGTGTTCCGGCGCCACGCGCCCACGGAGGTGAGTCGCGGATACTTCTTGATCTCGATGCGCCATCCCTGGTCGTCCGTGAGATGCCAGTGGAAGCGGTTGAGCTTATGCAGCGCGAGCAGATCGATGTACTTCTTGACGAACTCCTTGGGCATGAACGAGCGCGACACGTCGAGGTGCGCGCCGCGCCACGGGAAGCGCGGCATGTCTTCGATCTCGACGCCCGGCACCGTCCACGACACGCTGTCGACCGGCGCCGCACGGAAGATCTCGGGCGGCAACAGCTGCCGCAGCGTCTGCACCGCGTAGAACGCGCCCGCGGGACGATAGGCACGAATGGTGATGCGGCTGCGCGTCACGGTGAGCCGGTACCCTTCGTCGCCGAGTCGCGCGAGGGCGGGATCGAGGCGCAACGAGATGATCTGGCCACCCGTGCCCGCCGCGCCGACCACCGCCAGGCGGTACCCCGTGGCCGGCTGTAGCCAATCGGCAAGCTGGATCCCGATGTCGTACGTGGAGCGGTCGGGGACGATCGCGGTTCCGGGTGTCAGCGAGAACGACGCCGCCGTGCGCGTCATCTGGACCGGCTTCGGAATGACCGACAGGGCGGTATCCTGCACGCCCGCCCAGAGCGCCACGACAGCAATCAAGTGGATCACTTACCGGCCGTCCTGCCGTCGCCGACCAGCGCCGCGTACACCCGCCGTTGGAATTCGCCGTCCAGCGCCCAGTTCTCCATCACGGGCATGTACTGCGTCCACAACATCCCGATGAGGTTGTTCTTCGGATCCACCCAGAAGAACGTCGTGCCGTAACCGGCCCAGCGGAACGTGCCCGCCGATCCGGCAAGGCTCGGATCGGAATCCATCCGGACGGCGCCGCCGTAGCCGAATCCGTTGCGGCCGATCGGCCACCCCTCGGCGATGTTGAGCGGCACCCACGATTCGGGGACGTGGTTCTGCAGCATGAGCGCGACGGTTTCACGCTTGAGCACGCGCTTGCCGTCGAGCGCGCCGCCGTTCAGCAGCATCTGCGCAAACCGCAGGTAATCGTCGGGAGTTGAGAGCAGTCCTCCGCCGCCGGACAGCAACTCACCCGGAGTCGTGTAATCGGGGGTGAGCAGCGGCGTTTGCGCCTGGAGCTTCCCCTCGGGCCCGCGCGCGTAGATCGGAATCACGCGCGCGCGCATAGCGGGTGTCGCGACGAATCCGGTCATCGTCATCTTGAGCGGTTTGAACAGCGCGCTGTCGAGATAGCGGTCCAGCCTGGTGCCCGAGACGACTTCGATGACGCGCCCCAACACATCCGTCGAAAAGCTGTAGTTCCACTTTGTGCCGGGAGAGAACAGGAGCGGCAGCCGCGCCAGGCTGTCCGCCAGTTTGCTCGTAGTCCACCCGGGCCCAAAGAAACCGGCTCGCCGGTAGATCGAGTCCACGGATGTACTGTCGAACAGTCCGTACGTCAGCCCCGAGGTGTGCGTCAGCAGGTCGGCGACGGTGATGGCGCGGTCCGGATCGCGCAGCTGCGGCTGCGCGGCGCTGCCACCCGCGAAAACCTTCACGTTCGCGAACGACGGGATGTACTTCGACACCGGATCGTCGAGCCGCAGCTTCCCCTGTTCGATGAGCTGCATCGCTCCCGCGCTCGTGATCGGCTTCGTCATGGAGAAGATCCGGAACACCGCGGTTTCCTGCGGCCCCGGCATCGTCGCCGTCCCGATGGAGTTCACGTATACCGTTTTGCCATGGCGCGCGACGACGGCCATCATTCCCGGCACCTTCCCCGACTCCACATAGGCCCGCAGCACGGGCGCGATCCATTCGAGCGAGTCCGGTGAGAGACCGGCGTCGCTTGGACGCCCGTGCGGCAAGCCTTGTCCCACCATGGGCGTCGCCGAGAACGCCGCCAGCACGAGCAACGCGATTCTTGATCTCATTTCGCCCCCGTCGTTCCGGCCAACCGGCCGTCCGGCCGTCCGGCCGTCCGGCCGTCAGGCCGTCCTTCTATAGACCCGCACATAGTCGATCAGCATCGTGGCTGGGAAAATCGAATCGGATTGCGGGTCGCCGTCAAAATGCCCGCCGACGGCCTGGTTGAGCACGACAAAGAACGCCTGGTCGAACACCCACGCGCCGTACTGCTGGACGTTCCCGCGCGAGACGGTGTAGTGCAGCTGCGTGTCGATGAAATACCGGATCGATTGCGCGTCCCACTCGACGGCGTACACGTGGAACTCAGTGGCGGTGTTGGTCTGAGTATGCGCAAACGGCGTATTCCCGGAATATCCGGGCCCGTGCACCGCGGAGCTCGTGAGGGTCGGCTGGCTCCCCTTGTTCTCGAGGATGTCGAGCTCGCCGCACGCCGGCCAGCCGGCCCGGCCAATGCTCTCGCCCAGCATCCAGAACGCCGGCCACAGCCCCTGCCCCTGCGCGAGTTTGATACGTGCTTCGACGCGGCCGGGCAGGATCGAAACCTTGTCGCGCGTGGTGATCTTCGCCGAGGTGTATCTGCAGCGTCCGTAGTAGCACGAGAGCGAGTCGGTCGCGACACGCGCCACGATCGCGAGATACCCGTCGCCGGTCTGCGCGATGTTTTCGGGCGACGAGCGGTAGTACTCCTTCTCGTTGTTGCCCCAGCCGCAGTTGCCCGACGAACAGCCATCCGCGGTGTCGAAGCGCCAGTAGGCCGCGTTGACGCCGGCGCCGGCCGCACCGGAAAACTCATCGGCCCAGACCAGCGTCCACGGATTGGGTGGCGGGGAAGGAGGCGGCGGCGGCGGCGGCGGCGAAACGGGTTGACCGCCGGAGGCGCAGCTGAGTGCCGCGCCCAGTATCAGTACGCTGAGGCTCTGGCTAGCGGCTCGCGCAAAGCGCGACGGCGAGGAGAATCGCACAAGCGCCTGCGACCAGGGAGATAAAGAAGCGGCGGTGATACTCACGGCCGAGCGGAGTAAGGTCGGTGCTGCTGAGCGGCACCGGCTCCCACCACACCAGCGGCCTCCGGCGCTCGTAGCGCAGCTGAATGAGGCACCACGCGGCGTAGATCCACGCGGTGCACGCGATCATGAGCAGGACGTAGTCGACCGGCGAAGCCGTTTCGCAATTCCAGAAAAACATGTGCTCGGAATATACTCGCGGACCTCATGCCGTCATCTCACGCGAATCGCACCGCATTACAAGTGCGCCACCCGCCGCCACTGCTCGGCGATCAATGCGTGACCCGCGGGCGTCGGGTGGACACCGTCCGCCGCCCAATACTCAGGGGGGGCGGGGGGGGCGGGGGGGGGCGGGCTCGACCGGGTTTTGCGATCAAAGATGGCCTGGAGCGGAACGAACGTCGCCTTCGCGTGCGCCGCGACACGTGCTGCTGCCGCGCGCCGCTGGTCGAATTCAGGGAACCAGCGCGCGGTCACGGCGCCGCAGCGCAGCACGAACGGCTCGAGCACGATCAGGTACGTCCGCGGCAGCGCGCGGCGCGTCTCTTCGAGCAGCGCGGCGTACTGGTCCTCGTAGTCCTGAACGGTGCCGGTGTAGCCGTGATCGAGCTTGTGCCAAAAATCGTTCACACCGATCAGAATGCTCAGCACATCCGGTTGCAGATCGATGGTATCGGCGCGCCAGCGCTGCTCTAGGTCCGGGACCTTGTTCCCGCTGATCCCGCGGTTGAAGAACTTGAGCCCGCGGTCGGGACGCGCGGCGAGTGAAGCAGCCGCGGCGAATAACGCGTAGCCCGTGCCCAGCGCACCGCTCGAGTTCGCATCCTTGGAGTTGCGATCGCGGCCGCAGTCGGTGATCGAATCGCCCTGGAACAGCACGACGCTCGGCTTCGCGGTTTTGGGGGTCTGCCAGCCTACGGTTCCCGCCAGCGCGGCCGTGGTCGCGACGAATTCGCGTCGGTTCATGGGAGCACCACCCTCTCTTCAAATGGCCAGGTCCTGCTTTTCCACGACCAGATGCCGAAACACACAATCCCGACGAGCAGCGCGCCCAACCCGAACGCAATCACCTTCACCGGCGTCGTCGCGAAAATAAAAATCCAGCCCACGAGCGCGATCAAACTCGGCACCGGATACAGCCACATCCGGTACGGCCGCGGCATGTCGGGCGCGGTGCGGCGGAGCAGCGTGACCGCGCCGATCTGGCCGATGAACTGCACCAGAATCCGCGTCGTGATCAACGCATCGATCACCACCCCGAGCGACGCAAAGCCGGCCACAATCGCAAGCAGGCCGAGCACGACGAGCGACACCGAGGGGAATTCGCCCCCGGGATGCAGGCGCGCAAACACCTTGAAGAAGTAGCCGTCGCGCGCCGCCGCGTAGGGAATCCGCGAGTACCCGAGCAGCAGCGCGAACACCGAGCCGAACGCGGTCCACAGAATCATCGCCGTGAACACCGTCGCGATGCCCGATCCAAAAATCCGTTCCATGAAGATCGAGACCACGAAGTTCGCCTGCGGATGGTCGGATGCCGGAACGAACTCGCGCCACGGCACCACGCCGATGATCGAAAAGTTGATCGCGACATAGATCAGCGCGACCGCAACGGTGCTGAGCAGAATCGAGCGCGGGATCACGCGGCCCGGATTCTCCACCTCATCGCCGATATAGCAGACGTCGTAGTAGCCGAGGTAATCGTAGACGCCAACCCGCGACGCGGCTCCGAGGCCGAGCAGGAATCCGATCGAGAACGTGAACGCGCCGGGCGGGAAGTCGAACGCCACCTGCGGATCGAAGTGCAGCGCGCCCGTCACGATGACCACGGTCACCGTAACGATCGTTCCGATCCACAGCGTCAGCGTGATGGTCGCAATCGATTTGATCCGCCGGTACAGCAAGGCGATGTTGAGCACGCCGAGCCCCGCGACCACCAGCATCGTCTGCTGCGGGGTGATGCCCTTCCAGATATAGCCGAGGTATTGCGAGAACCCGATGTAGCCCGAAGCGATCTCGAGCGGGCCGCTGAAGATGAATTGCCAGACGAACAGGAACCCCATCAGCCGGCCGACCTTCTGCTCGCCGTAGCCGCGGCGCAGGTAGCCGAATGAGCCGCCCGACCCCGGCATGGCGGCGCCGAGCTCGCTCCACACCATGCCGTCGCACAGCACGATGATCAGCGCGACGGCCCAGCCGAGCATCGCCTGTGGGCCGCCCAGTGCCGACATGAGCAGCGGGATCGTGATGAACGGCCCGATCCCGATCATGTTCGTCATGTTCAGCGCGGTGGCGTGGAGCAGGCCGAAGCGGCGTTCCATCCGCTAGTGTTTTGCCCAGATCATGAAGGAGGCCTTCAGCACGAGGGACCACTCCCAGTCCTGCCACGGCTGCGTAGACCCGACCGCGACGATCGCGGTCCGCGGCACCGGAAGCGGCACGACGGCGGTGCTGATGAGGATGGGATACGGGTGGTAATCGTTGAACTCGAGCCACAGCAGTCCCGCCCCGGCATCGAGCGCGAGGTGGCGCGAGTCGATGAGGGACCGCTCGGCCTCGGTGATGACGGTCGGCTTCCCGCTCTCGCCGTTCCACGACAGCGTCAGCTCCGCGCGCGTCTTGTAGAGTGGCGGGCTGTCGAGATGGATGTTGTAGGTGGGCTCGGACGGCCGGTCGCTCAACAACACGCCGGCGCCAACCGACAGCCGTTGCGCCTCGGCGGGAGCGGCGGCAGCGGCGGCGAGACAGAGGACGATGCTGAAGACCGCAGGGCGGCGGGCGGTGCGGTGCACGGGCCTAATGTACCCGTTCTACAGTTTTCGGCGACTCACCACCAACGTGAATTTGCCGGCGGCGGTCGTGGTCCCGTAGCTCGAGTCACCAGCGCTGCCGACGCCGGCCAGTGTCCACGTCGCTTTCAGCTTCGCTTGCTGCCCACTCCCCGTTGCCGCCATCCACGCCGCCGCCTGGAGATACGTTCCCGGCGGCCCCGGATACGCGTACGACCAGGGGAGCGCCGGACTCGTGACCGTCACGATGTCACCAAGCGCGTTTTCGTACTTCACGGAGTCGCAGCTCACCCCCGATGCGCCCGACAGAGCGTACGCTACGACGAACTCCTGCGGATTCGAGGGCGTGAGCTCGCAGGTTGTCACGAGCACGGTGGCGGCGATCATCAGTCGCATCTCAGTCCTCGGATTGGTGGCGCTGCAGCCGGAGCTCGAGGTGGCGTTTCACGTCCGGCCACTCCGCCGCGAGAATGCTGTAGATCACCGTGTCGCGAACGGTTCCGTCGCGCCGGGCTGCATGATGCCGGATCACGCCGTCCTTTTTCGCGCCCAGCGCCTCGATCGCGCGCTGCGAGCGGACATTGAAGTTGTCGGTCCGGAGCCCCACACACTGGCATCCGAGCGTCCCGAACGCGTGCGTCAGCAAGAGCAGCTTGCAGGTCGTGTTGACGTTGCTACGCCAGCGGCTCTGGACGTACCAGGTGTACCCGATCTCCACCCGGTCCACGGCGGTCACGATGTCGTGGTAGCGCGTCGCTCCGATCACGGCGCCGCTGGCCTGATCGCGCACGATCCACGGCAGCATGTGACCATCGCGCTGGCCCTTGAGGGCGTCGCCGACGTAGTCGCGCATCTTCTCCGGCACGGGAACGGCGGTGAACCACAGCTCCCACAGGCGGCCGTCGCCGGCCGCGCTCGACAGCGCGTCCGCATGCATCTCGAGCATCGGCTCGAGACGAATGCCGCGCCCTTCGAGAACGACCGGTTGTGGTACGATCATCTCGAAGAAGCTACCTCATTCGCCCAGGACTTTGATGATCACGCGTTTCTTGCGCTGTCCGTCCCACTCGCCATAGAAGACGCGCTGCCACGGCCCGAAGTCGAGCTTCCCCGCCGTGATCGGCACGATGACCTCGTGCCCGATCGTGAGGCTGCGCAGATGCGCGGCGGCATTGTCCTCACCCGTTTCATTGTGTCGATACCGTTTCGGATCCCACGGGGCGATCGTGCCTTCGAGCCACTTGAGAATGTCGTCCCACAGTCCCGATTCGTGATCGTTGACGAACACCGAAGCGGAGATGTGCATGGCGCTCACCAGGACGAAACCCTCACGTACCTCGCTCGCCTTCACCTCCTTCACAACCTCCTCGGTGATGTCGATGATCTCCTGACGTTGCTTCGTGTTGAACCACAAATAGTGCGTATGGCTCTTCATCCACCCTCCCCGTGATCGTGCGGCGTGACTGCGTGCGGCGTGCGGCGCAGCAAGGCAAATTCCCGGTCTCGAAGCCGTCATCGCAACGCCGCACGCCCCACGCCGCATGTCTTTCACCGTGTCGATTTGTCACAGGCAGGCCGATTCCCTAGATTCGGCCGCATGGCTTTGCCTTTCAGGCGGCGAATCTTCCTGATCCTCGTCGTCATGACCGCGGTGCCAACGGTGCTGGCCGTCGCGGGTTGGGTGCTTTCGGTCCGGCGGCTGCTGCCCGCCGCCGGCGCGCGCGCCTCGACGGAACGCGTCGCCGCGACCGCGCGCGCGCTGCTCGAAGGCGTGGACACGCTGCACCTGAGCGTGCGCGAGCGTGCCCTGCTCCGTCAGCATCTCGACGAGGTCTCCGCCTCGGTCAGCCTGGCACGACGGGCCGAAACGTTTCTGCGCTATTACACGGCCGGATTTGCCGTTGTCATTCTCCTGCTTGGCGCGGCCGTGTTGTATGCCGCGGTCAATCTCGCCGGCCATCTCTCGCGCCAGCTGTCGCGACCGATCGATGAGCTGGTCGGGTGGACGCAGCTCATTCGCGACCATGAGGCGCTGCCAGGAGGCGCGCCCACGCGGGGTGCTCCGGAATTCGAGGCGCTGCGTCAGGCGTTGCGCGAATTGGCGGCGGCGCTGGCCACGGCCCGTGAGCGCGAGCTCGAGGCCGAACGGCTGCGCGCCTTCCGGGAGGTGGCGCGGCGCGTCGCGCACGAGATCAAGAATCCGCTGACGTCGATGCGCATCGCGGTGGACACGCTGGAACGGACGGACGGGCTGACGGCCGCACGGTCGGAGATGGCGATTCAGGTGTTGGCGGCGGAAACGGATCGTCTGGACAGGCTCGCGAAGGAATTCGCGGAATTCGGAAGACTCCCCGAGGGACCGCAGAGCGAAGTCGATCTGGTCGAGCTGCTCGAGGAGTTGGGAAGAACGGGCGTCCCCAATGGTGTGGAGGTCCGACTCACGACGCACGACGGACGATGCACGATCGTTGGACACTACGAGCCGCTGCGGCGCGCGTTCGCGAACATCTATCGCAATGCATCCGAAGCCATGAAGGGGCGCGGCGCGATCGACGTGACCGTCACCGGCGATGCCGCCGGCCTCGCCGTCACCATCGCCGATCACGGGCCCGGGATTCCCGCCGAGTACCGCCAGCGCGTGTTCGAGCCGTACTTCACGACCAAGGACGACGGCACGGGCCTCGGGCTCGCGCTGGTGCGCGTGACACTCGAAGCGCACCGCGGCACGATCGGCGTCAGCGAGACACCGGGCGGCGGCGCGACGTTCTCCATCGTCTTTCCTCCGCCCTCGACCGCCATCGACCGCCCTCGACCGCCCTCCCGATGAGCCCTCGCGTGCTGCTCGTCGACGACGAATCCAACATCCGGCGGATGGTGGGCGCGTTGCTGCAGTCGGACGGGTACGAAACCGTCGAAGCGCCGGACGGAAACGTGGCGCTGACCCGGCTCGTCGAAGATGCCCCCGACCTCGTGCTGCTCGACCTGATGATGCCGCCCGGTCCGGATGGGCTCGAGACGCTCGAGCAGATCCGCCGGCGGGCGCCGCACGTGCCGGTCGTCATGATGAGCGGCAAGGCCACCCTGGCCGACGCCGTCCGCGCCACCAAGCTCGGCGCATTCCAATTCCTCGAGAAGCCGCTCACGCCGGAGGGCGTGCTCGTCGCGCTGCGCAGCGCGCTCGAGCTGAGCCGCACGCTCGCGGAGAACAAGCGCCTGCACGAGCAGCTCGGGCACGCCGATCCCCTGGTCGGCTCGAGTCTCGCGATGGAGGACCTGCGCGCGCTCATCGCCCGCGTCGCGCCGACCGAATCGCGCGTCTTGATCACGGGGGAATCGGGCACCGGCAAGGAGCTCGTGGCCTCCGCGATTCACCGCCAGAGCGCGCGCGGCAACAAGCCGTTCGTCACGGTGAACAGCGCCGCGCTGCCGCGCGATCTGGTGGAATCGGAGATGTTCGGCCACGAGCGCGGCGCGTTCACAGGCGCGACCGAGCGGCGCCAGGGCCGCTTCGAGCTCGCGGACGGCGGCACGCTGTTCCTCGATGAAGTCGGCGACCTGGGGCCGGAGGCGCAGGCCAAGCTGCTGCGCGTCCTCGAGAGTGGCGTGGTGGAGCGCGTGGGCGGGGAGCGGCCGTTCACCGTGAACGTGCGCGTCATCGCCGCCACGAACAAGGATCTGCGGCATGCGGTGCGCGAGCGCGAGTTCCGGGAAGATCTGCTGTTCCGCCTGAACGTGCTGCCGATCCATATCCCGCCGCTGCGCGAGCGGCCCGAAGATGTCGCGCCGCTCGTGAAGCATTTCGCCGGCCGCTGCGCGGCCCGGCTGGGACGGCCGGTGAAGTTCGACGCCGGCGCCGTGCCGCTGCTCGCCTCGTATACCTGGCCGGGCAACGTGCGCGAGCTGGCCAACATCGTCGAGCGGATGGCGATTCTCGCGACGTCGGAGCTGATCACCGCGGCGGACGTGGCGCGGGTGCTGCCGGCGGACGGCACGGCGCCGCGCATCGTCATGCCCGAGACCGCCGCCGACACACCGTGGCGCGACATTGCCCTCAGTGACACGCTCGATCAGTACGAGCGCGAGCTGATCGCCCGCGCGCTCTCGGTGTCGCGCGGCAACGTCGCGGAAGCGGCGCGCCGGCTCGACACGGACCGCGCCAATCTGTATCGCCGCATGCGCCGCCTGGGCATCGAGCCTCCAACGAAGGCTGATCTATGATCGCTTTGCTACTGGCACTGGTCGTGCAAGACACGACCATCGTCATCCATCCCGACAGCGCCGCCCTCGAGGCCCGCGCCCTGCCGCGCGTCGTGTCCGAGGAAGTCATCCGCTTCTACAACGACGCCGCAACGACCCGCCTCGTCGGTCGCACCCGCCTGCCGCATGGCAATGAGTGGCGCGGCAACGTCGCGGTGCGCAGCGGGCCGGTGGTTGTGGGGGGCCGCGTGCAGGGCACCCTGGTCGTGATCAACGGCGACCTGCGGTTCGAAGCGGGCGGCGAAGTCACCGGCGATGTGATCGTCGTGGGCGGGACCGCCGATTCGACGCACGGCCGAATCGGCGGTGCGCTCCGCCAATATCGCGAGCCGTTGCCGTACCGGCTTCGCAACCAGGGCGATCAGCTCGAGTACGCGCCCAATCTGCGGCGGCGCCTCCCGGTGCTGGGCGCCAAGGTGTCGTGGGGCACCGAAGCCTCGCGCTCCGCGCTGACGATCACGACGGGCGGCACGTTCAACCGCGTCGAGGGACTGCCGATCGTGTTCGGCCCGCTGTTCGACTGGAAGCTGCAGCGCAACGTCCGCTTGCGCATCGACGCGCTCGGCGTGTTCCGCTCCGCGGGCGACCTCTCGGACAGTCGCAGCGACCTGGGCTACATGTTTCGCGGCGAGTTCCGCTCGGGTGACGTGCGTCCGGTCGGTGTCGCGCTGCGCGCGTTCGACGTCGTGTCGCCGGTGGAGGACTGGGGGCTCCACAGCAACGAGGTTGGATGGAGCTCGTTCGTGTTCGGGCGCGACTACCGCGACTACTACCTGAACAAGGGCTGGGGGGGCCGCGTGTTCGTGCAGCCCGAGCGGCCGCTCACGCTCGCGCTCGAAGCGCGGCGCGAATGGCATACCAGTGTGGGCGTGCAGGATCCCTGGACCGTATTTCGCAACTCCGATTTGTGGCGGCCGAACCCGCCGATCGACGAAGGCCACTTCACCACCATCGGCGCAACTGCCACGATCGACACGCGCAACGACGTGGACGACCCGTCCGCGGGATGGCTGGCGCGGTTTACGTTCGAGAATTCGCGCAGCTCCGACGTGGTGCCGCATCCCGGCGTGCCCACGAGCGTCCGCGACTCGATTCCCACCGACGGCTCCTACGAGTTCAATCGGATGTTCCTCGACCTGCGGCACTACGCCCGCATCAGCCCGTCGGGGCGCATTCATCTGCGCATGGTGGGGGGCGGCTGGATGGGCGGCGATCCGTTGCCGTTGCAGCGCCGGCTCTCGCTCGGCGGCCCCGAGCCGATGCCCGGCGAGCCGTTCCGCGCCGCGGCGTGCAACGAGAACATCATCGACCCGGCGTTTACCGACTCGAAGCTCGCCGCGTGCGATCGCGTGCTCGCGTTTCAGGCGGAGTATCGCGGCCATGTGAAACTGAACTGGAGCTACAATCCCACGAGCGGCCGTGATGAGCCGGACCGTGATGAAGGAACGCCATTCTGGCTGGAAGGGCTCGACCTGGTCGTGTTTACGAACACGGGTCAGTCGTGGCTGGTCGGCAACGGTCCGGGTCAGGTGTCCGCGGGCAAGATCCCCTCGCTCTCGAGCTGGCTCGTCGACGTGGGCTTGGGTGTGGATTGGAGTGGCTTCGGGGTCTACATAGCCAAGGCGGTCACCACAGGCGAACGACTGCGGTTCACAGTCAGGCTCGACCACCGGTTCTAAAGTGCGCCCCCTTCTCTGGGGCGCGGTGGTCGGCCTGCTGCTCGCCAGCACGGCTGCCGCGCAATCGCCCACCTTGACGGTCACGTTGCAGAGCAACGTCCCGCGGGTGCGCAGCACGGGCCTCTTGGCCGACGGAAAATTCGTGGGACTGATGCGCTCCGGTTTTCCGCTGCGGCTGCACTACCGGCTCGAGCTGTGGAAGGTCCGCTCCAGCTGGTTCGACCAATTCGTGCGGGAGGTCGGGTGGGACGCCGTGGCGCGCAACGATCCCCTCGCGGACGATTTCGTGCTGATTCGTCAGGGCGGAGCGATCAGCCGGTACACGACTCCCGAGGAGCTGGCGGCCGCGCTCGACATCCCATACGTGGTGACCCTGCGCCCAACCGCCGGCGGCGGACGGTACTATTTCATCGCGCGGCTGGAAGTCACGACGCTCAACGACACCGACCTCCAAGAATTGTCACGCTGGTTGTCGGGCGACGTGGGGCCGGCGGTATCGGGCGGGGAGAACTTCGGAGATGCGTTGGCGCGAGGTGCGCAGCGCGTGCTGGTCCGGCTCGCGGGCCTGCCGCGTCAGCAGCTCGAGGCCCGCAGTCCTACGATCCGAATTGACGGTCGATAGCGGTCCGAATCTCTTCCAGCGGCCTACCCTGCTGCGCCATCCCGAGCGCCGCAATCGCCTCACCCATGCAGACATCGCAGTAGGCACCGTGGTCGCTCTCGAAGCAGGTGAGCAGCGACCGGTGACCGGCGTGCTTGGAGCAATCGCAGTGGCAGTACACGCCGTCCAGTGTCGCGGCGGCGGCGCGCGCGGCCGCGTACGCCTCCGCGGCCCCCGGCGTGCGCGGTACGAAACTGACCGGAAGCACCTTCACGGCGCTGACGCCCGGCTGCGGTGTGGGATGCGCCGAGACTTGGGCGCTTGCATCGGGTCGCTGGAGCATCACAATACCGACCAGCGCGATCGCCGCCGCGCCCGCGATCAACCAGGGTGCGCGAGCCATCAGAGCGCTTCGAGGGTGGCCAGCATGTCGGCGCCGTAGAAGAGCCGGATGTACTTCGCCTGCGTGCGCGTGAGGCGGCGTACCGCCCACGAGAGGTGCACGAAGTGCGGCTCGTGCGGCGACCGCAGCGGATGCATTCCCACTTCCTCGGGAAGCAGGTTGCCCTTGCGCGTGTTGCAGCTCGAGCAGGCAGTCAGCACGTTCGTCCAGGCGTTGGTCCCACCGCGCGACAAGGGCACGAGGTGGTCCCGGGTGAGACACTCGCGCTGTCGCAGCTCCTGCTGCGAGCGGCCGCAGAACTGGCAGCGGTAATTGTCGCGCGCAAACAGGAATGTGTTGGTGACTTGGCGACGGAAGCGGCGAGGAACGTGAACGAAGCGGACCAGGCGAATCACGGCGGGCCGTGGCACCGCCATTCGCTCACTATGGACTGGCGTGCCCTCCGCCTCGACGACTTCAGCCTTGCCGTCGATGACCAGCCGCAGCGCCCGGCGTACGGGCACCATGGTCAGAGGCTCAAACGAGGCGTTGAGGGCTAGGCAGCGCATCCGATATGCTAATACCGACCAGCAACTTGCAGCAAGTGAGGGGGTTACGCGCTCGCTGCGGGCTGAAACAACCTGCGTAGCTCTTCGATTTGCGATTCGACGGAGGCGCGCGACGCACCTCCAGGGGTCGCACGGCTTTCCACGCTCTGTTCCCAGGTCCCGAGCTGCGCCAGCGCGGGTCCGAGCGCCGGGTGAATCTCGCTCGCGACCTGGGCCGGCACCTTGTCCAGCGTCACTCCCGCCTGCTCCGCCGCGCGCACCAGCTTGCCGATCAGCCCGTGACTCTCCCGGAACGGAACGCCCGCTTCAACGAGGAGATCTGCGAGATCTGTGGCCCGCATCGCCGGATCGAGCGCCACCGCCATGCGCTCGGCGTTCACCGTCAACGTGTCGATCGCGCCCGTAACCGCGGGAAGCACGGTCGCGAGCGTGTCGCACGCATCGAACAGCAGCGCCTTGTCCTCCTGAAGATCTTTCTGATAGCCCGCCGGAATTCCTTTGATCGTGGTCAACAACGCGACCAGATCGCCCAGCATCCGGCCCGACTTGCCACGGGCCAGCTCGAACACGTCCGGATTGCGCTTCTGCGGCATCAAGCTGGAGCCCGTGCTGAAACTGTCGGCGAGCGTCACAAAACCGAATTCAGCGCTCGCGTAGGTGATCAGCTCGGCGCCAAGGCGCGAGAGATGCATACCGGTCATCGCCACGGCATACAGCACGTCGGCAACGAAGTCGCGGTCGCCGGTGGCATCGAGCGCATTGGGTGATACCGCGCGGAAGCCGAGCGCTTCCTTCAGGAGCACCCGATCCACCGGGAAGCCGCTCCCGGCGAGCGCGCCCGAGCCGAGCGGCAGCTCGGCAGTGCGCCGGCGCGCGTCGGCGAGCCGCTGGCGATCGCGCACGAGTGGCCACGCGTGGGCCAGCAGCACGTAGGCCCAGCGCACCGGCTGCGCGCGCTGCCCGTGCGTGTAGCCGGGCAGGATCGCGTCGACTCCGTCTTTCGCCTTCCCGACGAGCGTGCGGCCGAGCGCCGCGACCGCGGCGTCCAGCTCATCGATGGCGTTGATGGTCCAGAGCCGCAGGTCGGTCGCGACTTGATCGTTCCGGGAGCGGCCCGTGTGGAGCTTGCCGGCGATCGCGCCTAGTTCCGCATACAAGAGCCGTTCGACGAGCGTGTGCACGTCCTCGTCGGGTGCGCCGACGGCGGCGCCGTCGGCCAGCTTGTCGGCGACGCGATCGAGACCCTCGAGCAGCTGCGATTCCTCGGTCGACGTGAGGACGCCGGCGCGGCACAGGGCGTGGACCCAGGCCTTGCTGGCGAAGACGTCCTGCGGCCACAACCGGTGATCGACGGGCAGGGAGCGGTTTAAAGCATCGAGCGCTTCGCTCGGACCAAGAGCGAAGCGCCCCCCCCCACCCCACATGTGATGCGTGTCAGCGTGTTGGGACATCCGTCCGTTCGGCTTCCAGGCCCGCCGCGATTCGACTCGCGAGGCCGTACAGCCGGATGAAGCCTTCGGCGTCCTTCTGGTTGTAGACGTTGTCTTTGCCGAACGTCGCGTACGACGGCTGGTAGAGCGCGTACGGGCTCTCGCGGCCCGCGACGATGACGTTGCCCTTGAACAGCTTCAGGCGAACGCTGCCCGTGACATGCTTCTGCGTGATCGTGATGAGGGCGTCGAGCGCTTCGCGCTCCGGCGTCCACCAGCGGCCGTCGTAGACGAGATCGGCGTAGCGCAGCGCGAGCTCGTCCTTCATGCGCAGCGTGCGGCGATCGAGCACCAGCTGCTCGAGCTCGCGGTGCGCCGCGTACAGCACGGTCCCGCCCGGCGTCTCGTACACGCCGCGGGACTTCATGCCCACGAGCCGATCCTCGACGACGTCGGCGCGCCCCACGCCATGCTCGCCCGCGATTTCATTGAGCTGCTCGAGCAGCTCCACCGGGCCCAGCGGCACGGCATCGACGCTGACGGGATTCCCTTCTTCGAATCCGATCGTGACCACGACCGGCTCATCCGGTGCCCTGATCGGATTCTTGGTCATGACGAAAATGTGTTCGGGAGCTTCCTGCGAGGGATCTTCGAGAATGCCGCCTTCGTGCGAACAGTGCCACAGGTTGCGGTCGGTCGAGTACGGCTTGTCGGCGGTCGCCTGCACCGCGACGCCTTTGGCTTTCACGTATTCGATCAGATCTTCGCGGCCCTGGAATTTCCATTCGCGCCACGGCGCGATCACCTGGAGCTCGGGGGCGAGCGCAGCGTAGGTCAGCTCGAACCGGACCTGATCGTTGCCCTTGCCCGTGCAGCCGTGCGCCACGGCATCCGCGCCGAGGCGTTGGGCGACCGCGACCTGATGCGCGGCCGTGATCGGCCGGGCCATCGAGGTGCCGAGCAGATACGTGCGCGCGTAGACCGCGCCGGCGCGCAACGTGGGGAACACGAAATCGCGCACGAACTCTTCGCGCAGGTCCTCGATGATGCAGTCTTCAGCGCCGGAGCGTTTCGCCTTGGCGATCAGGCCGTCCAGCTCGCCGAGGCCCTGGCCGACGTCGGCGGCGAAGCAGACCACCCGGGCGCCGTACTGCTCGCGCAGCCACGGAACGATGGCGGAGGTATCGAGCCCGCCCGAATAGGCGAGCACTACCAGCGGGCCGGTGCCCGGACGGGCGTTAGTTTGTTTATGCATATGGGTGCATAAAAATACATGCGACTGCTACGGGTCGCAAGGCCAGCCTGCTTCTGGCTACCAAGACCACCCCTGGCGATAGCGCGGCTTGATGTACTCCTCAGGGATCCCTGGGGTGAGCACGGCACCGGTCTGGGGATTCACGTCGATCGGCTGCGCCGTGCGGACCGCGAGATTGCCAAGCAGCACCATTTCGGTGAGCGGGCCCGAATGATCGGGGATGTTGGACCCGGCCGGCGTTCCGCCTTTGCAGGCGGCGATCCACTCGGCGTAGCTGCCTTCGGTGCGCGGGTACTTTTGCGCCACCGGGTGCGCGGTGATCTCCGCCTGCTTCGCAGCATCGAGCAGGCGCGGGTTCTCGCCATAGATCCCGGCCACGAGCTTGCCCGAGTCGCCGATCCACAGCTGCCCGCTCGTATCGAACGGCCATGCGAGCGGGTCCGTGACTTCCCTGGGGCGCGCCGGATACAGGCTGCCGTCGCGCCACACCACGGTGACCGCGGGACGGTTTCCCTTGGCCGCGAAGCTATAGATGATGCGCGAGCAGGCCGGCGCCGACTCGCTGAACAGCCTCGTCGATTCCGCTTCGATGCGGGTGGGATAGCCAAGGTCGAGCGCCCAGAACGACGCATCCATCGAGTGGCACGCGATGTCGCCGAGCGCGCCGGTGCCGAAGTCCCACCAGCCGCGCCAGCGGAACGGCGCGTATGCCGTGTGATACGGACGCTCGGCGGCGGGGCCCAGCCAGAGATCCCAGTCGAGCCACGTCGGCGTGTAGAGATTCTCGAGCGGCCGGTCGAGCGCCTGGGGCCAGATCGGGCGGTTGGTCCAGAGCTGGATTTCACGCACCGTCCCGATCAGGCCCGCGTCCACCCACTCGCGGATCTGCCGGGTGCCTTCATCGGCGTGACCCTGATTCCCCATCTGTGTCGCGACCTTGTACTTCCGCGCCGCGTCCTCGAGCTGCTTCACTTCCCACAGCGTGCGCGCGAGCGGCTTCTGAATGCGCACATGTTTTCCCAGCTTCATCGCCGTCATCCCGGCGACGGTATGGGTGTGATCGGGTGTCGAGACGGTGACCGCGTCGATGTTCTTTCCTTCCTTATCGAGCATGACGCGGAAATCCTTGAATCGCTTGGCGAGCGGGAATCCCGTGTACGACGCGAGCGCCTGGCGCTCGTCCACGTCGCACAGCGCGTAGATGTTCTCGGTCCTGCCGACGCCCCGCACGTCGGTGGCTCCCATGCCCCCCACACCGATGCACGCGATGTTGAGCTTGTCGCTCGGCGCGACGCGGCCGCGCCGGCTCAGCACATGCCCGGGGACGATGGTGAACGACAGTCCCGCAGCGACGTCGCCGACGAAGCGGCGGCGCGAGATCCCTTTTCTGCTCATGGCAGCGCTCGAATCCTGATGTTGCGGTAGGCGACCAGGTTGCCGTGATCCTGAAGTCCGATGTGTCCTTGCGTGTTCTTCCCGAATTTGGCATGCGGCTTGAACTTGCTCCCGGCCACTTTCGAGTTCCAATCGGTGCTGCCCAGCTCGTACTCGACCATTTTGAAGCCGTTGAGCCAATGCTCGACGTGGTTGCCGTTCACCACGAGCCGCGCCGTATTCCATTCGCCGCCGGGGTTCACATGGCCGCGCGGCGCCGCATACAGGTCATAGGCTGCGCCCGCGCACTGGAGCGGATTCTGGCCGTCGGGATGCTTGGCATCATCCAACACCTGCATCTCGACGGCATTCCAATAGATCTCGTCTTTTTCTTCGCTCGCGCGATAGAAGATGCCGCTGTTCCCGCCCGGCTCGATCTTCCAGTCGATCGACAGCTCGAAGTTTTTGAACTCGTCGTTCGAGATGATGTCACCGCCCGCGCCCGTGCGGGTGAGCGCGCCGTCCTGCACCACCCAGCCGTCCGAGATCGTCTGCTTGCCGTAGTTGCGCCAGCCTGCGGTGGTCGTGCCATCGAACAGCAATCTCCAACCCTCCGCTTGCTCGGCATCGCTGAGCGAATTCTGGGCGGTGGAGGATGGTGGAGGTTGTGGAGGGTGCGACTGCGCCCTGCAGCTGCTGAGGAGGACGACTGCGGCCAATGTCGAGAGATGGTCTCTCATGCGGGGAGTCCTGCGAGCTCTTTCAGCCGCACCTGCACGGCGCGGCGGCCTCGCTCGCTGCGAGTGATGACGAGGATGGCATCGTCACCAGCGATGGTGCCGATGATCTCGCTCCAGCCGGCGCCGTCCAGGGCCAGACCCAGCGCCTGCGCGGCGCCCGTCGTGGTCTTGAGGACGAGCAACGGGCCGACGCCTTCGGCCGAAACGAGCATAGTGGGAAGGAGCTGCTCGAGATGCGGGCGCATGCCGGGGGCTCCCTCGGCCCCCGCCGCGTAGTGTGACCCACCGTCGGTGGCGCCCACCTTCGCGAGTCCCAGCTCGCGGATGTCGCGCGACAGCGTCGCCTGCGTCACGTTGAACCCTTCGCCCTTGAGACGCTCGCGCAGCTGCTCCTGACTGCCCACCGTCTCTCCACGCACGATGCGCAGGATGGCCGCGTGACGCTGCGTTTTCATTGGCCGGAAATGTGGTGCACGATCCTGCCGCTGACTACTGTGAGCAGGGCGGCGGGGGAGGGCTGCGAAGGGCCCCGGAGGGCGGCGGAGGGAAACACCGCCAAGTCCGCTGCCTTCCCCGCTTCCAGCGAACCGATCTCCTTGTCCCAGCCGAGCGCGCGCGCGCCTTCTATAGTAAGACCCTGGAGCGCAGCATCGCCGCGCAAGCCTGCGGCTTCGGCTTCAGCCCACAGGTTCAGCTCACCCACGCTTACGACCGAGTCGGTGCCGAGTCCGACGGGAATTCCTTCCTCCTGGAACACCTTGACCAGCGCGCGGCCGTGGCGGTGCGCGGCGTTGGAGCGCGGACAGTGCGCGATCGTAGCGCCACGCGCCGCGAGCGTGCGCACGTCGTCCTGATCGACTTGAACGCAATGGATGCAGAGCGTGCCCTGCGCAATCACACCTCGCTGGACGACGTACTGAACCGGCGATACGTGCTGCGCCTCGACCGGGATGCCGCGTGCCCGCAGCGCCTCGGTGAACGGGCCGACCCCGTCGCGAACGAATTGGGTCTCTTCGTTGGACTCAGCCAGGTGCACTGCGACGGGCAGCCCTTCGCGCCGAGCATAGTCCGCGACCGCCTCATATAACGGCGCGCTGACCGTGTACGGCGCGTGTGGGGAGATGCCGAGCAGCACTTGCGAAGTTGCACGATGGCGAAGGTGCAAGACTGCGTTGTCGAGATCCTGCATGCTTGCCGAACACTGAGCGGGGTCGGGCCCGAAGACCTCCTGGTACACGATCCCGCGTCCGCCAAGGTCGTGCAGCGCCTGCATGACCGCGCCGGTCGAGCCGGTGTCCGCAATGCAGGTAATCCCCGCGCGCCAACATTCTCGGAGGCCGGTCGCCGCCGACTCGAGGAACTGCGGATGCGGGGTTTTCTCCTTCAGCTCCCGCACGCGCCGAATCCAACGGGCGAATTCCGGCTCCTCGTTCTGGCCCCCGAGATGCGTCAGCTCGAGGTGTGTGTGGCAGTTCACGAGCCCCGGCATCAGCTCAGCATCAGGAAACTCCAAGGACTGGATGCCGCGCGGCGCCGGCACTTGGTCGTTCGACCCGACCGCCGCAATTCGACCAACGTCATCGACAAGAACGGCGCCGTCCTCGAAGGAAGGCGCCGTCACGGGATGAATCCGCCCAGCTCGGATGCGGAGCAAGGACTTAGGGCGTTACGCCAACACCAAACGGTGAGTGGACCTGACAGACCTGCGTCGGCTCGGAGCCCGGGTAGAACCACTCCCAGCGCCTCACTTCGAGCGGGCAGAACGGTGTGGCGAGGAAGCCGTTGGACCAGTCCACCTCGCGCGTGACGAGCTCCTCGGGGCGCGCCCACTCGCCCGGCGCGGGCCGCCGCTCGTACACATCGCGCATGAACTTCGTCCACGCCGGCGCGACGATGCGGCCGCCACCGGCGTTGTTCATGATGCGGCGCTGCAGGTCGTAGCCGATCCAGATCCCCGTCACGATCTCCGGCGTGAAGCCGACGAACCAGGCGTCCGTGTAGTCGTCGGTCGTGCCCGTCTTGCCCGCCATCGGTACACGCAAACCGCCGACCGCCCCGGCGGCCGTGCCGCAGCGACGCGGTCCCGAGCCGGGCTGGCAGCGCATGACGTCGCGCATCATGTCGAGCATGAGCCAGTTGTGCTCCGGATCCATGACCTGCTCGCGCTTGATCGTGGACTGGTAGAGGATGTTCCCCTGGCGGTCCTCGATGCGCTGGATCCCGATCGGCTCCACGCGCACGCCCGAATTCGCGAACGCGGTATAGGCTGCGATCAGCTCGATGGGCTTGGTCTCGCGCGCGCCGATGTGAATGGACGGATACGGCGGCAGCGGCGTGGTGATCCCGTAGCGCCGCGCTTCCCCGATCACCGTCTGCTCGCCCAGCGCCATGCCGAGCTTGATCGTGGACAGGTTGCGCGAGAGGTACAGCGACTGGCGCATCGGGATCAGGCCGAGGGTCGTGTCGTCGTAGTCCTTCGGCTGCCAGAGCGAGCTGTCCAGCTGGATCACGGGCGGATTCAGCGGCGTGTCGTCGAGCATCTCGGTCACGGGATGACCGGCGCGCACGGCGGCCGAGTACACGAACGGCTTGAATGTCGAGCCTGGCGGCCGGGCCGATTGCGTCACGCGATTCCACTTCGAGTCCACGAAGTCACGCCCGCCCACCATCGCGAGGATGTTGCCGGTCTTCGCGTCCATCGCCATCAGCGCGCCCTGGAGGTACTGCGAGAACGGGCCCACTTCGTCCCCGGTCGCGCGGCCCTGCTCCAGATACTCGCGGTACGACGTTCCCTCGAACTTGCCGTTGGAGAACACGCCCGACTCGATCTCATCGAGCTGCGACTGGAGCGCCTGCTCCGCCGCTTCCTGCATGTCGAGATCGAGTGTCGTGTAGATCCGCAGGCCCTTGTCGTACAGATCGCGGCCGTAGCGCGGCTCGAGGAACGCCGTGCGCAGCCACTCGACGAAGTACGGCGCCACGTCGCCGTAGCTGGTGCGGCGCGTGGTGAGCACCAGCGGGTAGGCTTTCCAGAACTCCGCGTCTTCGGCGCTGATGAAGCCTTGATCCCGCATCAGCGAGAGAATGACGTTGCGGCGGCGAATCGCGTTGTCGGGGTGCACGCGCGGGTTGTAGGTTCCCGGCGCCTTGGGCAGCCCGGCCAGCGTCGCAGCCTCGGCGACGTTGAGATCGCGGGCGGATTTCCCAAAGAACACCTGCGACGCGGCCTCGACGCCCGCCACGTTGGGGCCGAGACTGATCTGATTGAGGTACAGCTCGAGGATCGTGTCCTTGGGGAAATTGCGCTCGAGCTCCACGGCGACGCGCGCTTCGCGCAGCTTGCGCGTGAGCCGCTTCTCGCGTCCCAGATGGTCCGGGAAGACGTTCCGCGCCAGCTGCATCGTGATCGTGGAGAAGCCCTGCGCATAGCGCAAGGTCAGGACGTTCGCCTTGACGGCACCCAGAATGCGCCAGTAATCGATCCCGTTGTGCCTATAGAACCGCTTGTCCTCGACCGCGATGAAGGCTTGTCGTACGTGGACGGGCATCTCGGACAGGGGCATCACCGTGCGGCGTTCGATGCCCAGCTCCGAAATGAGCCGTCCATCGGCGGCGTACACCTTGGACGTCTGCTGTGGACCACCACGCTCCGGATTGAGGCGCATGATGCTGGGGCAGCGTTCGGCCGCACACACGCGGGTCCAGGAGCCGTAGGCCAGGCCGCTGAAATACAGCAGGGCCAGCACCGTGCCGATGATCACCCGGCGCCGCTGGGTCGGATCAGACCACCAGCGAATAAGAAACGGGCGGCGGGAGGAGGCGGCGGGCGTCGGCGGCTGAGTCGGTGATGCCATCTGCACTAAAACCTAGTAAGGCCGTAGATTCGCCGCCATGACTGACGTGTTGCAAGAGCTGGAATGGCGGGGGTTCGTGCAGCAGGCGACCCCTGGACTCGCCGCGCACTTCGCCAAAGGCCCCGTCACGGCGTACTGCGGCTTCGACCCGACCGCTCCCTCGCTCCAGCTCGGCAACCTGATGCCGCTGATGCTGCTCGCCAACCTGCAACGTGCGGGCCACCGGCCCATCGTGCTGATGGGGGGCGGCACCGGACTGATCGGCGATCCGTCCGGGAAGGCGGGCGAGCGTCCGCTGCTTTCGAAGGAACAGATCAAACAGAATCTCCAGCATCAGCGCGATCAGATGGCGCGCTTTCTCGAGTTCGGCGCCGGTCCGACCGCGGCGCTGCTGCTCGACAACGCGAAATGGCTCGGCTCGCAGGGGCTGATAGACTTCCTGCGCGACGTGGGCAAGCACTTCACCGTGAACATCATGCTCCAGAAGGAGTCGGTGAAAGCGCGGCTCGAGTCGGGGCTGTCGTATACCGAGTTCAGCTACATGCTGCTCCAGGCGTACGACTTCCTGCATCTGTTCCGCGAGCGCCAGACGACGCTGCAGGTGGGAGGCAGCGATCAATGGGGGAACATCACGGCGGGGGTCGATCTGATTCGGCGCGTCGAGAACGCGGAAGCACACGGGCTCGTCGCGCCGCTCGTCACGATGGCCTCGGGTCGCAAGTTCGGGAAAACCGAAGAGGGCGCGATCTACCTCGATCCGAAGCTCACGTCGCAGTACAAGTTCTACCAGTTCTGGATCAACACCGACGACCGTGACGTCGAAAAGTACCTGACGCTGTTCACGCATCTGGCCAAGTCGGACGTCGCCGGCATCATGGACCAGCAGGTGAAGAACCCGGCGAAACGACCTGCGCAGCGCGCGCTCGCCGCGGCCCTGACGACGCTCGTGCACGGCGCCGATGTCCTGTCGAACGTGCAGGCCGCATCGGCGATTCTGTTTGGCGAAGAGCAGGCCGAGGTGCATCCGCAGGTGTTCGACGTCCTCGCGGGCGAGATCCCGACCGTTACGGTCGGTGGCGCGAGCGAGATGACGATCGTCGATCTCGTGACCCAGGCCGGGCTCGCCAAGTCCAAGAGCGAAGCGCGCCGCAGTGTCGAGCAAGGCGGGATCTACGTCAATCAGCAGCGCGTCGACGACGTCGCGCGCAAGATCACGCCGCACGACTGGATCGGCGGCCGCAATCTCCTGCTGCGCAAGGGCAAGAAGGAATACGCGTTGCTGAGACGGGGCTGAGTTGGACGAGCGCGTCCACCTGCTGCTGGAGATGTTCGATCAGGCGTACACCGCCCCGTCCTGGCACGGCACGCCGCTCAAAGGCACCATTCGCGGCGTCAGCGCGCGGGAAGCGCGGTGGCGCCCCGGGCCGAAGCGACACTGCATTTGGGATCTGGTTCTGCACACGGCGTACTGGAAATGCATGGTCCGGCGCCGCTTGCTGCGTGACCCGACCATCTCGTTTCCGCGGGACGGCGCGAACTGGCCGGCGTTACCGGACAAACCTGATAATGCGGCGTGGAGACGCGATCGCGCGCTGCTCGACGAGCAGCACCGGCTGCTGCACGATGCGATCGCCACACTCCAGCCGGCGCAGCTGGGCCGCCGCGGCTGGCGGTCCAAGTGGCCCGTCAAAGCGGAGATCTACGGCATCGCCTCCCACGACCTGTACCACGCCGGCCAGATCCAGATCCTCAAACGCCTGATGAGGAGATAACCGGGATGTTCATCGGCCATTACGCGCTCGGGTTGGCAGCGAAGCGGCTGGCGCCGCGTACGAGCCTGGGCACGCTGTTCGCCGCTCCCACGCTCGCCGACCTGCTGTGGCCGATCTTTCTGCTGTTCGGGTGGGAGCACTCGCACGTCGTTCCGGGACCGAACCCATTTCTCACGCTGCACCTCGATGACATTCCGTACTCTCACAGCCTCTTCACGCTGACCGTGTGGGGTGCGCTGTTTGCGTACCTCTACCACAGCCGTTACCGCAGGCGTACGGGCGATCTGCGCACGGCGATAGTCATTTTTCTGCTCGTGGTGAGCCACTGGGTGCTGGATTTCATCACGCACCGCCCCGATATGCCGCTCTATCCGGGGAGCATCACCGTCGGTCTCGGTCTGTGGAATTCTCCGAGCGCGACCATCATCGTCGAAGGCCTGATGCTGATCGTGGGCGTCGCGATCTATACCCGCGTCACACGAGCACGCGATGGCGTGGGTCGCTGGGGATTCTGGGCGTTGATCGGGCTACTGGTGCTTTCCTACCTGAGCTCCCTGTTCGCCCCCGCGCCGACCAACCAAACCGCGCTCGCCGTCGGCGGCATCATATTCGGGTGGGTGTTTGTGTTGTTCGCCTGGTGGGTGGATCGGCACCGGGAGGCGATGCCCGCGCGCATACCGACGCTCTAGGGAGCTACACGCTCAGATCGTCCAGTACCTCGATAACCTTTTCCATCTCCTCAACGGTATTGTAGCAGTGGGGCGAGAGGCGAATCGCGCCCTCGCGCAGGCTGCACACCACGCGCGCCCGTTTCAACCCATGATATGCCTCGGCCGGTTTGGGCGGCGCGACGCAGAGAATCGCCGAGCGGTGCCCGTTTTCGGTCGGCGACGTGATGCGCACGTCGTTCGCTTGCGCCCACTTCAGGATCGGCGCATGGGTCGCCCGCGTCACCTCGGCGATATCCCGCACACCGATCTCGAGCAGCAGGCTGAGCGATGCGGTCATCCCGAAAAAGTCCTGATACGGCAGCGTGATCATTTCGAAACGGCGGGCATCGGAGCGGAAGGTGGGATTGTATTCGGTGAGCCGTGAAAAATCGTCCGTGCCTTCGAACGCCATCCAGCCGGTGATCGTCGGCTCGAGCTGCGCCACCAGCTCTTTGCGCACGTACACGAACCCCGATCCCCAGGGCGACAACAGCCACTTCTGCCCGCCGCACGCGAGGATGTCGATGGGCGTCTCCTGCACGTCGAGCACCGAGTTGCCGATGCCCTGGATGCCGTCGACCACCAGGTAGGTGCCGTTGGCTCGGGCCGCCGCGCCGAGCTTCTTCAGGTCCGCGCGGTACCCGTTCGAGAACTGGACGAACGAGACGGCAAGGACGCGGACGCGCGGATCGCGCAGGCGTTCGAGCAGATGCTCTTCATCCGGCCAGCCGTTCGCCGTGCAGCGCGCCATCTCGACCGTGATGCCCTGCTCGCGCAGCATCAGCCAGGGATAGACGTTCGCCGGAAACTCCTTGTCCGAGAGCAGCACGATGTCGCCCCGCTTGAGCGGGAGCGCGCGCGCGGCGAGGTGCAAGCCGTAACCGGTATTGGTGGCGAGCGCGATTTCCGACGGGTCGGCATTGATCAGCTGCGCAATGCCGAGCCGCGCCGCCGCGAGGACCGCGAAGAGCTCGCGATCGGGCAGCAGGTGCGGCGCGGTGCGTTTGGCGGTGAACTCATCGAGCGCGCGCCGCGTGCGCTCGGGAATCGGGCCGATCGACGCGTTGTTGAGGTAGACCGTGTCCGCGGTCCACGGGAACTCCGAGGTGCGCAGCGCCTTGAACGTCTCGCGCAGCGCGCGCACGTGCGTCGGGTGGTAGGCGATCTCGGTCACGCCACGCGTCCAAGTGCGCGGACGTCGAGCGCGTCTCGCAGCCCGTCGCCCAACAGATTCAGTCCCAGCACGGCGAGCCCGATCGCCACGCCCGGGGCGATCGACACCCACGGCGCGACGCGCAGCAGATCGCGGCCCTCGGCCACCATGGCGCCCCACGATGGCGTGGGCGGCTGCGCGCCGAGGCCGATGAACGACAGCGCCGCTTCCGCCATGATCGCGCCGCCTAGCCCTAGCGTTCCCGCAACAATCACCGGCGCGATTACGTTGGGCAATACGTGGCGCGCGATGATCCGAAGGTCCGACGCGCCCAGCGCGCGCGCGGCCTGCACGTACTCGAGCCCGCGCGCGAGCAACACCTGGCCGCGAACGATGCGCGCCATGCCGGCCCAGCCCACGATGCCGATGACGACGAAGACGACCGGGAGCGACGGCTTCACGGCGGCGGCGATGGCGATCAACAGCAGCAGCGACGGGAATGCGAGTGTGATATCGGCCACACGCATGATGACCCCGTCGAGCCAGCGGCCGTAATACCCGGACACGAGTCCTAACGTCACGCCGAGCGCCAGGGCAATGCTCTGGCTGATGAGGCCGACGGCGAGCGAGAGCCGCGCGCCGTACAGGACGCGGGACAGGACGTCACGTCCCTGCGCGTCGCTGCCGAGCAGGAAGGCGCCGGATGGTGGATGCAAACTTGCAGAGAGGTCGCCGCGAAATGGGTCGCCGGGAGACAGCCATGGAGCTAGCACTGCGAGCAGCGCGAGAACGCCGACTACGGCCAGGCCCACACGGGCCCAGGGATCTCGCGCGATTCGTGACCAAAACAGTGGCGCCGCCATGGGGGTGTTCACTACGTTACTCGGGACTCAACTCCCCGGGCAAGCGGATAGAGCTGTGAAACGCGATACACCGTTCACCCTCGTGCTGGGCGGCGGCGGGATGAAGGGCCTCGCCCATATCGGGGTCATTCAGGCGCTGATCGAGCGCGGCCACCGGCCGACCCGGATCATCGGGTCGAGCGTGGGCGCGCTCGTCGGTGCCGCCTGGGCGGGCGGGATGGGCATCGCCAAGCTGCGCGAGATCGCGCTGAGCCTGAGGCGCAAGGAGGTGTTCGCGGTCGCCCACGCGGACATGGCGCTCAAGCGCATGCGGTCGCCGGCGCTGTTCAAGCGGGAGCCGCTCGAGCAACTGATTCAGCGCACCGTCGGCGATCTCACGTTCCAGCAGCTCGATCCACCCGTCATCGTCAATACCGTCGACCTGAATTCCGGGATGCAGGTGTTCTGGGGGCTGCCCGGGCTCGACGACATCCGAGTCGCCGACGCCGTGTTCGGCTCGTGCGCGCTGCCGGGCTACTTCCCGCCCCACGAGATCGGCGGCCGGTTTTACGTGGATGGCGCCGTCGTCGCCAACGTGCCGTTCGTCGCGGCGCGCGCCCTCGGCCCTGAGCTGATCGTGGCGGTGGACGTCTCGGCGTCGAGCGTCCTCACGGCCGACGCGCAAGACGAAGGCTTCGCGGGCGTGTTCGCGCGCGCGACCGAGATCCTGATGCAGACGCTGCTCGAGCAGCGCGTGAAGACCTGGACCACGCCGCCGGTCTACTATATCCAGCCGCGCGTCGAGCACGTCACGATGTTTTCGTTCGATCACCTGCGCGAAGAGGTCGAGGAAGGCTACCGCGCCACGAGCGCCGCGCTCGACCGCGACGATTGGCCGGTGCCCGGCGACGTCGGCATCTTCCCGAAGCGGCGCGTGATCGTGCGGGTGGAGCGCGAGCGCTGCATCGGCTGCGGCGCGTGCCTCGTGCACGGCCCGCAAGGGATGTTCGTGCTCGACTCGGAACGGAAAGCGATCGTGACCCAGCCCGATCAGGAATGGTCGCCGATGGACGGCGGCTACATCCGGCACTGCCCGACGTACGCAATCATCGCGCGGCCGGCCCACGCGCAAGAGATGCGGCGCTCGGGGTAGGCAGTCGATACTTCCGGTCGATGGCCATCAGGTCATTCGCGACCCTGTCCCAGTTGTAATACGTCTCCACGGCCCGCCGCCCCGCCAACCCCAGCTGCTTGCGCCGTTCCGGATTCGCCAACAGCTCGGTGACGCCCGCCGCCACGGCGGCGGGATCATCGGGATCGACGAGAATGCCGGTCTCCCCTTCCCGCACCGCGTCGGGCACGCCGCCCGAGCGCCCGCCCACCACCGCGAGCCCACAGGCCGACGCCTCGACGAGCGAGATGCCGAACCCCTCGGCCAGGAGATCGTGGCGCCGTGAGGCGCCGACGTAGAGATCCGCCGCGTTGTACAGCGCGGGCAATTCGTCATCAGGTATCCCGCCCAGAAATCGCACTGCGTCACCAAGGCCGAGACTCTGCTTGAGCTGCTGGAGCTGCGGCAAGCGATCACCCACACCCGCAACGGCGTAGCGCACGGTGGGATGCGCGGCGCGCACAGCGGCCAGCGCTTTCATCATGGTGTCGATGCCCTTGTGCCACTCGAGCCGCGCGACGGTGAGCACCCACGGGCCGCCGTCCAGGCCGTACCTGCGCCGCACCGCGCTCGTGTCGACGCCGGGCCGGAAGTGCGTGGGCGTCGTGCCCAGGGGAACCGTTTCGATGGGAATGTCGAGATCGAGCAGGTCCAGCACCTCGCGCGCGCGATCCGCCGTCCAGCGGCTGATCGCGACGAGCACCGCGGCCTTGCCGATGAGGCCGCCGGCGGTGCGGCGCTTGAAGCGGCTGCGCCGGATTTTCGCGGCGATCAACAACAGCTCGGTGCCGTACACGATGACGCCGTACGGAATGCCACGACGCGCCCCGAGCCAGCGCGCGGGATAGCCCGCCGGCTTCAGCTCTCCGCACCAGGTAAAACCGGGTTGCCACTGTTTCGCGAGGGCGCTCGCGCGCCAGGTCCAACGGACCAGCCCCTGAATCGTGCGCAGCCTCGTGGCGCCAATGCGCACGCGATCGATCGGCTGGGGAAAGCGCGCGTCGCTCACGGCACTCCCCTCGTACGCGCCGGTGGACACGACGAGCGACTGAGCGGGATATCGGAGCGCGAGCTCGCCCATCATGCGGGCGATGCCGCCGCCGTGCGGCGGAAAATTGAACGCTAGGAGGAGACTTGTGATTCGATGTCCCGCAGATCGCGGATGACACGGTCCCAGTTGTAGTAGGTCTCGACCGCCTTGCGGCCCGACTGCCCCAGCCGGCGCGCGAGCAGCTGATCGCCCAGCAGACGTTTCATCGCACCGGCGACCGCGTCCGGATCGTCGGGGTTCACGACGAGGCCGGTCTCACCGTCGCGTACCGCCTCGGCCAATCCGCCGGACTGGCCGGCGATGACCGGCACGCCGCACGCGCTCGCTTCGGCCAGCGCGACTCCGAATCCCTCGACGCGCGAGCCGTCGGCGCGGCGTGAGACGCCGACGTACGCGTTCGCGACGTTGAACACCGCGGGCAGCTCCGCCTCGGGCACATTGCCGACGAAACGCACGTGATCGGCGATGCGTAGCTCCCCGGCGAGCTTCTTGTATTCTTTCCGCTTCTTGCCGCTGCCGACCACGAGGTAATTCACGTCCAGGCCGTCTTTACGACACTGCGCCACCGCGTGCAGCGCCGTGTCGACGCCCTTGTACGGCTCGAGCCGCGCCACCGTCAGCACCCATTCGCCGCCGTTCACGTTGTAGCGCGCGCGCACGGCCTGCGTGTCGATGCCCGGGCGGAACTGCTCGGGATCGGTCCCCAGCGGGACGACCCGCACCCGCTCGGCGAGGGGATCGAGGCCGAGCTCACGCAGGACCTTCTGGGCCTGCTCGCGCGTCCACTGGCTGTTGGCGACCACGGCGACCGCCGAGCCGAGCAGCGCCTTCGCCGTCTTGCGCGCAAACCGCGAATGATGGATCGCGTGGAGCTCTTTCAGGACGTCGCCGCCATGCACGAACACTCCGTAGCGGGTGCCAATGCGCTCGTGCATCCACTTGGCGGGATACGTGCAGGGGCGGATGGAATCACACCAGGCGAACCGAGGCTTGTGCTGGCGCGCGAGGCTCGCGACGCGACGCGCCCAGAACAGCAGGCCCGCGAGATTACGCAACGCCTTGCTCGACACGGGCAGGCGATCGACCACCGCGCCGCCGAACCGGACATCGGAGTCCTGGGAATCGCGGTGTTGGCCGGTTGAGACGAGCAGCTCGCCGCGTGGATAGCGGCGCGTCAGCTCGCCCATCATGCGGGCGATGCCCGTTTGCATCGGCGGGAATTCGCCGGTCAGCAGGAAGGTCTTAGCCAAGGCGTTGGTTCTCCCACAGAAAAGCATACTTGAAGAACACCGACGCCGCACTCATCCCGGCGTGAATCACGCCCAGCCGGCCGTCGAGGAAGCTCCCGTGCAGGACGTAATCCCGCAGAAATCGGAACGCGGGCCGCAACGCCAGATCGCTGAACGATGCGCGCCGGCCCTGCGCGGCCATGTCCGCCGCGCTCATGCGGCTGTAGGCAATGATCTTATCCAGGTGATGTCCCAGGTCCTTGTAGGGCGTATGGTCCAACTCGTGGGTCAGCTCGCCCTGCGCGCTCAGCGGAATCTCGAGTCCCGGATGCGCCGTCTTGCCGCCGAACCGTCTGCCGCGCCGGAACAGCCGCACGACCCAGTCGCGTCCCCAATGGCCCCGGCGCAGCACGTGGCCGTGAAACTGATTGCGCCGCTTGACACGATAGGCCTCGTGCCGCGGCGCGGCTACCACCTCGGCGAGCTCGCTGGCAAGCTCGGGACCGATCCGCTCGTCGGCATCGAGCGCAAATACCCACTCGTTTTTCGCCGCTTCGATCCCGGCATTGCGCTGGGCGGCGATGCCCGCCACGCCGTTGAGCACGCGCGCGCCTGCCGCCATGGCCGCCTGTGCCGTCTCGTCGCTCGACCCCGCGTCCACGACGATGACCTCGGCAGCCCACCCCAGGCCGCGGATGCAGTCGCCGATTTGACTCGCTTCGTTGAGTGTGGGAATGACGACCGTCAGGGGAGCGGTGCCGGAGGAGGGCATGCTCCGAAGTCTAACGACGCTCGATGGCTTCGCGATAGACGACCTCCGTCCGCTCGGCGGTGCGCGCGATCGTGAAGTCCCTACGGACCAGGTCGCGGCCCGCCTGGGCGACGCGCGCGCGCAAGGCATCATCGCCGAGCAGTCGCTCGAGCGCGCGGGTCCACGCCGGAGGGTCGAGCGGCGGAACCAGCAAGCCCGTCTCGCCCGGATAGACGAGCTCCGTATTGCCTCCCGCAGCGGAGGCGATCACGGGCACGCCGAGCGACATCGCCTCGAGCAGCGCCTGGGACAGTCCTTCGATGCGTGAGGGCAAGGCCGCGACGGTGGCGAAGCGGTAGAACGCGAGTGGCCGCTCCGTGAACGGCACGTACACGATGTGGTGGCGCGAGGGGATGTCAGCTTGGGCGGCGGCGAGCTCGTCGTCCGGTCGAATGCCGACAAACGCGACGGTCACCGGACGCTCGAGGGCCGGCAGCGCGCGCAGCAGGATCTGCTGATCCTTGCGACGCGCCACCACGACGACCACCGGCCGGCCGGCCCCTGAATCCTCGAGCGCCGCTCGAACCTGCGCGAGATCCTGCGGCGACGGCTCGGCGTTCACGCGCTCGAGATCGATGCCGTTCGGGACGACGCGGAGCCGCCCGCCCGGGTGCAATCGCCGGCGCAGGGCGTTCGCGACGGCCGTGCTGACGGCGATGGTGCGGTCGGCGGTGAGGCCGACGGCGATCAGCTCGGGAGGGAGTGTGAGCGGCATGGTCCGGCGGGTGACGACGAACGGCTGCGGCAGGCGCCGCCGCCAGCGCAGCCAGGTGAGCGCGCGCCGATCGCCGGTCGCGTGGCTATTGACGACATCCACGCGGTGATCGGCGATCACATCCGCGAGCTGTTTCGCGACTTCGCGCATGGACGAGAAATCGAGCGGGACGTGTTCGAGCGACGGTGTGGCCACGACCTGGCGTGCGAGCAGCGTGTCCGCCGGGCAGCCCACCAACACACGATGGCCGCGCTGCGCCAACTCGCGGCTCAAACTGAAAATGGATTGCGTGGAGCCTGCGCCCTCGCCCTGGTGCGTGAGCTGCAGGGTCGTGAGTCGTGTGGGACTCTCCGGCATGGACCGAAGCTAGTTATACTGGGACTGCGATGCACGTCGTAGTCGCTTCCCATCACCGGCTCCCGGTCGAAGGTTACGGCGGACCTCAGCGCGTCGTGGTCGCGCTGGTTCGCGCGCTCGCCGCCCTCGGCCATCGCATCACGCTCCTGGCGCAGCCGGGAACGAAAGTCGCCGAAGCTGCCAAGATCGTTGAAGTCGCACCGCGGCTGCTCAAAGACTCCAACGTCGATCTGAAAAAATTCCTTCCAGATAACGCGGACATTCTCCACGCACATTTACCGTTGAAGCAGGGTCCCAAGGGGTTGCCGTTCGTGCAGACGCTGCACGGCAACTGGAAACCCAACACGCCGCTCCCGCCCAACACGATCTTCCTTTCCCGCGATCACGCCGCGCGTCATGGCAGCACCGCGTTCGTCTACAACGGCCTCGACCCCGCCGAGTACATCTATCGGCGGCGCAAGGAGCAGTGGGACCTGTTCCTGGGCAAGCTGCACAGCGACCGCGGCTATCACTGGGCGGTCGACGCGGCAAAGCGCACCGGCCGGCCGTTGATCATCGCCGGCGGCTGGCGCCCGAGCTTCACGGGCGGGATCAAGTACGTCGGTGAAGTGGGCGGCAAGCGCAAGGCGGTGCTGCTCGCGCGCGCGCGCTGCCTGTGGATGCCGGCGCAGTGGGACGAGCCGTTCGGACTGCCGACGATCGAGTCGCTGTTCTCGGGCACGCCCGTGCTGGGGACCAAGCGCGGCGCGCTGCCGGAGATTCTGACGCCGGATGTCGGCGCGACCTGCGCGACGCTCGAGGAAATGATCAAGGCCGCGGAAACCATCGGCACGCGATCTCCGGAAGCGTGCCGCGCGCGCGCCGAACGCCACTTCACGCATGTGAAGATGGCCGAGAGCTACGTGCGGATGTACGAAGTGATGATGAAGTCGGGAACGCTGCCTGCCGGGCAACTCGCAGACTGAATGCACATCGTTCAATTCCAGCACACGCGCGTGCCGGTCGAGAAGTACGGCGGCGCGCAGCGAATCGTCGTGTGGCTGAGCCAGGCACTGGTCGAGCTCGGGCACGAGGTCACGCTGCTCGCGGGCCGCGGATCGAACGTACCCGGCGTGCGTGTGGTGGAAGTGGACGCAGCGGAAGTGCGGCGGCCGGGCTTCGACGTGCACCAGTACGTGCGGGGACCCGTCGACGTGATGCACTACCACGGCCTGGTCGAACCCCCCCCCCCCAACGTGCCGTACGTCGCGACGCTGCACGGCAACCTGGGTCCCGGTCAAGTCGCTCCGTCGTACGTCATCGGCGTCAGCGAGAACCATGCGCAACGCCACGGCACGAGGTCGTACGTCTACAACGGCGTGCGGCTCGACGAATACGAGTTTCGCCCTGAGAAATCCGACTTCGATCTCTTTCTCGCGCGCCTGCACTCCGCCAAGGGCTGGCGCGTCGCGGTCCAGGCCGCCAAAGACGAGAAGTTTCGACTGGTGATCGCCGGCGGCTGGCGACCCACGCTCTCGCGCTGGCTCAAGTTCGTGGGCGAGATCGGTGGAGAACAGAAGCGTGAGCTGCTCGCGGGTGCGCGCTGTCTGTGGATGCCGGTGCAGTGGGACGATCCGTGCCCCGTCAACGTACTCGAGGCGCTCGCGAGCGGCACCCCGGTGATCGCGACGCCGCGCGGCTCGCTGCCGCAGCTCGTTGGGCCGGACGGCGGAGGAATCGGCGCGACCTACAACGAGCTGATTGCGCTGCGACGACGCCTCGCCGATTTCGATCCCCACGCGTGCCGTCGCCGCGCCGAGCGCTACTTCACGCACCTGCGCATGGCGCGCGACTACGTGCGGATGTATGAAGGGCTGTTACGCGACGGCAGGTTGCCCGAGGGTCGACCGCTACACTAGCTCGTAGTTCTTGAACTCGAAGACGCGCGCGCCGGTCAGGCGCTCGATCCAATCAGAGATGTAGAAGCGCACGTGCTCCGGCTTGAGCCGCATCGGCCCGATGACGCGCTCGGGGTCGTGGGCGCGCTCGGCGATCCAGTCGCGCGCCGCGACGGGATGCGTGCCCGTGAAGGGCTTGAGCAGCGGAATCCATTCGAGGAAGCCGCGCGCCTGTTCCTTATCGAAGCGGTTCCCGCCCCAGGGATAAATCGTCTTGGATATCTCGAGCTTTTCCTTGATTGCCTTCGCGGGACGTGCCCAGCCGTAGTGAAACATCTCCGCGGTGGTCACGCGCGCCTGAATCTTCCGGTAGTCCGGCCCAACCCGGAATCCTTGCGCACCCTGGTACGGCCGGATGTCCTTGCCCAGGCGGATGCAGCGCACTTCACGCCGGTACCAGCGGCGGCTGGTGGCGATCTGCTCGAAGCCGCCGTAGAAATGTAGGTACTTCACCAGCAGCCCTTCGACGCGCTGGTCTCGGTCCCACTCGGCCACCTTTTCCTTTAGTACGTGCGCGCCGCGCTCGTGCAGGACCTCGTCGGCCTGGATGTAGATCCCCCACGTGCCCCGGCAGGCGGCCATCGCGCGCTGGGTCTCGATGGACAGCATGATGTTCTTCTTGGTGAAGTCCCATTCGGTATCGAGAATGCGCACGCGGGGGTCCTTCACCGACGCGACGAGATCGCGGGTGTCGTCCTCGGACTTACCGACGTTCACGACGACTTCGTCGCAGACCTCGAGCACCGATTGAATGGCCGCCACGATGGAGAAGTCGAGTTTGATGGCGTTCCGAACGATCGTGAATCCGGAGAGCATCAGGTCCTGAATTGGAGGTTATAAAGGCGGCGATACAGCCCGTCGGCCGTGAGGAGGTCGCCGTGCGTCCCGCGCTCGACGATACGTCCCTCGGCCAACACCACGATGTAGTCCGCGTGCTGGACGGTGGCCAGGCGATGCGCGATGACGAACACCGTGCGGTGCGCCATGAGCCGCTCGATCGCTTCCTGCACCAGGCGCTCCGACTCGGTGTCGAGCGCGCTGGTCGCTTCATCGAGAATCAGAATCGGTGGATCGCGCAGCAGGGCTCGCGCGATGGCGATGCGCTGGCGCTGGCCGCCGCTAAGCCGCATGCCGCGCTCGCCCAGTATCGTGTTGTAGCCGTCGGGAAGCCGCATCAGAAAATCGTCGGCGTTCGCCGCGCGCGCGGCGGCGCGGACCTGCTCCAGCGTGAAGTCGGTCCGACCGTAGGCGACGTTCGCGAGCACGGTGTCGTTGAGCAGCACGGTCTCCTGCGACACGACGCCCATGAGCCGGCGCAGCGAGGACCGGGTGAAGTTCGTGAGCGGCACGCCGTCCATCAGGATCTCGCCGCGCGTCGGCTCGTAGAACCGGGGCAGCAAATCGACGAGCGTCGTCTTCCCCGCACCGGAGGGACCGACGATCGCCACAATCTGCCCGCGCCGCACTTCCAGGTCCACGTCGCGCAGCACCGCCTCGCCGGCCTCGTATTCGAATGAGATGCCCCGATACTCGATGCGCTCGCTGAACTCCGCCGTGGTCTCGCCAGGCTTGTCACCCTCGGCCGGCGGGAGATCGATCACCTCGAACACCCGCTCGGCGGAGGCCATCGCTCCGGCCATCACCGCGGGATAGTTCGACACCGACTTGATCGGCGACATCAGCCGCAGGCTCACGGCGAGGAACGTGATCAGCACCGCGGGATCGAGCGTCGCGGCCGCGCCGATCGCCAGGCGTGTGCCCACGACCAGGATGAGCACCAGCATCACCCCGCCGAACACCTCGCTCACCGGACTCGTGAGGCTCGAATACTTCTGCGCTTTCAACACCCGCCTGCGGTAGCGCTCGGTGAGCTGGCGGAAGCGCTCGAGCTCGAACGCCTCGGCGACGTAGGCGCGCACCAGTTTCGCGGACGCGATCATCTCGCCCACGTGGCTCGTCACTTCACCGCGCTCCGCCGCGACTTCGCGCGAGCGCCGGCGCAGCCGGTTGATCATCGGCCGGATGATGAGCAGCAGCACGGGGGCGAGCAGCAGCGACAGCAAGGCGAGTCGCACCGAGAGGCCGAACAGAATCACGACGTAGACGATGATGACGACGATGTTCTGCAGCAGCGACGCCAGCGCCGCGCTGACGGCGGTCTTCACCTGATCGGTGTCGCTGATGATGCGGGCAACGATCTGGCCGGCGCGGGTGCGCTGGAAATAGCCGAGCGGCAGGGTCTGGAGATGGCCGAACAGGCGCACGCGCAGATCGCGCACCACCCCTTCCTGGATCGCGACGGAGCCGAGCGACGCGAGGTAGCCGGTGGCGTTCTTGAGCAGGAGCGCGGCGAGCAGCACGATCACGACGTTGCGCAGCGCGATCTCGGGCGCGCCCGCCTGCAGGAACGGCCCGGCGATCCTGTTGAGCACCGCCTCGACCTGGGAGCCGCCTTGCGCCGGCAATGCCGCGTCGCCGAACAGCGTGCGCAGGAACGGGATCAGCAGCACGAACGTGAACCCGTCGAGCACGGACGAGATCACCGTCGCCGCGATGGTCGCCGCGAACAGCCACGTGTACGGGCGCAGCAGCGAGAGCAGCCGTGCGCTGCGACGCACTAGCGATTCCGGCGGGGCGTGAGCAACGCGACCGGCAGGATCATCTCCTCGGGCGTCGCGCCGCCGTGCAGAAACGCGCCGCGATAGCGCGCCTGGTACTCGCGCAGCTTCGTCGGATAGACGAAGAAGCGATCACCGGTCGCGAGCAGCAGCCGCACGCCGAGGCCTTTGGCGGGCAGCCCGTACGACTTCAGGTCTTCGACCATGATCGCGGCTTCGGGATCTTCGGCGCGGAGGTCTTCGCCGAACTTGTACCGCAGGTTGGCGGTCGCGTCGCGCTTGGCGAACACGGTCGCGGGGGTCTGGCAGTGGATCGAGCCGTGATCGGTCGTCAGCAGCACCGGGACGTTGCGGCGCTCGGCCTCTTGCAGGGCGGCGAGCACGGGCGAGCGCTCGAACCACGTCCGCGTCAGCCCGCGCAGCGCGTCCGCGTCGCGCGCCACCTCGTACAGGATCGCGTTCTCGGACCGGCCGTGGGTGAGCTGATCGATGAAGTTGAACACCAGCGCCGTGACGCCCGGCTGCGCGAGGTGGGCGGGGAGACGCCGCAACAGATCGTTGCCGTCGGCCGCCGTGAACAGCTTCTCGTAGCGGACGGGCACCGGCTCGCCGACCAGCTCCCGCAGCTGCTCCACCAACAGCTCGGACTCGTGCGCGTTGAGGCTTTCCTCGTCGGTGGGCGCGCCCCACCACTCCGGATGGCGGGCGGCGATCTCCATCGGGAACAGGCCGCTGAAGATCGCGTTGCGCGAGAACGGCGTCGCGGTGGGGAGGATACTGTAGTAGTGCGACTCTTCGACGTCGAATAAGGGCGTGATGAGATCGCGCAGCACTTCCCACTGATCGAGCCGCAGGCAGTCGATCAGGATGAACAGGAGGCGCCCGGTGCGCTTGAGCGCGGGCACGAGAAACTCGGCGCCCACGTCCACGGACAGCGGCGGCCGGTCGCGCTCCGGATCGGAGAGCCAGCGCGGGTAGTGCTTCGTGATGAAGGTCTGAAAATCCTTGCGCAGGCTTTCCTGGAGCGCGCGCAGCGCTTCGGAGAGGCCGGGCTCGTCGCCCGCGGCGAGCCGCACTTCCCAGCGCGCCAGCTCGGCGACCAGCTCGCTCCATTCGCGCCACGCCAGCGTGGCGCCGCGGCGTCCCTCGAGCTCGCGGAAGCGCGTGACGAAGTCGCGCGACAGCCGCTGCTGGCGGATGCGATCGCCTTCGAGCAGCCGCGTGACGACGGAGAGCACCTGGCGGGGATGCACCGGCTTCACGAGATAATCGTCGATCTCGATCCCGATCGCCTCGCGCATCAAACCGTCGTCTTCGCTCTGCGTCACCATGACGACGGCCATGGCAGGATCGATCGCGCGGATCTCGGGGATCAGCTCGAGCCCGCGGCGGCCGGGCATCTGCTCGTCGAGCAGCACGACGCTGTACGGCTGGCGGCGCAGCATCGCGAGCGCGTCGTCGCCATGCGCCGCCTGCGTCACCGCGAATCCCTGCTCCTCGAGAAAGCGGCGATGCGCGGCGAGTCCGTCGACTTCGTCGTCGATCCAGAGAATACTCTTCGGGCGCGGCATCTTGCGAGAGAAGCTAGTCCCGCTGGCGAAGCCGGGCAACGCGCGACTACATTGCCCGCGTGTTGCGCATCCTGTGCGTCCGGTTCAGCTCGATCGGCGACGTTCTCCTGACTACTCCGCTCGTGCGCGCACTGCACCGCCGGCATCCCGAAGCGGAGCTGTACTTCGTCACCAAGCGCGCGCTGGCGCCGCTCGTCGTCGAAAACCCACATTTGACGAGCGTCCTCACGCTCGCCCCGGACGAACGGATCACCGATCTCGCCCGGCGGCTGCGGGCCCTGGGTCCGACGCACGGACTCGACCTGCACGGCAGCCTGCGCAGCGCCGCGCTGCGCTGGCTCGTGCCCTCACGCTGGGCCGGCTACTCCAAACGCAAGCTCGCGCGCACCGCGTTGATCTCGACCAAGATCAATTTGTATGGAAAGCACGTGCCGGTGCCGGAGCGCTACTTCGAAGCGGCCAACGCGGCAGGGCTCGACGTGCAGCCGGACGGCGGGCCGCCGGAATTTTTTCTCGCCCCGGCAGCGCGCGCGCACATGATCCATTGGCTCGCCGAAGTCGGCCTCGACCAGAAACCATTCGCAGCGCTCGCGCCCGGCGCCGCGCACGCGACGAAGCGCTGGCCGATGGGCCACTGGCGCGCGCTGGCGGAACGGCTGCGGCAGCTCGGATTCGGAATCGTGGCCGTGGGTGGACCGCAGGATCGCGAGCTCGGCGAAGCGCTCGGACCGGACGTCGTGAATGCCGCCGGCGAATTCAGCCTGCAGGAGACCGGCGCGTGTCTGGCGCGCGCGGCGGCCCTAATCTCGGGCGATACCGGCGTCATGCACATGGCGAGCGGCGTGGGGACGCGCGTGGTGGCGCTGTTCGGCCCGACGGTGGAGCCATTCGGATTCTATCCCTATACGGCGCGCGCCGTCGTGTTGGAGCGCGATCTGTCGTGCCGTCCCTGCTCCGCGATGGGTACCGAGCGGTGCCCGCTCGGGCACCATCGCTGTCTCACCGACGTGCTGCCCGATCAGGTCGCCGCGGCCGTCCAGCAGCTGGTCGCATGAGCACACCCGCGGAAGGAAAGCTCGTCACGTTGATCGCGGAAGCCGCGCGTGGGCCGCAGCGCGAAGGCCTGTTCGCGCTCTGGCTGATGGTGCGCGCCGCCGAGGGGCTGCTGCCGCCCGCGCCGGTCAGCGCCAAGAATCATCGTAGACGGTTGCAGGCCATCGAAACCCGGCTTGGTAGTTTGGCGCTACCCGCACCCTTGCGGCGCGCGCTCGCCGCCGCGCGCCAGCATCTCGAGACGGCGACGCCCAACGCCGCCGCGCTCGTGCTCAGCCAGCTCACTGCGCCGGCCCGTGACGTGCTCGGCGCCGACGCGGCTGAAGCCGTCACCGTTGCAGCGCGCGGCGCCAAATTGCATCTATAGGACATGCCCTCCCCCGCGCGCCGGCTCGAAAAGCGACCCTCGCTCGACAACCTCGTCGAGCGGGTGGACACCCAGCGACCGGGTGAGATCAC
>Ga0137432_1000119_pt1 | contig 57741 bp, 45 predicted proteins | sample EasRivERMZT820_2_FD_102337 | JGI IMG/M metagenome (GOLD analysis project Ga0137432, IMG submission 102337) | Soil microbial communities from meander-bound floodplain in the East River, Colorado, USA - East River MetaG ERMZT820_2 | ecosystem: Environmental > Terrestrial > Soil > Floodplain ... | reverse complement strand
CCGCGGCAGACGCCATAGTCTAATCAATGAAGTCATTTGTTTGCTTATAGATGGATGCGATGCGCCCGGCGCTCCTCGCGGCAGGGGAGGGCGCCTCGTGATTGGGAGGTCACAGCCTCGGGGCAAAGCAAGCTCCGGCCTGTGAAGCGGCGGCATCGTGGTATCCTCGGCGTAATCCGCGCAATGGGGACCCTCTCCACACTAATGCCGAACACCGAGACGATCTCCGGGGGGATGCGCCACGGCGGCCCGGTCAACCAGCCTTCACGATCCGGCCCGATTCAGGGGCTCAGGATCATCGCGCTCCTGCTCTTCGTGCCGATGTTGTCCGTATCGCGGGCCGCCGCACAGGACGTTCGCGTCGACCACGACCAGGCCGCGAAGAAGGAATGGTGGCGCCGATGGTCCTTCGGAGCGGGCCTCTCCTTTCTGTCCACGAGCGGTTCCTACGCGAACAACGCGGCGATCATCAACACGAAGATGTTTGGCGAGGACGGGATCCCCTTCACAGGGGACATGGGGGAGGTGACGACCTGCACGGGCCTGGAGATCGGCTACTACCCCGAGGTCGACCCCTTCTGCGATCCGCGCCCCGACGACCTGATCGCCCGCGAGGGCACCATCGAAGAACCTCTGGGGTACGGTATTACGGTCGCCTTCGACGTCACGCAGCGATTCCAGCTCGCGTTCGATGCGAACTACTACAGATCCGAAGTCGGCCCCATCGACGTCTACGCGACGGAGACCTACCCCTTCATCTTCCGTGACCAGGTGATCGAGCTGCTCGACAGGGACTTCAAGGAACCGATCCCGGCCGGGGAATTGACGCAGATCCCGTTGACGCTGAGCGGCTTGGTGCGCCTGCGGCCGGGCAAGTCCATCCGGCCATACTTCGGCGCGGGGGCGGGGGTGATCCTGAGTGGATTCGAGCAGGACGACCAGGTGGATGATCTGCAATCCAGGCTCGAAACCCTGCGGATCAGAGGATACGCGAACGAGAAAGGCAGGAACGTCACGCCGTTCAACAACCGTTCCGAGTTCGAGTTCGATGGCGGGCTCCTGAGATTCAGAGACGACATCGAGGTGGAGGTGGACGATGCCCACGAGTGGCACCTCAGCGCGGGACTGGAATACCTCATCGACGACAGGTTCAGCCTGGTCTTCAACGCGAAGTACCTGTTCGCGGATGGCGAGGTGTCCATCGAGATCATGGGTGAGGATCAACTGGACATCTACACGTGGCCCGACGAGCTCTATCACCCCGACGGCAGCCTCGCGGTCTTCTCGCCCACGGGGGGTCCTCCAAACACGCTGTGCTTCTTTGCCCGCAGCGGCTATGGGTGCATAGACGACCCCACGCCGGGCAAGAGGGTGACCCCCGTCGAAGGAACGGTGGTCAACAATGAGCCCACCGGGCCGTTCACCTGCCCCGGGAGGGCGGACTTCGACGCGAATGGCTCTCGGGACTACTGCTACGCGGAGATCCTGAAGAGCGACACCGGGAGAGACATCCTCGGCATGTGGGTGATCCAGGGGGGCGAGATAGAGATGTCAGGCTATTCCTTTGCGATCGGTCTCAGAGTGCATCTCTGAGAAAAGCCCTCGGATCGTGCCCGGGCCTCACGATCACTTCTGGAGCAGTCCGAGCTCCTTGCCCGCGGCCCGCATCGCGTCGAGAGCGAAGTCCAAGTCCTGCCTGGAATGGGCGGCGGAGACCTGGCAGCGGATCCGCGCATGCCCCTGCGGCACGACGGGATAGCCGAACCCTGTGACGAACACCCCCTTCTCGAGGAGGCGCTCGCTCATCTTGATGGCCAGCGCCGTCTCCCCCACGATGATCGGGACGATGGGCGTGGGGCCGGGGAGTGGTTTGAACCCGGCCGCGAGCACCTGCTCGCGGAAGTAGGTCGTGTTCTCGCGCAGCACGCGGACCCGTTCGGGGTGCGCTTCGAGGAAGCGCACCGCCGCCAGCGAAGAGGCGGCCACCGTCGGGGGGAGCGCGTTGGAGAAGAGCTGCGGACGCGAGCGCTGCGTCAGGTAGTCGCAGAGGGCTCTCGGTCCGGCCGTGAACCCTCCCGCCGCGCCGCCAAGCGCCTTCCCCAGCGTCGAGGTCACGACGTCGATGCGTCCCTGCAATCCGAAGTGCTCCGGTGTGCCGCGCCCGGTGGGCCCCATCACGCCGGTTCCATGCGAGTCGTCCACCACCACGACGGCGGAGTATCGCTTCGCCAGCTCGCTGATCTCCGGCAGCGGCGCGAGGTCTCCTTCCATCGAGAAGACGCCGTCAGTGAAGATGACGCGATGGCGCGCTCCGGAGGAAGCCACAAGGTGCTCCTCGAGATGGTTCATGTCGGCGTGCCGGTAGATCAGCCGGGTGGTCTTCGTCATCCGGACCCCGTCGATCACGCTCGCGTGGTTCAGCGCATCGGAGATGACGACGTCCTGCTCCTCGAGGAACGTCGGGGTCAGACCGGTGTTCGCGTTCCAGCAGGAGACGTAGGTGAGGGCCGACTCCGTGCCGAGCAGCCGGGCCAGCGCCTGCTCCAGATCGTGGTGCACGTCGAACGTCCCGCAGATGAACCGCACGGAAGCGGTGCCGGCCCCCACGCGAGAAAGCGCCTCGCGCCCCGCCGCCACGACCGAGGGCTCGTTGCACAGGCCGAGGTAATTGTTCGAGGAGAGCACGAGCACGCGGCCGCGTCCCTGCATCTCGACCCAGGGGCCCTGGGGGGAGGTGAGCGTGTTGAGCTTCTTGTACACGCCCGCGGCCTTGAAGTTCTCGATCTCCCGTCCCAGCCTCACAAACAGCGATTCGCTTTGCGGTTTCATGCGAAGGTCCTCAACGCTCGTCGAGCGACAGGAGGACCTTGCCGGCCCCCGCGTTGATGGCGTCCATGGCTTTTTCGAAATCCCCGATCCCGAAGCGGTGGGTGATCACGGGCCGCGGATCCAGCAGGCCCGCGCGCAGGTACGAACGCATGGCGTACCAGGTGTCGTACATCCTGCGGCCGAAGATTCCCTGGATGGTGACCCCCTTGAAGATGAGATCGCGCGACAGGTCGAGCGTGACCTCCCCGTCGGGCAGACCCAGCAGTCGCACCTGGCCGCCGCCGCGCACGAGCTTGAGTCCGGCCCTGATGGCCGCCGTCTGCCCGGACATCTCCAGCACCACGTCGGGGCCCAGCCCCTCGGTGCGCTCCATCACGGCCGCTTCGAGGTCATCATTCTTTGGATTGATCAGGTCGTGGGCGCCCATGACCCGCGCCAGCTCGAGGCGGCCCGGTTGCACTTCCGACGCGAGGATGCGGGCGGCGCCCGACGCCCGCGCGATCCCGATGCACAGAAGGCCGATCGGCCCGCACCCCGTCACCAGGACGCTGCGTCCCCGGACATCCACCGACATGACGGTGTGGAAGGCGTTGCCCATCGGATCGTGAAGGGCCGCGATGTCCAGGTCGATCTCCTGGTCGATCCTCCAGACGTTGGTCGCCGGCATGGCGATGCGATCGGCGAACGCCCCGTCGATGTCCACGCCGATGACCCTGACGTTGCTGCAGATGTGCGCGTTGCCCGTGCGGCACTGGATGCACAGGCCGCAGGCCACGTGCCCCTCCGCGGTGACCCGATCTCCGAGGGAATAGCCAGTGACCTCCGCGCCGACCGCCTCGATTTCCCCGGAGAACTCGTGGCCGATGATCCGCGGGGGCACCACGCGGGATGCCGCCCACTGGTTCCATGCGTAGATGTGGGAGTCGGTGCCGCAGAGACCGACGCGGCGCACGCGGATGAGGACGTCGTTGGGGCCCGGCCGGGGGTCGGGAACCTCCCTCAGGGCCAAGCCTTTTGCCGGACGTTCCTTGACGAGGGCTCTGATGGCGCGCCTGTGCGGTCGAAAGGATGCGAACGTGGGTCGGTGTCGGCTGCGCCCGGAGTCTACTCCGGCCCCCGAAAACCGGTCAAGACGCGGGCAGTGGCAGACCCCAGGCGTCCCGTCGCGGGCCTCGAAGCGGAGCGTATGGTAATGTCGCATCCAATGTACACAGTCACGGAGACCGTACATTTCTGCTACGGGCATCGCCTGCTCGGCTACGAGGGGAAGTGCGTGCACATGCACGGGCACAACGGAAAGGTGGAGATCGAGCTTGCTGCCGATGCGCTCGATCGCCTCGGGATGGTGGTGGATTTCTCGGACATCGGCGAGGCGATGAAAGCCTGGATCGACGCCAACCTCGACCACCGCATGCTGCTGCGCGAGGACGATCCACTCTGCGAGGTGCTGCGCGGGATGGGGGAGCCGCTCTATACGATGCCGGTCAACCCGACGGCCGAGGCCATCGCCCGTGTGATCTTCGATCAGGCGGTAGGCCGGAAGTTCCCCGTCAAGGAGGTCCGGCTGTGGGAGACCGAGTCGTCGGTCGCCTCCTACTCGCGGGAGTCGCGCCAGCCGTGATGACGATGCGGGCCGGCCGGGGCCGCGTTCGCGCCGCACGACCGACAGGACGCCTGGGCTGCCTTCTCACGCTCGTCGCCGCGCTCCTCGCCGTCGCAACGCCTCTATCCGCCGAAGAGACGAGCACGTGGCGACGATGGGCGCTCGGGGTGGACCTCTCCTTTCTCTCGACGAGCGGCTCGTACGGGAACAACGCGGCGATCATCAACACCAGGATGTTCGGCAAGGACGGGATCCCCTTCACAGGGGATACGGGGGAGGTGACGACCTGCACGGGCCTGGAGATGGGCTACTACCCCGAGGTCGACCCTTTCTGCGATCCGCGCCCCGACGACCTGGTCGCCCGCGAGGGGACGATCGAAGAGGCTCTCGGGTTCGGCGTGACGGCCGTCTTCGACGTCACGCGGCGTTTCCAGCTCGCCTTCGATGCGAACTACTACAAGTCCGAGGTCGGTCCGATTGACGTCTACAGTATCGAGACCTACCCCGTCTTCTTCGCGGACCAGGTCATCGCGCTGCTCGACAGGGACGTCAAGGAGCCAATCCCGGCCGGAGAGCTGACGCAGATGCCGTTGTCGCTCACCGGCCTGGTGCGCCTGCGGCCGGACAAGTCCATCCGGCCGTACTTCGGCGCGGGGGCGGGGATCATCCTCACCGAATTCGAGCAGGACGACGCGGTGGATGAGCTTCAGGCCAGACTCGAATCGCTGCGGGTCCGTGGATTCGCCAACGAGCACGGCAGGAACGTCACGCCAATCAACAACCGTTCCGACTTCGAGTTCAACAACGGGCTGCTGCGCTATACCGACAAGATCGTCGTGGAGACGGACGACGCCTACGAGTGGCATCTCACCGCGGGGTTGGAGTACATGTTCAACGACAGGCTCAGCATGACTTTCGACGCGCGCTACCTGTTCGCCGACAATGAAGTGGCCATCACGATCATGGGTGAGAAACAACTCGACATCTTCACCTGGCCGGATGAGATCTACCATCCTAACGGCCGTCTGGCGGTCTTCTCCCCCACGGGCGGCCCTCCCAACCCCTTCTGCATCCAGGTTCCCGGCGGCTACGGATGCGGGGCGCTCCCGCACCCCAACGAGAGGATCACCCCCGTCGATGGACCGAACGGCAACGGCGTGAACGGCCCGGAATTCAAGTGTCCCGGGAGGGCGGACTTCGACGGGAATGGCTCCAAGGACTGGTGCTACTTCCCGGGGCTGAAGAGCGCTGCCGGCAATGACATCCTCGGCATGTGGGTCGTCCAGGGGGGCACGATCGAGCTGTCCGGCTACGCGTTCGCGATGGGTATCAGGGTGCATCTCTGAAACGGGCCGGAAAGCAAAAGGGCCGTCCCGCTTCCGGGACGGCCCTTGCAACATTCTGGTAGCGCTACGGGGATTCGAACCCCGGTTTGATGGCTGAGAACCACCCGTCCTAACCCCTAGACGATAGCGCCGAAGGAGGGCATGGTAAGGACCCCTCCGGTCACTGTCAACTGAGGACCGGTGGTTCGAACCCTCTACGTTGCCATCGTCCTCCGCCGGCGCATCATCACGATGGCCGAAATCGTCAGCAGCAGCACCAGCGCGAACATCCCGTACTGGCTCACCGTCGGGATTCCGCTGCTGGTCGGCTCCTCGCCGATGCAGACCTCCTTGAGCACGGCGCCGGTCGTATTGACGCGGGTCGTGACGAGCATGTCACCCGACTTGCTGATGCTGATGCATCCCGAACTGCTCCCTCCCGATCCGAAGCTCCCGCAGCTCGAGCCCATGTCCGCCACGTTGAAACCCGCCGCTGTCAGCGAGTTGCTGATTGCGGTCAGCAGCTCTGCGGGCGTGTCTTTGTCGGCATCCGCGGCGTTGAAGGTCACGTCGTAGTCGGCGCCGTCCCACAGGTTGATGCGCAGCCGATACGTGCCGCTGCCTGAGGCGGGGGGCTTGTTCAGAAGCCCGACGGCCTTCCCGGCGCTGAACCTCACGCCGACGTCGTTGAAGTTGGCGTCGGTCTCGCAGACGGACATCTGACTGAGCTCGCCACCCCCTTGGACCGTGACGTCGATGGAGGCGCCGTTGGGATCCTCAGGGTCGACGCCGTTGACGGCGGCAAATCGGTTGTCGTTATCGATCTCGATTCTGAGCGAGTCGCGCAAGGCCTGTGCCGTCTGGCCTCCGATACCCGTGCGGATGAAGGTCACTCCATTGACGGTGTAGCGAACTTCGCTCCCGGCCGCGACCTGTCCCTGCACTCCGTGCGTGCCGACGCCGGCCGGCAGTTGCGTGATCCCGAGGACGAGCAGCGCCATCAATAGAAGTGCGGCCTGCCGTCCGCCGGGGGATTTCACAAGGCTTCTCATGGACTTCCCCCCCCAAAAACACCATTGACCGAAAAGGTGAATTGCCTGCCCAAGGGCACCCCGGGCGGGGCCCGTTAGCTCTGTTACGTTACGGTGAAACTCCAGTAACGTCAATGAGTTGGTGGATTGATATCGGTCAGGTTGCCTTCGGATCCGTCATGAAGGGGACGCTCCCGGGCCGCGCGCTGGAGAACCTTCGCGCGGAGGGGATCTGACTTGTAGGACGCGGCGAGCTCCGGCGCTCCCGCGCTTTCCGCCAGCGATTCGATCAGGGCCGCAGCGCGCAGGATTTCGTCGCTCGCTTCGGACTGTTGCGCCAGAGCGACGGCCCGGTCGGCGCGAAGCCGCCACTCCAGCTCGCGAAAGCCGATCGTCGCCGCAAGCTGGGCGCCGTGCGCCAGCGCCTCGCTGGCTTCCTGGTCGCGCCTGCTCCGCATCGCAAGAAGACCTGAGAGATGGAAAGAGCGGATGTCCACTTCCTTCAGCCCGAGCGACTTCGCAAGCTCCGCCAGCTCGCGCGCGATGGCCTCGAGCGCCGGCATGTCCCCGGCGTCGGCGTGGATCGTCCCCAGCAGGTAGAGGATCTCGCTCACGCGGTCGGAGGCCTTCTGATCCCGCGCCAGGGCGAGGGCCTCCGTGAGGAGCAAGACCGCCGTCGCCGCGTCGCCCCGCTGCGCTGCGGTCGAGCCCAGGTTCTTCAGGCTGAGACACTCGGCGACGCGATGCCCGTGAGCGCGGGAAGCCTCGAGGCCGCGCGAGAAGAGCGCCTCAGCCTCGGCCCCCTGGTTGAGGGAGAGCATCACCTGCCCGAGGCTGTTGAGAGGGTAGGGGAGGACCCACAGGTCGCCGATCGCCTCGGCCGTTTCGAGCGCTTCCCTGCACGCGGTGGCCGCCTCACCGTAGCGCCCGGTCTTCTCGAACACGTTGCCCAGGTTGTTGAGGCTCGGCACGAGGGATCCCTGATCGCCGAGTCTGCGGATGATCCCGAGCGATTCCTCGTGGGTGGCGATGGCCGCGGCGTAGTCCCCCATCATCTCCTGCACGAGAGCGAGGTTGTTGAGCGATCGGGCGATGGCCCGCAGGTCGCCGATGCTCCTCTTCAGCGCGAGTCCCTTGAGGAAGAACTCGAGGGCGGGGCCCGCCTCGCCGCCGTAGTAGTGCACCAGCCCCAGGTTGTTGAGCGCCTCGGCCTCCATGAGCTGGTTCCCGGACTGCCGCCCCAGCCCCAGAGCGGCCTCGTAGACGGACTTCGCCTGGTCGTGCTCCCCGCGCAGCAGGTGGATGTTGCCGATCTTGCCGAGGTTGTCGGCGTATCCCGACAGATCGTGCAGGTCCTGCTGGATGGCGATTGAGGCGTAGTGGGCTTCGAGAGCTTCCTCGTACTCAGCCCGGTAGAAGCGGACCGCCCCCATCGTCCGGAGCGCGTGGGCCAGGCTCCTCTTGTCGTCGATGGAGGTGGCGATGGCGCGCGCCTTCTGAGCCTGCTCGAAGGCCTGCTCGTACTCCCCCATGGCGTAGTGGAGGTCGGCCACCAGACAGAGGGCGTGCGCCTGCCGGTCCGCGCGCCCCGCTTCGATCGCGGCACCCTGCATCGCGAGGAAATCGCTCAGGGCGCTGGCGTGGTCTCCAAGACGCATGGCCAGTCGCCCGCGCTCCCGGTGCAGGCGCAGGATCCGATCCGCCAGCTCCGGTGAGGCGCTCAGAGGCGTCCCTGCCCTGGCCGCCTCCTGCCGCATCGCATCGAGGATCGCGCCGGCGCGGTTCAACAGCGACAGCGCGTCGGCGTTGGCGTGCAGCCGTCGCGCCTGATCACCGGCCTCGAGGAGATACCCCACCGCCGAGCGCTCCTGGGCCGCCTGGAGGTACTGCCAGGCGATGGCGGCATCCTCTCCCGCGCGGGAGGTGCGATTGGCCGCCAGGAAGTCGGCGATCAGACGGTGGTACTCGCGGCGCAGCTCGGGGATGATGCCGTCGCAGAGGATCTCGCGGATCAGGGGGTGATCGAAGGTGTAGCGATCATCCTCCGCGTGGATGATCTGGTGCTCCTTCTGGCAGCGCTGCAGCGATCCGAGCACCTGGATCCGCGTCACGCCGAGGCAGGCCGCGATGGTCCCGGAGTGGAAGATCATCCCTTCCACAGCCGCGATCTCGAGCACCTCGCGGTCGCCCACGGCCACGCGCGACAGGCGTCGGGTCACGACGTCGTGGACGCGGCCGGGGATCTGGATCCTCTCAACCGCCCGGGCCAGCCGCCAGCCCCCCTCGATCCGCTCGATGGCGCCATCCTCCACCAGCAGCTTCAGCGTCTCGAGGATGTAGAACGGATTGCCCGCAGTCTCCTTGTGCAGGCGCGCGACGAATTCGGACGGCATGCCGGCGCCGGGCATCGCGGAGCCGACCACGGCGGCGGTCTGGACGTCGTCGAGCCTCTCGAGGTGGATCTCTTCATAGAGATCCCCGGTCGTCATCCGGTCCAGGAGGCGCGCGAGAGGATGCATGGCGCGCGAAGCGCCCGACACCTCCTCGGGGCGGTACGTGCCGAGGAGGAGCCCCTGGGACGTGGCGCATGAACGGGCGAGGTAGAGGAGCAGGTCGAGGGAGGCCTCGTCCGCCCAGTGCAGGTCGTCGATGTGAAGGATGAGAGGCCGTTCGCGCGCCAGGGACATGAACAGGGCGCTGATGGCGTCCAGCAGGTGCTCCTTGTCGGCGATGAGGGTCGTCGTGTCCTGTCCTGCCGGTCTCAGGAAGGAGCGCAGGATCGGAAGCCGCCCGACGAGCGCCGGCATCCGCTCGCGGATGTACTGCTCGAATTCGTCGACATCCTCGAGTCCCAGGCATGCGATCAGACGCCCGGTGGCTTCGATGAAAGGATGGTAGGGGAGGCTTCCTTCCCTGAATATGCAGCGGCCGCTCACGTAGCGCGCGCCGCGCTCCTCCCCGGCGCGAGCCAGCTCCATCACGAGGCGCGTCTTGCCGATCCCCGCCTCGCCGGCGACGAGGACGAATCCACCGTGCCCCGCGAGGGCCCGGTCAAGGTGCTCCCCCAGAAGCCCCATCTCGCGCTCGCGGCCCACGAGCTCGGCGCCGAGCCGGCGCGCCTTGGTCTGGGTGGTGACCTGCTCCATGGACGTCGCGATTGCCACGGAGACCATCGAATCGGCGGGGAGCGCGCCCAGCCGCGGGGAGGTCGCGGCGGTCCCCTTCACCCCCAGCCGCGACAGCTCCTCGTGCATCTGGCGGCCGGTAGCGAAGCGCTTCTGCATCTCCTTGGCGAGGGCCCGCCTGACGATCTGCTCGAGCAGCGGCGGAGTCTCCGGGCGCTGCAGCGCGAGGGAGGGGGGCTGGTCGTAGGCGATGGAGTGCATGACCGCTAGGGAGTTGTCACCACGGAACGGTGGCATCCCCGCCAGCATCTCGTAGAGGACGGCCCCCAGCGAGAAGATGTCCGAGGCGGGGCTCACCGTCTGGCCGCGGGCCTGCTCGGGGGACATGTAGTGCAGGGTCCCGATGGCGATCCCCTGGGATGTCAGCCGCTCGACGGTCTTCATCGAGCCGATCTCGAAGGGCTCGAGCGCCCCGGCGGTGAACGCCGCGAGGCCGAAATCGAGCACCTTGACCGCCCCGTCCGCCGTCACCATGATGTTCTCCGGCTTGATGTCACGGTGTACGATGCCGCGGTCGTGCGCGGCGGCCAGCGCGTCGGCCGTCCCCGACGCGAACCGGATGGCGTCGTCGATCGCAATGAGCCCTTTGTTCCTCAGGAGCGAGCGCAGCGTGCGCCCCTCCACGAACTCCATGCAGATGTACCAGAGGCCCTCGTGACGGTTGACCTCGTAGATCGTGGTGATGTTCGGATGCGCGACGGCGGCACAGGCGCGCGCTTCGCGGTTGAAGCGCTCTTCGATACGCGGATCTGCCGCGATATCCTTGCGGAGGAGCTTGAGGACGACGCGCCGCCCGATGTTGGTGTCCTCGGCCAGCAGCACGATCCCCATGCCGCCCTGACCGAGCTGACTCAGGACGCGGTAGTGGCCGATGTCCTTTCCGGTCCATTCGGTCATGATGATCCACGCATCGTCGCGATCCCGCGGTCCGGTCGATCAACAAATCGCAGGGGCGACCAGCCAGCAGGTGTCAAGATGATGTCGCAGCTGCATGCCATTGGAACGCGGCTGTTTAGCGACCGCCACACTTTCCACAGGATCTGTGGAAAACCATGAGGAAAAGTGTGGGAAACACTCCTGTAACAGGTATTCACCCTAGAGGTTATACCGGATCGATGTTTCATGCCTTGCGGCGCGCACGACCGCTCGCGGCGCGCGCTGCGCTCCTCATCGTCGCGCTGCTCGCCGTGCCCGCGAACGCCACTGCCGTGCACGATTCTGTTCTGCAGGGGATCGCCGCCGGTCACGTCGGAAGAATTTTCACGCTCAAGGTGAACATGCGCGAACCAGAGAGCGGAGCCAACAACGCTCCGATGCTCGACAAGGATGGATGGCACTTCTGGAACCCGTCCGGCAGGATCGTCCTGAGCGAAGGGGAACGCATCGAAGTGACCGGAGCATTCAATTACTCGACGCGCGGCTTCTTCCTCGAGCTCGCGCGCGAGAACACGGGGTTCGGCGATGGCCCGCCGATCCAGAACCGGCCGCGGATCAGAATCAGGATTATGGTGGAGGCCGACCAGGACAAGTCCGACATTCAGGCTGTGCAGGGCGAGGCGCTGCTCGCTGCGATCATCAGGCCGGTCGACCCGCAGAGAGTCCCGAACCAGTAGAACCTCCTTTTCGCCCTTTCCCCCGTAACCTTGACGCTCTTTGGACCCTGCGGTACCTTGAGCATCATGCAGACCGCCGACATCACGATCGAGGGGCTCACCGAGGTCGCAGGCTGGGAAGCGCGCTGGCTGGCCCGCCGCAACGACCCCGACGACCCGATTGAGGCCCAGAAACGCCGTGGTCTCATCTACGAGATCGTTGAGGAGGAGGATCGCTTCCTGGCGACCGTCCTGCTCCCGGGCGAGGTGCCGAACCATCCTCTGAAATACCGGTACGGGATGCCCGATGCGATGCCCGACTACCGGATCCGGGTCGAGCTGGCCGACAACGCGCTTTTCGTCCACGCCACCATGGAAGACCCGGCGGTCTCGCGGCTCTGCGACGTCATGGATGATTTCCCGCGCTCGTTCACGGTCCGCTTCGACCTGACGGCACCGGCCGCCACCTTCGCGGAGCGCTACTGGAACCGGATGCTCGTGGTTCAGCTGCCCAAGGCCGCCACCACCGAGGCGGCGCTCGGCGCCCACAAGACCATCGACGTCGACAAGGCCGCCCCCATCCCCGAGCAGAACCCGGGAGTCGCGTGGCGCGCCCACTACATCACCTCGTCCTGCGTCGGCTGCACGATCTGCGACATCAAGTGTCCCACGCACGCCATATCCGGGATCAAGAAAGAGATGTACGTCATCGAGCCGGAGCTCTGCATCAACTGCGGCGTGTGCGGCATCTACTGTCCCTACGATGCCATCGTTGACCAGCACGGCGATCTGGTCAAGCGGATCAAGGCCAAGGACATCCCCAAGGCCGTCGTGATCCCCGAGCTCTGCTCCGGGTGCGAATACTGCATCGACACCTGCCCCTTCGACTGCATCTCCCTCGTGCCGGCGCCCGATGCGGCAGGCGCGTCGCCCCACATGGCCTCCAAGATCGCCATCGTGGACGACAAGACCTGCGTCTCATGCGGCATCTGCGAGACCTTCTGCATCAAGGAAGCGATCATCATCGACCGGAAGTTCGGCTGGAACGAGGAGATCGGGTTCTCGTACCAGGAGGGGCGTCTCGTGCCGCAGCCCGACCTTCCCGCCGCAGGCGAAGAGCCGCAGACGACCTCCTGAGGTCGCCCGGCCCGCCGCGGCCGGAGCGCGGGAGGCACGCGGTATACTGCGCCTCCATGCCCCGACATCTCTGGCCCCATGACGAAGCGCGCAGCATCATGCGCGGTTTCCCCGACGCCGCCTCCTACACGCTGGAGACGGGGTACGGTCCTTCCGGTGCCCCGCACATCGGCACCTTCGCGGAGGTGGCCCGCACCTCCTGGGTCGGCGCCGCGCTCGCACAGGCATCCGGCAAGCCGTGGACGCTGGTGGCCTTCTCCGATGATCTGGATGGTCTGAGGAAAGTTCCGCTCAACATGCCTGCCGAGAAGCTGGCGCCGCATCTCGGCAAGCCCGTGTCGATGATCCCGGATCCCTTCGACTGCCATCCCTCCTACGGAGCCCACAACAACGCCGCGCTCACGGCGATGCTGGATCGGTACGGGTTTCGCTACGTGTTCACCTCGAGCCACCAGCAATACACCAGCGGTGCCTTCAACGAGGGGCTCACGCGGATCATGAGGAACTACGAGGCGGTCCGGCAGGTGATCCTCCCGACGATCCGGGAGGAGAAGCGCGCCACCTGGTCGCCGTTCCTGCCGATCTGCGAGGCATGCGGGCGGGTCAACAGCACCCGCGTCGTGGGGCACGATCCGGACAAGCTGACCGTCACCTACACGTGCGAGGGAGGGCGTTCCGGCGCCCTGGGGGACGAGCCGGACGACGGCCCCGCGGCGCCCGAGGGGTGCGGTGCGGGCGGGACAGTCTCGATCCTGGACGGTCACGCGAAGGTGGGGTGGAAGGTGGATTGGGCCCTTCGCTGGTTCGCCCTCGGCGTGCACTACGAGATGTACGGCAAGGATTTGATCGAGTCGGCCGCGCTGTCGGCGGATATCTGCAAGGTGATCTCGGGGCGCAAGGGTCCGGTGCAGTCGTTCTACGAGATGTTCCTCGACGAGGAGGGGCGCAAGATCTCCAAGTCGGTCGGGCGCGGGTTGAGCGTCGAGTCGTGGCTCAAGTACGCGCCGCAGGAATCGCTGCTGTTGTTCATCTTCAAGGATCCGCGCAAGGCGAAGAAGCTCTCATGGGATGTCGTGGCGCGCACGGTCGACGAGTACCTCCAGCTTCTCGCGCGACATTACAGCACCGTTGCCGCGCCCGCAGACGCCGCGTCCGCGGAACGCCCCCAGAGCGAGCTCGACTTCATTCAGCCGAATCTTCCGGCCGCGAATCCCTACGAATACCCCGTCTCCTACACGATGCTTCTGGGTCTGATCGGCGCGATCGGGGTCCCGACGAAGGATGTCGTCATGGACTACGTGCATCATTACAAGGGCGCGCTCCTCGAGAGCGACCGGATGCTCGAGTCGCTCATCGAGCAGGCGACGGACTTCGTGCGCGAGCAGGTGGCGCCGCACAGGAAGACCTGGGAGCTCTCGGCGGACGAGAAGCGTCTGGCGCTGGCGTTGGCGGACTTTCTGCACGAGGAGGGGCGCGGGGGACAGGAGCGCGAGCCCGAGGAGATCCAGACGCAGGCGTTTGCGATCGCGCGAGGGGGCGGGATGGAGCCCTCGGCGTTCTTCCTCGCCATCTACCGCATTCTCACCGGCCAGGATTCCGGCCCGCGGCTCGGCACCTTCGTCAAGCTGATGGGGCAGGGGAAGGTCGCGGCGCTGCTGCGCCAGGCCGCCGGCCGCGCGGACTCCTGAGCCGCGCGCGCAGACACGAAGGCCCGCACATGAGGCCAGCGAGGTCAGGACCGGGAGCGATTCTTGCGGCGGGCGGAGCGGGAGCGCGTCCTGCGATCCATCGCCACGGGTGACTCGGGCACACGCTCCGCGTCGTCGGAGACCTCGAACGCGCGGAGGTCCGGAAGCTCCTGACGGAGATGGTCGCGCAGCTTCGCGATCACCTTGCGCTCCGCAAGCCGCACCGCCTCCCGCGTGATCGAGAACTGATCGCCGATGACCTGCAAGGTGACGGGGTCCTCCGCCACCAGCCGGTTCTCCAGGATGTAGCGTTCCCTCTCGTCGAGCGTCGCCGCGAAGCTGGCGATCTTCTCGCGCAGGATGTCGCGCAGCTCCGACTGGGCGACCGCCTCGTCGGCGGCCTGGGCCGCGACCGGGATCGTCTCCCAGACCCGGCTCCCCGTCTCGTCGTGCGACACCGGCGCGTCGAGCGACAGGTCGCGGCGCGACAAGGCCCGGCTCACGTCGATGACGTCCTGCTCGGTCGCGTCGAACGTGCTGGCCAGCAGCTTCGGCCCCGCAACCACCCCGAGCTGATCGAGCCGATCGCGCTCCTTCTTGAGGTTGTAGAACAGCCGGCGGCGCGCATTGGTCGTCCCGACCCTCACGATGCTCCAGTGATCGAGCAGGTGCTTCAGCACATAGGCGCGGATCCACTGCGAGGCGTAGGCCGAAAAGGGGACGCCGCGCAGCGGGTCGAATTTCCGCACCGCCATCATCAGGCCCACGTTCCCTTCCTGAATCAGATCCAGCAGGTTGAGAAACGTGCGCCGGTACTCCATGGCGATGTGAACCACCAGCCGCAGGTTGCCCGTCACGAGGCGGTAGGCGGCCTCTGGATCGCCCAGGTCGCGATAACGCAGAGCCAGCTCGCGCTCTTCTTCGTTGCTGAGTCTCGGGAACCGCGCGATCTGGCGGAGATAGTGGCGGAACGTGTCGGCGGTTGGCGCGTACGCGACGTCCGGTCGCGGCGCACCGTCCACCGCGGGCTCGATCGCGTCGGGGGTTCTTGCGGTCGCGATCTCCGCCGGGACGGCGGGAGGGTCTTTCCGCTCCGGCTTTTTTCTGCCCATGCGTTTCAGGGGTCTAAAGTCCTGATTTGGCGCGATCCTAGCACACGCACTCGCATGTCCCGCGACGGCCGTGGAGATTGACACGACGGCCTGAACGTGTAGAATGGGCGCGCATTCTATCAGAGGAGACCTCGATGGCAACAAAGACGACCGGTGCAAAGAAAGACCTCATCATCTCCAAGACCCGGACGAAGGACGCCGTGAAGAAGTGCAACGTGGCCGGCGACTTCTACGGAGCGCTCGACAGGAAGGTCCGCGAGATCATCACGAGCGCCGAGGTTCGGGCGACGGCAAACAAGAGAAAGACCCTGAAGCCCCAGGATCTGTAAGACACAAGGCTTCAGCTGGACAGCAGGACCGAGCCTTCCGAGGAGGACGGACAGGCCCCGCAGGATCATCGCGGGGCTTTTCTGTTTCGGCGGGCGATCGTCGGGCTCTTCGGGACCTTGACTCCGGCTACGGCGGCCACAATGTTGGACTCGACATGAGCCAGCGGCGGCCCCGGCCCCTCGGGGCCGGTGTCTGGAAACCCTGCCATGACGGGAGGATCGGAGAATGTGGGAAAAGAAAGACGCAGATCAGCAGAACCGTCCGACGGCGCCCGGCAGCCCTGCGCCCAGGACGGCCGCGGCGCCCGACTACCAGACCACGGCCAGGTCAGGCCAGGCGAAAATCGGTCAGTCACTCTTCATCAAGGGTGAGGTCTCGGGAAGCGAAGACCTGACGGTCGAAGGACGCGTCGAGGGACGGATCGACCTGAAGGATCACAACCTGACGATCGGACAGAACGGCAGGGTGACCGCGGAGATCCACGCCAAGAACATCACCATCGTCGGCGAAGTGACGGGCAATGTCGTGGCCGACGAGAGAGTCGACCTCACCGACACGGCGAAGCTCCTCGGTGACATCCGCGCGCCGCGCATCTCCGTCTCCGACGGGGCGAAGTTCAAGGGCAGCGTGGACATGGTGCAGGAGGGCGGCCAGGAGAAGAGTCAGCAGCAACAGCAGCAGAAGCAGAAGAACCCGAGCGCCCAGGCCGTGCAGGTGGAGACAGCTCGATCGTACTGATCGGCGGGGGATTGCGTTGAGGATGTTCCGAGGAGAGCCGACCGTGGGCCGCACCTTGGCCGCCACCGACAAGCGGTCGACGCAGTTGTCCAGCCAGTGTCTCAGCGAATTCCTCGGGCGTCTTCGACGCGTCGATCCTCACCCGGCCGTGCTCTACCTCGGTGCCCTCTGCGGCGACAACATCGCCTTCATGGGGGAGCGCGGCTGCCGCGTCTCGGTGGAGAGCCTGCCGCTCAGGCCGCAGCAGCGTCCTAACGCCGTGGATTTCGGAGAGGGCGCAAGCGCCTTCGACGACCTCGAGGAGGGGTCCAACGGCGATGGCCGTCGGAACCCGGTCCATGAGGACATCCCGGCGCGGCTACCGTCCGACGTTCCAGTGGCACCGCTGAACTATCCGCACGAGAGCTTCTCGGGAGTGCTGGCCTGGGACATGATCTCCCAGATGCCCTTCCAGGAGGGGATCGCCTTCGTCGAGACGCTGCGCCAGCTGCTTCTCGAGGGGGGCGTCATCCTCGCCTATTTTCCAGGTCCTCCCGAGAACCCTCGCGGATCCACGGGGCGCTACCGGATCCTCGATGAGGATCGTCTTCTGATCGAGCCCACGGAAGCCACCAGGAGCATCTCGGTCTACGAGAACCGCGAGATCTACTCTCTGTTCTCCCGCTTCGACGTCGTGCGTCTTTCCCACCAGAAGTCCGGGACGCGCGAGGTGCTCGTCGTGAAGACCTCGCCAAGCAGGAAGCCGCGAACGGGCAGCCGCCTGCGCGGCCTCTGACCGCGGCATTCCTCCAGCCCGCGGGTTCCCCCCCACCGCCTCTCCTCCGCAATGCTCGCTCGGAGCCGCGCCGCATGATCTAAGATTCCGCCATACATCATGGCGACGTCGCGTCTGGCCCACCGTGCCGAAGGCATCGAGATCATGGATGCCGGGAGCTACACGCTCAGGGAGATCCGGGACAACCTCGCCGATCTCCGCTTCATGAACAGATGGATGCGCGGCGCGCGGATCGTGGAGCGTGAGGTCGCCTCCCTGGTCGCCGCGACACCGGGACCCGGCCCGCTCAGCCTCCTGGACGTCGCGACCGGCTCGGCGGACATCCCGCTGCGTCTGGCCCGGCGCGTCGTGCGCGAAGGGAAATCCCTCCTCCCGATCGGCCTGGACAGCAACCCTCAGGTGCTGGACGCGTCGCGGCTCTGGCAGCGGGGGCAGACCGGCGCGGCGCGTCTCGTGCGCGCGGATGCGCGCTGCCTCCCCTGGGCCGATCGCTCGATCGACGTGGTGATCTGCTCGAACTTCCTGCACCATCTGGATCCTGCGGGCGCCCTGTCCGCCCTCGCGGAGATGCGGCGCGTCGCGCGGATCGGCATCGTGATCAGCGATCTGCGAAGGACGCGCGCCGCGTGGGGGCTCGTCTGGCTCGCCACGCACCTCACGACCAGGAATCGCCTTACGCGTCACGACGGCCCGCTGTCGGTCGAGCGGGCCTTCACGGTGGACGAGCTGAGGGCCCTCGCCGGCGAGGCGGGCCTCACGGGGGCGGTCGTGCGCAGGATCGGGCCCGCGCGCATGGTCCTGCGATGGCCGGCGACGGGGGGCCCATGATGCGCGACGCGCCGGACGGTGCCGCGGCGGTCGTCGATGCGGCGATCGTGGGCGCCGGACCCGCGGGCGCGGCGACGGCGGTCCGGTTGCGCGCCCTGGGGCTCACGGTCGCGTTGCTCGACAAGGAGCAGTTCCCGCGTCACAAGATCTGCGGCGATTTCCTCCCCCCCGGCGCGGTCGCGAACGTGCGATCCCTCTGCGGCGAGGTCGTCGAAGCGGCGGCTCCCGCGCGCCTCACGGGGCTGCGGATCACCTGGCGCGGCCGCTCCATCCTGGCGGATTTCCCGCCGGACACCGCGGGGTGGGGGCTGTCGCGTCTGCAGCTCGACGCGCTCCTGGTGAAGAGGGCCGTGGCGGCGGGCGCCGATCTGGTGGAGCGATTCCGCGTCGAGCGCACCGTCCGCCTGGAGGATGGGCGCCATCGCGTCGAGGGGAGCCACCCCGACGGGACGCGACGGGCATTCGTCGCGTCGCTGGTTGTGGAGGCCGGGGGGCGCTTCGGCCTTGTCGGGCGCCGTCTGGGATGGCGGCGCGACGACGTCCGGCTGCAGCGCTGGGCTCTCTGGTCTCCTCTTTCCGGGGTCGAAGGGCTGTCGGCGCGCTGCGAGATGCACGTGATCGATGGCGGCTATGTGGGCGTTGCGCCGCTGCCTGGGGAGAAGACGGCCAACGTCACGATGGTGCTGTCGCCCCGGCGCATGGCGGCGGCGCGCTCCGATCCGCGCGGCTACTACCGCCACGTCCTGGGAGAGCATGCCGAGCTGGGGCCGCGTCTGGATGCGGCGCATTCTGTCGCCCCGGTGCGCGGGCTGGGGCCTCTCGCATGCCGCGCCCGGCGCTTCTCCGAAGAGGGGATCGCCCTGGTGGGGGATGCGTGCGGCTTCGTAGACCCTTTCACCGCCGAGGGTGTGTCGCGTGCCCTCGAGAGCGCAAGGATGCTGGGGGACGCTGTTGCCCCGCACACCGCGGCCGGCCGGCCCCTTCCTGCGTCGCTCACGCTCCCTTCCTACGAGAGCGCATGGCGCGAGCGGTTCGGGCCCAAGCTCGCGTTATGCCGGATGCTCCAGGTCGTCATAGCGCGTCCATGGCTCGCGGGGCCGATGGCCCGCGGTCTCTCCCGGCGCAAGGATCTCGCCAACCTCATGATCGCCGCGACGGGAGACCTGCTTCCCGCCGCGAGCGTCATGAACCCGTCGTACGTCGGCCGGCTCCTCATCGCGGGGGCCATCGGATGAGCGCGCACCGCGTCGTGATCAGTGGTCTGGGGATCATCAGCCCCGCGGGAGTCGGGCACGATCCGTTCGCGCGGATGCAGGCCGAAGGACGTTCGGCGGTGGGAATCATCTCCCAGTTCGAGCTGAACGGCCTGCCGTGCCGCGTCGCCGCCGAAGTGCGCGGCTTCGATCCTCACACTGTGATGGACGCGGGCGATCTGAAGCGGGTCTCGCGCGCGACGCCCATGGGGATCGCGGCCTCGCGCGAAGCCCTGGCCGACGCGGGGCTCGATGCGGGACAGGATCCGCTCTTTCGCGAGCGCCTCGGCGTCATCATCGGATCGGGGGCCGGCGGCATCGAGTTCGGCGAGAGGCAGTACCGGCACTATTTCGCGGGAGAGCAGGGGCGCATCAGCCCCTGGGCGATCTCGACCTCCTTCGTCGGCAGCCTCTCGTCGGAGATCTCGATCGCTCTGGGCCTTTCGGGGCCGAGCCACGCGATCTCGACGGGGTGCACCTCCAGCACCGACGCGATCGGCTACGCGTTCGACATGATTCGCGGCGGCCGTTTCGACGTCCTGCTCGCGGGAGGGGTGGAGGCCTGCATCACACCGGCGCTGATGGCCGGCTTCTGCCGGATGAAAGTGGTCTCCACGGCGTTCAACCATGCGCCGCATCGCGCCTCGCGCCCCTTCGACCGGGCGCGCGACGGCTTCGTCATCGCCGAGGGGGCCTGGATGATGCTGCTGGAGCGGCGCGAGCGCGCGCTCGCGCGCGGGGCGCGCATCTACGCGGAGGTGGCGGGCTTCGGCTCCACCTGCGACGCCTGGCACCGCGTGGCGCTCAACCCCGATGCCGTTCAGCCCGCGCGCGCCATCCGCCTCGCGCTGGACGACGCGGGCGAGCCCGTCGAGGCCGTCCAGTACGTCAACCTGCACGGCACGGCGACGAAGATCAACGACGAAGTCGAGACGCGCGTCATCAGGAAGGTCTTCGGGACCCGCGCGGAGCGCATCGCCGTCTCGGCCAGCAAGTCGATGTTCGGCCATCCGCAGGGCGCCTGCGGCGCGATGGGGGTCGCCGCCACGGCGCTCGCGATGCGGGATGGCATCATCCCTCCCACGATCAACCTCGACGACCCCGACGACGGCTGCGACCTGGACTATGTCCCCCACACCGCCCGCCGCGCTGAGATCGGCGTCGCCGTCTGCAACTGCATCGGCTTCGGCTCCAAGAACTCCGCCCTGGTCCTGCGCGCACCCGCTGCGGCCGCTCGCGCTTGATCGCGAAGCTGTCCAGGACGAAGATCACTTCATGAGATGCGTCGCGGTGGTGCTCCTGCTCCTCACGGCCGCCTGTGCGGCGGAGGCCCCGGCTCCCGACAGGGAAGCCGCGACAGCGGCCTACGCCGATCTCAGAGAGCGGGCGCGGGCGGATCTCCAGAGCTGGCAATCATCCGGGGCGGTCGCCGATCCGCGGCCGAAGTGGGCCGAAGAGCTCATGGCATTCGCGGTCACGTGGCCGGAGACGCCGGAGTCGGTCGAGGCGATCATCGCCTCGATGGATCTGTACGCCGAGTCGCGGGAGGTGCAGGGATTCTTCCGCGCGTGGGAGCTGGCGCTCGTGCACTGCGCCGACGAGCCGGCGTTTCGCTACACGTTCGAGAAGCTCGTCCTGATGCGCATGGTGGAGGCGGGCGGGCTCAGCATCCTCATCTCGCTGGACGATAAGGCCCGTGAGCGCGCGTGGCGCACCGCGGCGCCGCGGATCGTGGAGGATCTGCGGCGCGCCATCGATGCCACGAAGCTCGACGAGACCCGCGCCGCAGCGCACTACACGCTGGGGCGCACCTGGTACGAGCTGGGGCTGAATCGCGGCAAGGCGCTTGAGAGTTTCCAGATCGTGGCTTCGGAGCATCCCGCGTCGCAGCACGCGTCCAGCGCCGCGATGTACGTGCGCGAGCTTCAGGATCTGGCCATCGGGCGCGATGCGCCGACGTTCGAAGGGACGACGCTGGACGGAAAGCCGCTGGCCCTGGCGTCCTACCAGGGGAAGGTGGTGCTGGTCGATTTCTGGGCGTCCTGGTGCGAGCCCTGCGTGGATCAGGTCAAAGACCTGCAGCGCGCCTGGAAGCGTTATCATAGCCGCGGGTTCGAGATCATCGGTGTGAGCCTCGACGACGACCTGGAGGCCGCGCGGCAGTTCGTGACCGACAATCAGGTGCGCTGGCCGAACGTCGCCAGCGGTCAGGGGATGCTCGACCCGGTGGCCGAGCAGTACAGCGTGCAGTCGATCCCGACCTCGTACCTGCTGGGGCGCGACGGGAAGATCCTCGCCCGGGGTCTGAAAGGGGACGATATCGGCCCCGGGGTTGCAAGAGCCCTCGCGCGCTGAACCGGGTCGGCGCCAGTCCCGCCGCGAGAGTGCGGGGGACTGCACGCCATCGGCTCGGTCCTCCGGGCTGGACGCCAGCCCGCTGGACGACCGTCGTTACATCGTCACTGCTCTGTTCTCGATCGAGATACGGGCTTGCAGCCACGGATCTTCGTCCTCCGACAGCGCGGCGTCTTGCGCCAGAGTCCAAGGGTCTTCGTCCAAGTGCGCTTCGTTCATCGCCGGCTCGATCAGATGGTCGTTGAGGTAGACGCGCGTTCCCATCCTCACTGTGACCCGATCGGGCGCCTCGCCAGACAGCACGAGCGTCCCTGCCATGTGCTTCATGAAACGATGATCCGCAGCGCACAGCGAGACCATGTTCTCATGTGTCGTCTGCCCTCCGACCGAGCGGAGCTGCATGTGATCGGCCTCCAGGCCGCCACGCTGCAGGCACTCAGGCGCGCGGCAGGTGTAGTTGTCTCTCTCGATGACAATCCGGTGGAACATCCGCCGCAGCCTCGCCGGAGAGGCCAGCCTGTCCTCGTTGCCGTAACAGTTCAGAAAGTGCCTCGCCATCGCCGCGAGACCCCACCACTCGGGACGATCGCGGCCTTCCACCTCACGAAGCCGCTCGAGTGTCGCCTCGTAGCAGGCGAGCTGTTCCGGATCGAGAAGAAACTCCACCCGGGCCGTCGCATCGCCGCCCGGTGCGACACCGCTGAAATGCGAACACGCGCGTAGCGCCCCCGCAAAGGTCGCGTCCTGTGGCGGCAGGCCGCCGTCATGTTTCCATCCCACAGGATCGGCCTCCCGCTTCAGCACCGAACCCTCCACCACCACCTCGAGCAGCCGCAGCGTGTGCGTCATCGCAAATCGCGTCCAGGCCCGGTCGGTCCTCGAGGAAGCGACGCGGCTCAGCAGCCATGCAGCCCGCCGCCCGAGACGACCCGAGGCGTACATGCGGAACGCCGCCGGAAGCCGCTCGAGGGCGTGGTCCAGCCGCGCCAGCTCGTGCGCCTCGCGCAGGGACAGCCCCATCCGCTCACGGACGTACTGCCCGAAGCCGGCGAAGCCAAGTGAACTGTGTAGATATTCCTCCTCGACGATTCGCAGCAGGCGACCCCGCACGGCATCGAGCCGTCCCTGAAGTCCCGTCCAGAAGACGACGCGATCATGAGCGCCGGCGTCTTCGGCAGGCGCCCCGTCGATGAGCACGTCGCGGAGATCTGAGGGGAGGTCGCGCCAGCGGCCGGTGGCGGCTTCCATCTGTTGGTGGATGCGCTCCCATCCAGCGCCCATCTCACGCCGCAGGTCGAAGTGATCCCCGAGCGAGATGCTGCGACGCCCACCGGCTGCGGGGCCATGACTCTGCATACCTTCCGTGCATGCCTGCTGCGCCCGCTCCGCCGTATGGGAATCGGATGAGGAAGGACACTCCATCAGCCCCGACATCGTCTCCATCGCCATCATTTCCACCGCCGTCCCGATGCCTATCTGATAGGCCGCCATCTTGCGGGCCACGTCGACGGCTTCTGACACCAGCACCGCAACACCGGGGGGAGCCATCACCACACGCCGCATGGAGCGAGCTTCCTCCGGATCTTCGTGCTCTCCCGCTCCGCCGGTATCATTCGGCCTCGCGGCCGCTGCTCCGCAGGCATGGGCCTCCGCCTCCCGTGTCGCGACGGGCCCGGCCCCGACTCGGTCATCCGCCTCGCGCTCCCTGGTGGCGAGCTGCTCCAGCTCACGCACGGTGGAGCATGACGCCCTCTGCAACCAGGCCTCCTCGGTCTCGCGTGTGACCGCGCGCAGCACGACACGAAGATGCGACTTGGACAGGACCCCGGCCGCCCACGCGGCGGCGAGGCAGGGGTAATCACGAAGCGCGCGCGCACGCCGCATCTCCTGCTGGCACCAGCGGGCGGTCATCGGCACGAATGCCCTGAGGTATGTGGACCATCGCGCATGGCCTTCCTTGACGTGCAGCTTCCCTTCCTTCACTTCCAGCAGGGCCCGCGCCGCATGGTCGCTGACGATCCGATCGGACACCGCAAGCCAGCGCAGCGTCTCGTCGTATGGCTGCGGATGCGTCGGCTCCTCGTGCGCGCCGGGGCACGAGCGGCGAGGTGGCCTGATGCGGAGCAGCTCGGGCGACACGGCCAGCGCAGGAGAGAGACGTGCGTCGAAATGGATCGCCGATGGTGGTTGCATGCGCATGCCGCACCCGCAAGAGAGCAGACGCTGTGGGAAACGACGGTGGCACGGAAGAGAAGGACTGCCGTCAATGTACCGTGAAGGATCTCGTGCGTCAAGAGAGAAGCAAAAAAAATATTCACAATTGAGATGCGTGATTGGAAAGAAACGCTTCAATGGCGCACATCAGTGTTGATAGGTGCTTGATGACGTGAAGTCGAATGAACTCGTAGTCCCTCGATGCGGGCCGGAGGCCCGCGTACCCGGAAACAATTCAGGGGACCACCGAGAAGGAGTACGCGGGACCGGGCCTGGCGGATGTTGTGCTGAGGTGTCCATCCAGTACGACGGGATCAGCGCTCATGCGCCACCGCGTCGGGCACCGGTGACCCACGATGGAACGCTTCACCCTCTGATCCCGGGCAATAGGGGGCTGTCGACGCTGTTGCGCTCGCGGGAGTTCTGAACGACAATCCTGCTTATGGCACGTCTTGCGCACATAACGCTCGCGATCGCCCTGGCCCTGGGCCCGGCGGCCCAGGCCGCCGCCGCGGATCAACCCGTGCGGCTGGCGATCGATCCGGAAGGGAGCGAGGTGACCTTCCTGATGGAGACGACCTGGCATGAGGTGCATGGGACGGCGCGCGGCATCACCGGGACGATCGAGTCGGCGGGAGGGTCCCTCTTCGCGGACGCCGTCGTGACGTTTGTCGTGGACGCCACGACGATGGAGACGGGAAACGGCAGGCGCGACAAGACGATGCATGCGGACTACATGATGACCAGCGAGTGGCCGCGCATCACGTTCCGCTCGACGGCGCCGCCGGTGCTTCTGGGAAAAGACGCCGGCGGGGGGGCCGTCTCCCTCGGGAAGGAACCGGGAGCCGATGCCGGGGCCGTCTCCTTCGAGCTGGCCGGCGATCTCACCGTCCGCTCCGAGACCCGCGGCGTCATCCTCTCCCTGACGGCCCGGCCGGATGGCGATGGCTGGGTCGTGACGGGGGAGCACATCGTGAGTCTCCGGGACTACGGGATCCCCGACCCGTCCATCTTCCTGAACAAAGTCCAGGACGCCGTGAAGGTGACCTTCTCCGTCAAGGTGCGCCCAGCATGAAGCAGGACGCCGTGAAGGTGACCTTCTCCGTGAGGGCGCGCCCAGCATGAAGCAGGACGCCGTGAAGGTGACCTTCTCCGCGAGGGCCGCGCCCAGCGTGAACCGGCGATTGACGGGCCGCTCGGGGCGTGGGTAGACTGCCTGCTCCTGTGACAGGCTTCCCTGCGACATCATGAAACGTTACCCGGCATTCGATCCCCCCGAGTACCTGGACTGGACTCCCGATCCGGGAGCCATGGCCTCCTTCCGCGAGAAGGTTCCGCAGATGCGCCCGGACAAGCAGAAGCTGCTGCGCCTCCACGAGGGGATGCTGCGCAACCGCCTGCACGACATCGCGCTGAAGCGCTGGGTCCGGCAGGGGGTCATTTCGAAGGCCTGGCTGGGGACAGGTGAGGAGGCGGTCACGATCGGCAGCGTGCACGCCCTCGTGAAGGGGGACGTCGTCGGCCCCATGATCCGCAACGCCGGAGCCTGCCACGAGATGGGCATGCCGGTGGTCGAGATGCTCAAGGCTTACCTCGCCGCGCCCGACGGCATCACCAGGGGGCGCGACCTGCACACCGGCGACCCCGCCATCGGCGTCATCCCCCCCACGTCGTTCGTGGGGTCGCTGGTGCCGGTTTTCGCCGGGATCGCGCTGTCGTTCCGCATGAAGGGGGAGCGCAAAGTCGCCATGACCTGGGTGGGCGATGGCGCGCGCTGGACGGCGGAGTTCCACGAGGGGATGAACTTCGCGGCGGTGCAGGGTGTGCCTCTGGTGATCGTCCTGCAGGAGAACCAGGTCGCGCTGGGAACGCATCGCGACGTGCACGCGAAGGCGCGCTGCGAGGAGATGGCGGGAGCCTACGGCGTCGAAGGGCTCTCGTGCGACGGCAACAACATCCTCGAGGTGTACGCCGCGGCTGGCGCGGCGGTGAGGCGATGCCGCGAGGGCAAAGGCCCGGTCGTGCTGACCGCGAACACCTTCAGGATGGGGGGGCATGCCACGCACGACGAGGCCGAGGCGCGGCAGCTCTTCGACAAGGAGGTCTTCGCCTACTGGGGGCGCAGAGATCCGATCGGGATGTACGAGACGTGGCTGACTCAGAGCGCCGGAGTGGCGCGCGACGAGCTGGAGCAGATCGAAGAGCGGGTCACGCACGAGGTCGACGCGGCGGCGGAGGCCGCCCTGGCGTCCCGCGCAGCGGGACAAGCCACGGTGCAGGACGTCACCCGCGGCGTGTACGCGATGCAGGAAGTGTCCGGGCCGGCTCCTGTGCCGGCGCCGGCGCGCACATGATGCCGCCCGAGAAGCGGGGCAGCGTCGGAGGGACGATGAAGACACGGGTCAACAGCAGGGATCGGGTGGCCGAGCGCGGCCACGGTCTGGACCGGGAGACCTTGGTCGGCATTTACCGCACGATGTACGTGTCACGCCGCATCGACGACAAGGAGCTCCAGCTCAAGCGGCAGAACAAGTACTACTTCCAGATCAGCGGCGCAGGCCACGAGGCCGTGCTCGTCGCCGCGGGGATGGTCCTCAAGCCCGCCCACGACTGGTTCTATCCCTACTACCGCGACCGGGCGCTCTGCCTCCAACTCGGCATGACCCCCAAGGAGATGTTCATGGAAGGAGTCGGGGCCGAGGCCGACCCCAACTCCCACGCGCGCCAGATGCCCTCGCACTGGGGGCACAAGGCGCTCAACATCGTCAGCCAGTCCAGCCCGACGGGGACGCAGTTCCTCCAGGCGGTCGGCTGCGCCGAGGCGGGGCGGCACATGGAGGCGATGAAGGAGCTGCCGCCGGCGCCCTCGGGCTTCCAGCGCGACGAGATCGTCTACGTCTCGGCGGGCGATGGCGCGGTCGCGGAAGGAGAGTTCTACGAAGCGCTCATGACGGCGTGCGTCAGGCGCCTGCCGGTGCTCTTCCTCGTCGAGGACAACGGCTACGCCATCTCGGTCCCGGCATGTGTCCAGACCCCGGGCGGGAGCATCAGCGCGGCCCTCGCGTCGGTTCCCAACCTCACGATCGCCGAGGTGGATGGGTGCGACCCGCTCGCCTCCTACGAGGTCCTGCGCGACATGACGGGCAGGATGAGGCGGCGTGAGATCGGCCCGGCCCTCGTGCACGCCCGCGTCGTGCGCCCCTACTCGCACTCCCAGTCCGACGACGAGAAGGCCTACAAGACGGAAGCCGAGCGGGCGGATGAAGCCGCGCGCGATCCGATCGCGCGCTTCGGGGCGCTGCTCGTGGAGGAGGGGCATACCTCCGAGGATTTCCTGAAGGAGCTGCGCGCCGCCGCGGACGAGGAGATCAACCGCGCCGCCGACGAGGCCATGGAGGAGCCCAGGCCGGATCCGGGGAGCATCTTCACGCATCTCTACTCGCATGAGATCGACCCGACCTCTCCGGACTTCGAGAGCACACCCCGCACCGACGGCAATCCCACGACGATGGTGGACCTGCTGAACTCCTGCATGAGCGACGAGATGGCGCGCGACGAGCGAGTCGTCGTCTTCGGCGAGGACGTCGCCGACTGCAGCGTGGATGAGAGTCTCGAGCTGGTGAAGGGGAAGGGCGGGGTCTTCAAGGTCACCTGGGGCCTGCAGAAGAAGTACGGCAGCCGCCGCGTCTTCAACTCGCCTCTCGCGGAGGCGAACATCATCGGGCGCGCCATCGGCATGGCCACGCGCGGGCTCAAGCCCGTGGTGGAGATCCAGTTCTTCGACTACATCTGGCCGGCGTACATGCAGCTTCGCAACGAGCTGGCGACGATGCGCTGGCGATCCGGCGGCGACTTCAAGTGCCCCGTGGTGGTGCGCGTCCCCATCGGCGGCTATCTCGGCGGCGGCTCCATCTATCACAGCCAGTCGGGAGAGGTCCTGTTCACGCATCTGCCGGGGCTGCGCGTCGTGTTCCCTTCGACGGCCGCAGATGCCAACGGGCTGCTCAGGACCGCGATCCGGTGCGACGACCCGGTGATGTTCCTCGAGCACAAGCATCTCTACCGCCAGACCTACAACAAGGATCCCAACCCCGGCCCCGACTACACCATCCCCTTCGGCCGTGCGAAGATCGTGCGCGAAGGGAACGATATGACGGTGATCACGTACGGAGCGCTCGTGGAGCGCAGCCACCGCGCGGCGAAGAAGGCCGAAGAGCAGCACGGCCTGCACGTGGAAGTGATCGATCTGCGAACGCTGCTGCCTTACGACTGGCAGACCATTGAAGCGTCGGTTGTGAAGACATCGCGCGCCCTGGTCGTTTACGAAGACACCCGTTCGTTCGGCTTCGGCGCGGAGATCGCGGCGCGGATCGGCGAGGAGCTGTTCGAGCACCTCGACGCCCCCGTCGGGCGCGTGGCAGCGAAGGACACCTGGGTCGCCTACGAGCCGGGGCTCGAGAACGTCATCCTGCCGCAGGAGGCCGACGTGCTGGCCGCCATCGAGAGCCTCGCGCGCTACTGAGCAGCATTCAGAGGGAGATGCGATGACAGGTCCCGACCCGCTGCTCGCCTGGCGCGAAGAATTCCCCATCCTCGAGACCTGCACCTACATGATCTCCCACTCGCTGGGGGCGATGCCTCGCGGCGTGCGCTCGAGACTCACGGCGTTCGCCGATCTCTGGGACCAGCGCGGCATCGTGGCGTGGGAGGATGGGTGGTGGGACATGCCGTTCACCGTGGGGAACACGGTGGCGGCGATCCTGGGGGCCGCTCCCGGCTCGGTCACCATGCACCAGAACGTCTCGGTGTCGGAGTCGATCGTCGCCTCGGCGCTCGACTTCTCGGGCCCGCGCAACAAGATCGTCTACACCGACATGAACTTCCCCTCGGTGATGTACGTCTGGGAGGCGCGCAGGAATCTCGGCGCGCGCATCGTCATGGTGCCGTCCGACGACGGCATCACCGTGGACACCCAGAAGCTGCTGGACGCCATCGACGACCAGACGCTCGCCGTCCCGATCAGTCACGTCCTGTTCAAGAGCGCCTTCATCCAGGACGTCGCGGCGATCGTCGAGAAGGCCGAGAAGGTCGGGGCGCTGGTGGTGCTCGACTGCTACCAGTCGGCGGGGACCATCCCCTTCAGCCTCGAGAAGCTGCGCGTTCACTTTGCGGTCGGCGGGTCGGTCAAGTGGCTCCTGGGCGGTCCCGGCGCGGGATATCTCTACGTCCGGCCCGATCTGATCGGCAGCTTCTCGCCGGCGGTCACCGGGTGGGCCGCGCACGCCCGCCCCTTCGCGTTCGAGACCGGCCCCATCGACTACGCCGAAGGGATCAGGCGATGGATGCACGGCACGCCGGCCATCGCGCCTCTCTACCAGTGCCAGCCGGGCTTCGAGATCATCGCGAAGATCGGCGTTGAGGCCATCCGCGCCAAGTCGGTGCGCCAGACCACGCGCATGATCGACGCGGCGCGCGCCAAGGGGTTCAGGATCAACAGCCCGCTGGATCCGGCCCGCCGCGGCGGCAGCGTGATCGTGGACGTCAACGACGGCAAGGCCGTGTGCCAGGAGCTGATCCGGCGGCGCTTCCTGGTGGACTACCGGCCTGGGGCGGGGGTCCGGATCGCGCCGCACTTCTACAACACCGACGAGGAGTGCGACGCCCTCATCGAGGAGATCGCTTCCATCGCGGCGTCGCGCTCCAGCGCCCCCGCGGCGAGCAAAGGCTGACATGGACCGCCGCGCTTCGAGCTACACCGAGTACCTCAAGATCACCGAGCTGCTGCGCCTCCAGGAGCGCCTCTCCGGCGAGCACGATGAGATGCTCTTCATCGTGATCCACCAGGTCTACGAGCTCTGGTTCCGGGAGATGATCCACGAGGCCGAGGAAATCATGATGGCGCTGCGCGCGGGGCGCATCCGGCCGGCCACGCGCCTCTACCGCCGCATGATCGAGATCCAGCGGGTGCTGCTCCAGCAGGTGGCGGTGCTCGAGACCATGGCGCCGTCGGAGTTCAACGCGTTCCGCGACCGCCTCAATCCCGCCAGCGGATTCCAGTCGAGCCAGTTCCGCGAGCTGGAGTTCCTGTCGGGGATGAAGGAGAAGGCATATCTCGGCATGCCCGGGCAATCCGAAGGGGACATCGCGCGGCTGAAGCTGCGGCTCGACGGCCCGACGCTCGGCGAGGCCCTCGACACCGTGCTGCGCTCGCGCGGGTTCGCGCTCCCCGAGGGGAGCCTCCCAGCAGCGTCACCGCAGCGCATCGAGGCGCTCAAGACCATCTACGACGATCACGAGAACCACGACGACCTCTTCCAGCTCTGCGAGGCGATGATCGAGTACGACGAGAACTTCCAGCTCTGGCGCTTCCACCACGTCCGCATGGTGGAGCGGATGATCGGCCGCAAGCCCGGCACCGGCGGCAGCGACGGAGTGGGATACCTCCAGAAGACCCTCGACAAGCGCTGCTTCCCGGACCTGTGGTCGGTGCGGACGCACCTCAAGGGAGGCGGGACCTACGGCGGGTGAATGCAGCACCACCTGCTTTCGATTGCCTGATCCAGTCGCCGGTTCAGCCGCGTTGAGCAGATCCCGGCCACCGGAAGCGTGGCGCGGCCGACCCGCGGGCAAACCGCTTGACCATTCACTCCATGGATGATTATCATCCACACTATGGAAACCCTCCCCCGACTGGTCGAACCGGTGCTGGCCGAGCGGCTCCGAGCGATGCCCGCGGTCGTGGTGACCGGCGCGCGGCAGACCGGCAAGAGCACGCTGGCCGCGGAGCGGGTGCAGGGGGCGCGGCGCTATGCCACGCTGGACGACCTCGACGTGCTTGATGCCGCCCGCCGCGACCCCGAGGCGCTGGTCGGCGGGAGCGATGCGGTAACTCTCGACGAGGTCCAGCGCGAACCGGGACTCCTGGCCGCCGTGAAGCGAGCCATCGACCGCAAGCGCACGCCCGGGCGCTTCCTCCTGACCGGCTCGGCCAATCTGCTCCTCATGCGCCAGGTGTCCGAGTCGCTGGCGGGACGGGCGAGCTACCTGACGCTGTGGCCCATGACCCGGCGCGAGCAGCGTGGCGAGGGGCGCGCCGGGCGCTGGGAGGAGCTGCTGGCCGTGCGCGACGACGAGTGGCTCGACCTGCTCTCGGCCGGAGGCGAGAAACCGGAAGACTGGCGGGCGCTGGCGCGCCGTGGAGGCTTCCCAACCCCGGCGCTGCAGCTCGGGGGGGCGAAGGAGCGCGCGATCTGGTTCGACGGCTACGTGCGGACCTATCTCGAGCGCGACCTTCAGGACCTCGCCGCCATCAGCGCGCTGCCGGATTTCCGGCGTCTGATGCGCGCGGCCTGCCTGCGCCTCGGCCAGCTCCTCAACCAGACAGAGCTGGGGCGCGACGCGGCGCTCCCGCAGGCGACGGTGCACCGCTGGCTCAACCTGCTCGAGATCTCCTACCTTCTCGTGCGGCTCCCGGCCTATGCCGTGAACCGCACCAAGCGCCTCATCAAGGCTCCCAAGCTCTACTGGGGCGACACCGGCGTCGCGCTGCACCTCACCGGGCAGGAGGAGCCGGGCGGCGCGCACCTGGAGAACCTGGTGTTGCACGACCTGGTGGCGTGGCGCGACGCCCGGCTTGAGCGGGCGGAGCTCGGGTACTGGCGCACCGTGAGTGGCGAGGAGGTAGACCTGGTGATCGAGACCGGCGGCCGGCTGCTCCCGATCGAGGTCAAGGCCAGCGCCCGGCCGCGCCTGGCCGACGCCGCGTCCTTGCGGTCCTTTCGCAGGGAGTACGGCAAAAAGGCCCGCGCGGGCCTGCTCCTGCACACCGGCGGTACACTCGAGTGGCTGGCGCCGGACGTCCTGGCGGTTCCGTGGTGGAGAGTCCTGTGAAGAAGAAACCGATCGCCAGGAAGAACGACACCACTGCCAACCTCGGCTTCGAAGCAAAGCTCTGGGCCGCAGCCGACGCGTTGCGCAACAACATGGATGCGGCCGAGTACAAGCACGTCGTCCTCGGCCTGATCTTCCTCAAGTACATCTCCGACGCCTTCGAGGCCAAGCACGCGGAGCTCGAAGCGCAGAAGGCCCAGGGCGCCGATCCCGAAGACCGCGACGAGTACCGCGCCGCCAGCATCTTCTGGGTGCCGAAGGAGGCGCGCTGGCAACACCTGAAGGCCAGCGCCCCGCAGCCCACCATCGGCACGCTGGTGGACGACGCGATGGCCGCCATCGAGCGCGACAACCCCTCGCTCAAGGGCGTGCTGCCCAAGGACTACGCCCGCCCCGGGCTCGACAAGCAGCGCCTCGGCCAGATCATCAACCTCGTCAGTGACATCGCGCTCGGCAGCGCGGCCGACCGCGCGCGGGACACGCTGGGCCGCGTGTACGAGTACTTCCTATCCCGCTTCGCCAGCGCCGAGGGCAAGAGCGGCGGCCAGTTCTACACCCCCTCGCACGTGGTGCGCGTGCTGGTCGAAGTGCTCGCCCCGTACAAGGGCCGCGTCTACGACCCCTGCTGCGGCTCGGGCGGCATGTTCGTGCAGAGCGAGAAGTTCATCGAGGCCCACGCCGGCAAGCTCGGCGACATCTCCATCTACGGCCAGGAGTCCAACTACACCACCTGGCGGCTGGCCAAGATGAACCTCGCCATCCGCGGCATCGACGCGCAGATCGCGCACGGCGACACCTTCCACAACGACCGGCACCCCGACCTCAAGGCCGACTACGTGCTGGCCAACCCGCCCTTCAACGACAGCGACTGGCGCGGCGAGCTGCTCAAGGACGACAAGCGCTGGGTCTACGGCACGCCGCCCGCGGGCAACGCCAACTACGCCTGGGTGCAGCACTTCATCCACCACTTGGCGCCCACCGGGCTCGCCGGCTTCGTGCTCGCCAACGGCTCAATGTCGTCGAACCAGTCGGGCGAGGGCGAGATCCGCAAGGCCATCATCGAGGCCGACCTCGTGGACTGCATGGTGGCGCTGCCGGGCCAGCTCTTCTACTCGACACAGATCCCGGTCTGCCTCTGGTTCCTCGCCCGCAACAAGAAAAACGGCCGCTTCCGCGACCGGCGCGGCGACACGCTCTTCATCGACGCGCGCAAGCTCGGCACGATGGCCGACCGCGTTCACCGCGAGCTGCTTGATGACGACATCGCGAAGATCGCCGGCACCTATCACGCCTGGCGCGGTGACAAGGACGCGGGCGAGTACGCCGACGTGGCTGGTTTCTGCAAGCGCGCCGCGCTGGAGGACATCCGCAAGCACGGCCACGTGCTCACTCCCGGCCGCTACGTCGGCGCCGAGGCCGTCGAGGACGACGGCGAGCCGTTCGAGGAGAAGATGAAGCGGCTCACCGCGACGCTGCGCGAGCAGCAGGCCGAGGGCGCGAAGCTGGATGCCGCCATCGCCGCCAACCTGAAGGAGCTTGGGTATGGCGGGTGAGACCCTCTCGGAGGGCTGGAAGTGGACCACCTTCGGTACAGTGGCGGATTTCGTCAACGGCGATCGTGGTGAGAACTACCCCACCCAGTCAGACCGCGTAGGAGCCGGGGTTCCGTTCATTAACACTGGTCACATTGAGCCCAACGGCAGGCTAACCAGCGCTGGAATGGACTACATCACGAGAGACTCTTTCGAGCGACTGCGCAGCGGGAAGGTCAATCCAGGCGACATCGTCTACTGCCTACGTGGGTCCACCATCGGGAAGACCGCGCGCAATCACTTCGCCGAGGGAGCAATTGCATCTTCCTTGGTTATTGTTCGAGCCAAGGCCCACGTATGTCAGGAGTATCTGTACTTCTACCTGACAAGCCCATTGGGCAAAATGCTTGTGGCGCAGCACGACAATGGATCGGCTCAACCCAACCTCTCGGTTCGGTCCCTTTGCAACTATCCGCTGCCACTTCCGCCGGTTGACGAACAACGCGCCATCGCCCACATCCTCGGCACACTGGACGACAAGATCGAGCTGAACCGGCGGATGAACGAGACGCTGGAGGCGATGGCGCGGGCGCTGTTCAAGTCGTGGTTCGTGGACTTCGCCCCAGTGTGCGCCAAGGCACAAGGCCGCGACCCCCACCTGCCTCAGCCTCTCGCCGACCTCTTCCCGGATTCCTTCGAGGACTCGGAGCTGGGGGAGATTCCGAGGGGGTGGGCAAATGGAGAGGTCGCGGACCTGTGCGATGCGATCTACAGCGGCGGTACCCCAAGCACTCAGACCCCTGAATATTGGAACGGAGAAGTTCCGTGGCTTTCGTCTGGCGAGACGCGCGAGAAGTTCATCATTGACACCGAAAGGCGCATCACACGTGCCGGTGTGTCGAATTCAAGTACCAGGCTGGCGCCTGCCTTATCGACAGTCATCGCAAGTGCCGGCCAAGGCAATACGCGAGGCCAGACGTCGCTACTCACTCTTGAGAGCTTCGTCAATCAGTCAGTTGTCGTACTAACAGCGAATCGACGAGCAAGTTCGCCCTACCACCTGTTCTTCGACCTGGAAAGACGCTACGAGGAATTCAGGCGGATTTCAGACGCACATAGTTCACGTGGTAGCTTGACCACGAAGCTGCTTGCTGGACTGCCTGCTGTGCTTCCCCCGGCCATGGTCATCCGTCGATTCGATTCGATTGCTCAGAAAGCAGTCGAACGCGTCACCGCGAATCTCAGCGAATCTCGCACGCTTGCCGGCCTGCGCGACATGCTACTGCCCAAGTTCATCTCCGGGGAACTGCGGGTGAAAGACGCGGAGCGGTTCATTCAGGAGGGCCGATAGCCGTGCCGAGCCTGCGCACCTACTCGATCTTCATCTGCCACGACTGGGAGTACAGCGACGAGTACTACCGGAACTGCGACTTGCTGGATTGCGCTCCAAACTTCCGGTGGCGGAACCTGAGCGTTCCAGAACACGATCCCCTCGATACCGACCAAGTGCTCCAGAAGAACCTCCGCGACCAGATCCGGCCCGCGGACGTGATGCTGGTTCTGGCGGGCATGTACACCGCTCGCAGCGCGTGGATGGACTGGGAGATGGCGTTCGCGCGGCGCATCGGCACGCACATCATCGGCGTCAGGCCATGGGGCAACGTCCAGGCTCCCGTCATCGTTCAGCGCAACGCGGCCGAGATCGTGGGTTGGAACATGACTACGATCGTTGCTGCAATTAGATATTACGCGCCACGTCACTGAGGGGGAGCAGATGGCCGTCAAACGCGCTTTCATTAGCTTCGATTTCGAACATGATGAGGATCTGCGCAATCTCCTCGCCGGGCAAGCGCAAAACCCAGACTCGCCCTTCGAGATCAAGGACCGTTCGCTCAAGGAACCGCTCACGGGCGACTGGAAGGACAAAGTGCGGCGACGGATGGACAACGTTGACGTCGTGATCGTCATCTGCGGAGAATACACACACACAGCCGCAGGCGTCGCGGCGGAGTTCAGCATTGCACGCGAGGCAAGGAAGGCGTACTTCCTGCTCTGGGGGCGTAACGGCAAGAATTGCACGAAGCCGAAAGCCGCCCTCGAATCGGACAGGATCTATGAGTGGACCTGGGAGAACCTCAAGAGCCTGATCGGCGGAGCGAGGTAGTTCATGTCCGACACATCTAACCCACAACTCATACGCCAGACGAAGGAGAGCTACGGCGACACGTTTAAAGCCGACCTATTCGAACAGTACAAGCTCTACGTCGAGTCCGCTGAGAAGATCAGCGAGCGCCGGGTGTCAGCCAACAACTACCTGCTCACAGTGAACGCTTTCCTTGTCACGCTGTACGGGTTGGTGGCGGCCAGCCGATTCAACACCATCTGGATGATTCTGGTCCCCGTCGCGGGGTTCCTCGTCGCCTTGACCTGGCACCGCATCATCACGTCGTACAGGGACCTGAACACCGTGAAGTTCAAGGTAGTCCACGAGTTGGAGCAGCAAATGCCCGCGGCGCTCTACGACTACGAGTGGCACAAGGCCGGAGAGGGCCGGGGCAAAGCGTACCACCCGCTGTCGCACCTGGAGCGTTGGGTGCCCATCATCTTCATGGTGCTCTATGTGTTGCTGGCGATCCTGGCCGTGCTGGGTGTCCTGCCGTGACTTCATTCACCGAGTCCGTCGTCGAAGACGCCGCCCTCGCTTGGCTCGAAGCGCTGGGCTATGCGGTGCTGCACGGCCCGGACATCACCGCGGGGGAACCCGGCGCGGAGCGCAGCGACCCGAACTACCGCGATGTCCTGCTGGAGGGGCGGCTGCGCCATGCGCTTGTGCGCCTGAATGCAGACCTTCCATCCGAGGCTCTGGAAGATGCCTATCGCAAACTTACGCGCGTGGATGCGCCGTCGCTCGTGGAGCGCAACCGCGCCGTGCACCGGATGCTGGTCGACGGGGTCACGGTCGAGTACCGGCGGAAAGATGGTGCGATCGCGGGGACGCAGGCACGGGTCGTCGACTTCGACACGCCCGCTAATAATGACTGGCTCGCCGTCAATCAGTTCACTGTTTCCGAGGGCCAGCACACGCGGCGTCCGGATGTGGTGCTGTTCCTCAACGGGTTGCCGCTGGCAGTGATCGAGCTCAAGAACCCGGCCGATGAGAACGCGACCGTGTGGTCGGCTTTCCAGCAGCTCCAGACCTACCAGGCGCAAGTGCCGGCGCTGTTCGCGACCAACGCCGTGCTGATGGCATCCGACGGCGTGCAGGCTCGGGTCGGCGCGCTTGACGCGGGCCGGGAGTGGTTCAAGCCCTGGCGCACGATCACCGGGCGCGAGGATGCGCCGCCATGGCAGCCGGAGCTTCAGGTGATGCTGGAGGGGGTCTTCGAGCCGAGGCGCTTTCTCGACCTGCTGCGCCACTTCATCGTGTTCGAGGACGCTGCGGCCGCCGGGGGCGGAGGCGGCAGGCTGGTGAAGAAAATGGCCGGCTATCATCAGTTCCACGCCGTGAACGCGGCCGTGGAAGAGACGCTGCGCGCCGCCGGTTCGTTTTCCACGGAAGGACCAGCGGAGGCGCCCGGGCGTTACGAGGCCGGCCAGCGGCCAGGGGGCGAACCCGGCGACCGGCGCGTCGGCGTGGTCTGGCATACGCAGGGCGCGGGCAAGAGCCTGACGATGGCCTTCTACGCGGGCCGCGTGATCCTGCACCCGGCGATGGCCAACCCGACGATCGTGGTGCTGACCGACCGGAACGACCTAGACGACCAGCTCTTCGGGACCTTCGCGCGCTGTCGCGACCTGCTGCGCCAGCCGCCGGCGCAGGCCGCCGACCGGGCCGACCTGCGCGTGAAATTGGCCGTCGCCTCGGGCGGCGTGGTCTTCACCACGATCCAGAAGTTCTTCCCCGAAGAGAAGGGCGATCGGCACCCGGTGCTTTCGGAGCGGCGCAACATCGTCGTCATCGCCGATGAGGCGCACCGCAGCCAGTACGACTTCATCGACGGCTTCGCTCGGCATATGCGTGATGCGCTTCCGCACGCGTCGTTCGTCGGCTTCACCGGCACTCCGATCGAGAAGACCGATGCCAACACGCGCGCGGTGTTCGGCGACTACATCAGTGTCTACGACATTCAGCGCGCGGTCTTCGATGGCGCGACGGTGCCCATCTACTACGAGAGCCGCCTGGCGAAGCTGGAGCTGAAGGAATCCGAGCGGCCGAAAATCGACCCGGAGTTCGAGGAGGCGACCGAGGGTGAGGAGGTCGAGCGCAAGGAGAAGCTCAAGAGCAAGTGGGCGCAGCTCGAGGCAGTGGTCGGGTCGGAGAACCGCATCAAGCTCATCGCTCGCGATCTGGTGGACCACTTCGAGAATCGCCTCGCCACGATGGAAGGCAAGGCGATGGTGGTGGTGATGAGCCGCCGAATCGCTGTCGAGCTGTACCGCGCGCTGGTCGCGCTGCGACCGGCATGGTATGGCGAGAATGACGAGCAGGGCACGCTCAAGGTGGTGATGACCGGCTCGGCATCGGACCCTCTCGACTGGCAGCCGCACATCCGGAACAAGCCGCGCCGCGAGGTGCTGGCGGCGCGCTTCCGCGACGCTGCCGATCCGTTCCAGATCGTGATCGTGCGGGACATGTGGCTCACCGGCTTCGACGCGCCCAGCCTGCACACCATGTACGTGGACAAGCCGATGCGCGGGCACGGGCTGATGCAGGCCATCGCGCGCGTCAATCGCGTGTTCAAGGACAAGCCCGGCGGGCTGGTGGTTGACTACCTGGGTCTGGCCGACGAGCTCAAGCAGGCGCTGGCGACTTACACGGAAGCAGGCGGCAAGGGCGAGACCGCCCTCGATCAGGCCGAGGCCGTGGCTCTGATGCTTGAGAAGTACGATATCTGCCTGGGGATGTTCCACGGATTCGACTGGAGCCGCTGGACCACGGGCACCGCGCAGGATCGCCTGTCGCTGCTGCCGGCTGCGCAGGAGCACATCCTGGTACAGGACGACGGAAAGGCGCGGTGGCTGCGCTCTGTCACCGAGCTGTCGCAGGCCTTCGCGCTGGCGGTGCCCCATGAAGAGGCGCTGCGCATTCGAGACGACGTGGGTTTCTTCCAGGCAGTCCGCTCAGTGCTCGCGAAGACGACGCCCGGCGACCGGAAGACGGACGAGGAGCTGGACCTCGCCATCCGCCAGATCATCTCCAAAGCGGTCGTCTCGGATGAGGTGGTGGACATTTTCGCGGCTGCCGGCCTCAAGAAGCCGGACATCTCGATCCTGTCAGACGAGTTTCTGGCCGACATTCGTGGCATGCCGCATCGGAACCTCGCGGTCGAGTTGCTCCAGAAACTGCTCAAGGGCGAAATCAGGGCACGAGGTAGGCGCAACGTCGTCCAGGCGCGCTCCTTCGCCGAGCTGCTCGAGCAGTCAGTGCGCAAGTACCAGAACCGCGCCATCGAAACGGCCCAGGTGATCGAAGAGCTGATCCAGCTCGCCAAGGACATGCGCGCGGCAGACGGGAGAGGCGAGCAGCTCGGGCTCTCCGAGGACGAGCTGGCCTTCTACGACGCCCTGGAGACCAACGACAGCGCGGTGAAGGTGCTTGGCGACCAAACTCTCCGCGCGATTGCGCGCGAGCTGGTGGACATCGTCAGGAAGAACGTCACAATCGACTGGACCATCCGCGAGAACGTCCGCGCGCAACTGCGCGTACTCGTCAAGCGCATCCTCCGCAAGCACGGTTATCCGCCGGACAAGCAGGAGAAAGCAACGCAGACGGTGCTGGAACAGGCAGAAGTGCTGTCCGAGATTTGGGCGAATGCCTGAGCACAAATCGAGGCCGACATCCGCGGCATCGAGCCGGACATCCTGATGCTGGCCGAGATGACAAGTTCGGCGTCGTGATATCTGGCGGCAATATGTTGACATTTAGATATAAATGTCTACACGTCGCCGCATGACCGGGCCGAACAAGGCGATGTAGTGCCAACCAGGAGGCAGCGATCGTGAATCGTTTCTCGATGGGCAAGCGTGTCTGGGCAGTTGTGGCGGGAGTGCTGGTGTCGGTACTCGTGCTGGGTGTGGCTGCGAACGCGGCCGGCGATATGAGCGCCGAGGCGAAGGCGCTGGCGAAGCTCGATGACGATTGGTCCGCGGCGGCGGCCACCAGGGACGCGAAGCGCGTGGCGTCGTTCTATGCCGAGGATGCGATTGCCTACCCGCCGAACGAGCCCGTGGCGGTCGGAAGAGCCGCGGCGGAGAAGGTGTGGGCTGCGTACTTCGCCGAGCCGACCTACAGGATCTCGTGGAAGACGACGCACGCCGAAGTGACCGGCGCTGTCGGCTATACGTCTGGCACGTATGAAGACTCGTTCAAGGGCCCTGACGGGAAGATGGTCAACGGCAAGGGCAAGTATCTGTGCGTCTGGAAGAAGCAGGGCGACGGCACGTGGAAAGCGATCCACGACATGTGGAACACGGACTAGCTGAGCCCTGTCAGGGCTCGAGGTTCATCCGCTTCATGATCTCGATGTAGCGCGGCTCGGAGTGCAGGGCAGACAGTCTGGGATTACGCATGATCCACGGAAGCAGGTCATAGCGCTCCTCCTGCATCCGCTCCAGGGTTTTCAGGGCATCGTCGCGGTTCCCGACACCCACGTACATCGCAGGGATCCCGCGGCGGCACGGCAATCCTTCCTTCTCGCATTCCAGAGCGCGACGAAGACGGGATTCCGAGTATCCCTCCATGCCGCTTCCGGGGCGCATCGGGTGCGCGGCGAGGCCGGGGTCGATTGCGAGCGCTTCCGACCACGCCTCCTCCCAGCGTCCCTGGACTTCGAGGACCTCGATCATCCTCAGGCGCGCCACGGGGAAACCGGGGAAGACTTCGAGGGTCCTGAGGCCCTGCTCTTCCGCTTCCCGCTCGCGGCCGGAGAAAAGGAGCGCCGAACCGAAGTTGGCGTTGATGATCGGCGAGAAGGGCTCCAGCTCGAGCGCCTTGCGGAACTGCGCGATCGACTCCTCGTAACGACGCTGCGGTATCAGGCACATGATCGAGTAGAAGTAGCGCGTGGTCGCGTTGCCCGGGTTCAGCTCGATGGCGCGCAGGTATCCGCGCTCCGCCTCTTGCCAGTCGTAGTGCCACGCTTTCGTGCCGGCGAGCGCCGCGTGCGCTTCGCCCAGAAGCGGATCCAGCTCGAGGGCTTTGGCCGCGGCGGCCTCTGCGAGCGGGTACGCCTCCTGGGAAACGTAGAGATCGTAGCTCCCGCTGACTGCGTAAGCGTCCGCGAGTCCAACGAAGGCCAGCGCGTAGCGGGGATCCCGCGCCGTGGCCTCCTTGAAGTGACGGATGCTCGTCGCGATGTCGTCGCGCGTCCTCTTGTTCCAGTAGAAGCGCCCCTTCAGGTAGAGCTGGTAGGCCTCGGCGTTCGCGGTGCCCGATCCCCCCGGCGCCGGAAGGCGGGACGCCGCCTCGGGACGCAGCCGGTTCGTCAGGTCGCCGGCGATCCGGTCCTGGAGGCTCGAGAGGATCGCGTCACCGCCGGTGTAGCGCTCACCCCAGATCTGCGTCCCCCCAGCGACGTCGATCAGATCCACCTGGATGGCCACCTCGTTTGCTCGCTGCGTGAGGCGGCCGGTGAGCACCGCCTGCGCGTCGAGCGCCTCTCCGACGCGCCGCGGGTCGTCCTGCTTGTCCTTGTAACGGAACACAGTGCTGCGGGCCATGACGCGCAGATCGGGCACCTTCGCCATGTTGTTGATGATCCCCTCGGTGATGCCGTCGGTGAGGTATTCCCGGTCGGCATCGCCGGTGGCGTTGACGAAGGGGAGCACGGCGAGAGATGCGATGGGGGCACCTTTGGCCGGCTGCCCTCCGGACCGGTTCATCCAGAACAGCGCCCCTGCCGCGATCAGGAGGACGACGACCCCGCCGGCGAGCAGCAGAGGCTTGCGCGCAGATCCCGGGCGCGCGGTGTGAGCCGCGCTGCTTCCGGGGACCTCGGCGATGGAGGGCGCGCCGCTCACGGTGGAGCCGGTGGCCATGGGCGCAGCCGTGCGGCCTGAATCCGTGTCGCGTTTGAGGCGCTTGATGGCCGCGCGCAGGTCGGAGGCGGTCTGGTACCGGACATCCCGCTCCTTCTCCAGAAGCCGGCTGATGATCTCCTCCAGCCGCGCCGGCAGCGCCGGATTCACGCGCGTCGGGGGCACCGGCGCGCGGTTGAGGATGGCGTCGAATAGGACGGCCGACGTCGGTCCCGAGAAGGCGGGTTTGCCCGTCGCCATCTCGTAGAGGACCACGCCGAGCGAGTAGAGGTCGGTCCTGGCGTCCAGCTCCTCGCCGCGGGCCTGCTCCGGGGACATGTAGGCCGCCGTCCCCACGGCCACGCCGGGGCTGGTCATCGGCCCCTCGAGCCCGGTCGTGGGCATCGCCGTCTGGTCCGGGGCAGGGATACGGTCGCGCGTCAGCTTGGCCAGGCCGAAGTCGAGGACCTTCGCGTGCCCGCGCCGCGTCAGGAAGATATTCGCCGGCTTGATATCGCGATGCACGATCCCGGCCGTGTGGGCGGCATCCAGCGCGTCGGCGAGCTGCGCCGCCACCTCCAGCAGCTCATCCATGTCGAGCGGGCCGCTCTGGATCCTCAGGTGCAGCGTGCGCCCTTCGAGCAGCTCCATGGCGATGAAGGGATGCCCTTCGTGCTGGTCCACGTCGTGGATGGTGCAGATGTTGGGGTGGTTCAGAGCCGAGGTGGCGCGCGCCTCGCGCTGGAAGCGCTCCAGCGCCTGGCGATCCGCCGCCAATGCGTCCGGCAGGAACTTCAGCGCCACGCGGCGGCCCAGCTTCAGATCTTCGGCCTCGTAGACGACACCCATCCCGCCGCCGCCGAGCTTGCTCAGGATCCGGTAGTGCGAGACGACCTGGCCGATCATGGACGGGAGCCTAGTCGGGCGCTCACCTTCGTGTCAACGAGCAGGCGTTCCGCCGGTCGCCGCCTCGCGCTAGAATCCACGCGAACCCACGCGGAGACTCAATGGACCTTCTCGAGAGCCTGTCGCGATCGCTCGCGGAGCGCTACCGCATCGAGCGGGAGCTGGGCCGCGGCGGCATGGCCACGGTCTACCTGGCCGAGGACCTCAAGCATCGGCGGCAGGTCGCCATCAAGGCGCTTGCACCCGAGCTGGCCGCGGCCATCGGCCACGATCGCTTCCTGCGCGAGATCGGCATCGCGGCCCGGCTGAACCATCCCAACGTCCTGCCGCTCTTCGACTCGGGGGTCGCCGGCGAGCTCCTCTACTACGTCATGCCCTACGTCGCTGGGGGCTCGCTGCGCGCGAAGCTGGATCGCGAGAAGTCTCTCCCGCCCGAAGCGGCCGTGAGGCTGACGGGGCAAATCGCGGGAGCGCTGGGGCACGCGCATCAGCAGGGAATCATCCATCGCGACATCAAGCCCGAGAACGTCCTGCTCGCCGACGGCATCGCGCTGGTGGCGGACTTCGGGATCGCGCGCGAGAGCGGGGCCCCGCCCGGCGACCGGACGCTCGTGGCCCCCACGCAGGCCGGCGTCATCATCGGCACGCCACGCTACATGAGCCCGGAGCAGGCGGCCGGTGGCGCGATCGACGCACGCACCGATCTCTACGCGCTGGCCTGCATCCTCTTCGAGATGCTCGCGGGGCGCCCTCCTTTCGAGGCGCCGACGCTGGACGGGGTGATGCGGATGCACATGACGCAGCAGCCACCGGCGCTCACCGTGCTGCGCCCCACGGTGCCCCCCGGCATCGCGGCGGTCGTGGCGCGGGGGCTCGCGAAGACGCCGGCCGAACGCTACGCGACGGCGGCGCGCTTCGCGGAGGCGCTCGACAGAGCGCGCGACGACGACGTCACGACGGCCCCCGTGGGGGGCGCGGCCGCGACGCACAACCTCCCGAAGCAGCGGACCCGCTTCATTGGCCGCGAGAAGGAGCTGGCGGAGTGCGCGCAGCTCCTCGAGCAGGCGCGCCTCGTCACGCTCACCGGTATCGGTGGCTGCGGCAAGACGCGCCTCGCGGTGAGGGCCGCACAGGATCTGCTGGAGCGCTTCGCAGGGGGCGTGTACTTCGTGGATCTCGCGCCCGTGAAAGAGGAGAGTCATCTCGTCGATGCGGTGGCCGAGTCGCTCGGAGTGAAGGAGGCGGCCGGTCGCGACATGCTGGAGATCCTGTCGCAGCACGTCGGCGGCAGGAAGATGCTCCTCGTCCTCGACAACTGCGACCATCTCATCTCCGGATGCGCGGTGCTGGCCGATGCGCTGCTGGGAGCGGGGGACGATCTGCGAATCCTCGCGACGAGCCGCGAGGGGCTGGGGATTGAAGGGGAGCGCCTCTTCGCGCTGCGCTCTCTGGGGCTCCCGGCGCCCGACGCGGGGCGTGACCTGACCGCCGTGGAGGGGTCCGAAGCGGTGAAGCTCTTCATCGACAGGGCGCGGCTCGTGCTGCCCGATTTTGCGCTCACGACGGAGAATGCCGCGGCCATCGCCGAGATCTGCCGGCGGCTCGACGGAATCCCGCTGGCGCTCGAGCTGGCGGCGGCGCGGGTGAAGATCCTCTCCGTGGATCAGATCATCGCGCGGCTGGACGATCGGTTCCGACTGCTGACCGGCGGGAGCCGGACGGCCCTGCCGCGTCACCAGACCCTCCAGGCCGCGATTCAGTGGAGCTATGACCAGCTCTCACCGGATGAGCAGCGTCTCCTGAGAATGCTGTCGGTCTTTGCCGGGGGATGGACGCTGGAGCATGCGACGCGTCTCTGGGGCGACGCCGCCGACGAGTTCGCCGTCATGGATCTCCTCACACGGCTGGTGGACAAGTCGCTCGTGCAGGTCGAGCGCGACGGCTCGGGGGGCGTACGCTACTCGCTGCTGGAGACGGTGCGACAGTACGGTCAGGACCGGCTCCTCGAATCGGGGGAGGCTACGGCCGCCCGCCAGCGTCACCTCGCGCAGTTCATCGCCCTGGCGGAGCGCGCCTATCCTGAGCGCTTCCACCGCGACGAGCTCTGGGCCTCGGCGCTCGAGGCGGAGCACGACAACCTGCGCGTCGCGCTCGAGGTCGCGCGCGCCACCGACCCCGAGATGCATCTCCGGCTGGCTGGCGCGCTGGCCTGGTTCTTCCAGGCGAGGTCGCATTTCCTGGCGGGGCGCGAGCATCTCGCCGCGGCCCTCGCCGCAACCGCGGAGGAGCCGCTTCGCCCCACGAGGGCGCGGGCGCTGTGGGGGATCGCGAACACCCTCACATGGCTGGGGGAAGGGGAGGCGGCGCTCCCGCTGATGGAGAGCGCGCTGAGCATCTGGCGCGACCTAGGCGACCTCGGCGAAGTCGCCCTGGCGCTCGAGGGGATCGGCTGGGCCCGCTTCCTCAAGGGGGAGGACGCGCCCGCGTGCGCCACCTTCGAGGAGAGCCTGAGCCTCCAGCGCGGGCTCGGCGACCCGATCCTGGTGAACCGCGCGATGGTCGCGCTGGCCCAGGCGCTCGTCGCGCTGCATCAGGTCGAAAGAGCGCGCCCGATGGCGAAGGAGATCATCACCTTCTCGAAGGGGAGGGAGGATCGTCGCAACGAGCACTTCGGCTGGCACTACCTCGCCGATTGCGCGCTGATCGAGGAGAAGTACGACGAGAGCCTCGGCCTCTACCGCCAGAGTCTGGTGCTGGCGCGGGCCATCGGAGATCGGCTGGAGACGAGCTTCGAGGTGCAGGGGGTCGCGATGTCGCTCTCGGCGCTCGGTGAAACCTCGCTTGCGCTCCGCCTGGCCGCCTCGGCGAAGGCCGAATGGCAGCGGCTCGGTGTGGACCTGCACATGAACTTCTGGGATGCGCTCATGGGCAAACACATGGGGGCCGCGCGGCGGGCGCTCGGCGAGCAGACCGCCGAACGCTCATGGCGCGAAGGAGCGCTCATCCCCTTCGATGAGGCCGTGGCGCTGGCGCTCGCCGGCTGGAAGGAAGACCCGCCTACACCTCTTTCAACGCGCGGATGATCTCGCGGCAGAATGCGGGGAGGTCGTCCGGCTTGCGCGAGGTGATCAAGTTCCCGTCGCGCACGACCTCCTGATCGACGAACTCGGCCCCGGCGTGCACCAGATCGTCCTTGATGGCGCGGACGGCGGTGACGCGCTTGCCGCGCGCGATTCCCGCCGAGGCGAGCACCCACCCGGCGTGGCAGATCGCGGCTACGACGCGCCGCTGCTCGAAGGCGCCGCGCACGAGGCGCAGCACCCCTTCGTCCTGACGCAGCTTGTCCGGCGCCCAGCCGCCGGGGATGACGACCCCGGCGAGCGCCGCCGGATCCAGATCGGAGGCGGCGCGCTCCGCCTCGATCGGATAGCCGAGCTTGCTGCGGTAGGTCCCCGGCTTCGGCGCGGCGACGACGACGTTGTATCCCTCTTCGCGCAGCCGGTAGAGCGGGACCCAGACTTCCAGGTCCTGGTAGTCGTTCTCGACCAGCATCGCGACGATTCCCTTCGTGCCTGTAGCCATGGGCTCGACCTCCTGATGGGGTGACGGCCCTTTGCGGCCATCCGCCACCAGCGTAGCACGCCATCGCGCGGTGACCGCGACATCGCGTGATAACATCGCGTGACGATGACGATCGAGATCATTGGCGGCGGGCCCGCCGGGCTCTACTTCGCCCTCCTCATGAAGAAGGCCCGTCCCGGCTGGAAGGTCCGCGTGACGGAGCGCAACCCTGAAGGCGTCACGTGGGGATGGGGCGTCGTCTTCTCCGACGAGACGCTGGAGAACTTCCGCGACGCCGACCGCGAGACTTGGGAGGCCATCACCGCCACCTTCGCGCGCTGGACGGCGATCGACGTCCACTTCGGCGGGCACGTCATCCGCTCCGGCGGGCACGCCTTCTGCGGCATCCCGAGGGTGCGCCTCCTCGAGATCCTCCAGACCCGCTGCCGCGCGCTGGGGGTGGAGCTGGCCTTCGAGAAGGAGGCCCCGGCCGTCATGGCGGGCGCCGACCTCGTGGTCGGCTCCGACGGCGTGAACAGCGGCGTGCGCGCGGTCCATGCCGTGCACTTCCGCCCCGAGATTACGGAGGGACGCTCCCCCTACATCTGGCTCGCCACGACGCGCGTCTTCGACGCCTTCACCTTCATCATCCGCGACAACGAGCACGGCATCTTCACCGTGCACGCCTATCCCTTCGACGACAAGACCAGCACCTTCATCGTGGAGACCGACCAGCAGACGTGGAAGAAGGCCGGGCTGCACTCGGCGTCCGAGGCCGAAAGCGTCGCGTACTGCGAGAAGCTGTTCGCCCCGGAGCTTGCCGGGCACCGCCTGATGTCGAACAAGTCGGCCTGGATTTTCTTCCGGCAGGTCGCCTGCGCCTCGTGGCACCACGACAACGTCGTCATCATCGGCGACGCCGCTCACACGGCGCATTTCTCGATCGGCTCGGGGACCAAGATGGCCATGGAGGATTCCATCGCCCTGGCCGCGTCCCTCGGCGCGGCAGGGGAGCGCCCGGCCAGCGACGAGGTGACGCGCGCCCTGGCCTCGTTCGAGGAGGCGCGCCGGGTGGACGTCGCCAAGAAGCAGCGCGTGGCGCGCGTGTCGCAGCGCTGGTTCGAGGAGATCGGGCGGCGCCGCTCCTTCGAGCCCGAGCAGCTCGCGGTGAGCCTGCTGAGCCGGTCGCGCAAGGTCACGCACGCGAACCTGAAGCTGCGGGACCCGGGCTACATCGAGAGCGTCGATCGCTGGTGGGCCATCCGCAACGGGCGCGCCGGCGCGGAGCCCCCGCCACCTCCCATGTTCACGCCGTTCCGCCTGAGGGGGCTGACCCTGGAGAACCGCATCGTCGTCTCGCCGATGTGCCAGTACTCGGCCGAGGACGGGGCCCCCGGGGACTGGCATCTGGTGCACCTGGGGAGCCGGGCCATGGGGGGCGCCGCGCTGGTGATCGCGGAGATGACCGACGTGTCGCGCGAAGGACGCATCACACGGGGCTGCACCGGCATGTACAAGGACGAGCACGTTCCGGCGTGGGGGAGGATCGTCGAGTTCGTGCACACGCACACGCGCGCGAAGATCGCCCTGCAGCTCGCGCACGCCGGCCGCAAGGGGTCGACCAAGCTCATGTGGGAAGGGATCGACGAGCCGCTGCCGGAAGGGAACTGGCCGCTGATCTCGGCGTCGGCGATTCCGTGGGCGAGGGGGAGCCAGGTCCCGAAGGCGATGGACCGGAAGGACATGGACCACGTACGCGACGACTTCGTGCGCTCGGCCGGCAGGGCGAAGCGGGCCGGCTTCGACATGCTGGAGGTCCACTTCGCGCATGGCTACCTGCTGGCGAGCTTCATCTCGCCGCTGACGAACCGCCGCACGGACGCCTACGGCGGCACCCTCGAGAACCGGATGCGCTATCCGCTGGAAGTGTTCGACGCCGTGCGCGAGGTCTGGCCCAAGGAGAAACCCATCTCGGTCAGGTTCCCGGCGTTCGACTGGTCCCCAGGCGGGCTGGAGGTGGAAGAAGCCGTCGCCGCCGCGCGCCTGCTGAAGTCGCATGGCTGCGACATCATCGACGTGTCGTCGGGGATGACCTCTCCCGACTCGCGCCCCGATTACGGCTCGATGTTCCAGGTCCCCTTCGCCGACAGGATCCGCAACGAGGCCGGCATCCCGACGATGGCCGTGGGGAGCATCAGGAACTGGGATCACGTCAACACGATCCTGGTGTCGGGATACGCCGACCTGTGCGTCCTCGCCCGCCCGCACCTGTTCGACCCCTACTTCACATTGCACGCGGCCGCCGATCAGAGCCATGATGTCTGGTGGCCCAATCAGTACCTCCCCGCCCGCCCCCGCCGGCGGGAGCGGTAAGGAAAAGCAAGTAGCAGGAGCCTGAACCCCTCGCTAGGATTTGGCAAGACGAGTTCCCGGCTGAGTGGAGGTTGGATCATGCAGACCAGGATCGAAGCCATTGGGCTGTGTCTCACAATGACCTTCTTTTGCGCGATGGCAGAGGAGTCTCCGGAGCGAGGCTCAACGGCGGAGGTTAGAGGTTGCAGCAATATCGTCAGCACTTACGTAATGATTGACGGGCGTCATTCAGACGTGCAGGTTCCTCTCCAACAGATCGCGTCCTCTCCCTCGTGGAATCCGTCGAACGGTGAGGAGATTCCACTCTCAGTCACCCAGGCGTTCCGCCTCGCAACTTCTGAGTTCCAACGCCACTTTGGCGACCGGGAGAACTGGCGTCTCGAACAACTTCATCTAAGACCCTTATGTGATGATCGCTGGGTGTACTTGTTTCTGTATAGTCCCACGACCAGAGGCGAAACCGGCGTCGCCGCGGTTGTTGTCCTGATGTCAGGGGAGGTTGTCCCCCTCGACACGGCAGTACCAGGCCGTTGGGCGATGGCAGAGGAGTCTCCGGAGCGAGCCCGAACGGCGGAGGTTATAGGTTGCCACAATATCGTCAACACTATCGCATGGATTGACGGGCGTCATTCACAAGGGGAGCTGGTTCCTCTCGAACAGATCGCGTCCTCTCCGGCGTGGAATCCGTCGAAGGGTGAGGAGATTCCACTCTCAGTCACCGAGGCGTTCCGGCTCGCAACCTCTGAGCTCCAACGCTACGTTGGCGGCCGAGAGAACTGGGCCCTCGAAGGTCTTGCTCTAAGACCCTTATGTGATGATCGCTGGGCATACTCTTTTTCGTTTCTTCCCATGACCAGAGGCGAAATCGGTCTCGCCAACGTGGGTGTCCTGATGTCAGGGGAGGTTGTCCCCCTCGCAGTACCAGACCGTTGATCCAGGTGCAGGCCATCTGACCACACGCTCCACGCCGCCGCTGATCAAGGCCACGACGTCTGGTGGCAGTACCTCCCCGCACGTTTGGAGGGTCAATCGCGCCCAAATCGAGTTCGTCCAGGGACGACCTGCGGAATTCAGGCGCGCCTTGTCGCGGCGGGCGACCCCGACGAGTAGTCCATAAGGAGAGGTCAATGATCTCGGTTTCGACTCCACGCCTACTCGGCTTCCTCGCCGTATTGGTAACCTTCGCAGCGACGGCGACTCCACAGCGCGCTGCAACGGATCCCATCGATCAGTGGGTAGAGTCGTACATGGCCGACAACCAGGTACCGGGACTCGCACTGGCTGTTCTCGAAGGCGGCCAGATCGTGAAAGCCAAGGGTTACGGGCTCGCGAACATAGAGCACCATGTTCCCGTTACCCCGTCGACCGTGTTTCAGTCAGCCTCGGTCGGCAAGCAATTCACGGCCGCGGGGATTCTCTTGCTCGTGCAAGATGGCAAGCTCGCCCTGGAAGATCCCATTTCCAAGTACTTGCGCGGCGCTCCGAAGGAATGGAGCAAGATCACCGTTCGGCACTTGCTCACGCACACCTCCGGGATCCCGGACTATGGTGAAGACTCCACATGGCTGGATTTACGGCGCGATTACTCGGAGGACGAGCTTCTCCATGTCATTTCCAGTCATCCATTGTTGCGCCAGCCGGGGGAGGAGTGGATCTACAGCAACTCCGGCTACACGCTGCTGGGCATGATCATCCGCGCCGTTACGGGTGAGCACTGGGGAGAGTTTCTAAGGAAGCGCGTCTTCGGGCCCCTCGGGATGGAGACAGCTCGCGTGATCAGCGAGGAGGATCTCGTGGCCAACCGCGCCGCAGGTTACCGTCTCGTCGACGGCGGGATCAGGAATCAGGAATGGGTAGCGCCGAGTTTGAACACGGTCGCGGAGGGATCGCTCTACTTCACCGTCCTGGACCTCGCGAAATGGGACGCCGCGCTCTACCGGGAGGATCTGCTTAGCAAAGCCAGCAAGGAGCAGATGTGGTCCCCCGTCCGGCTGAACGACGGGAGCACCGCCAGTCACGGGCTGGGCTGGTTTCTCCAGGACGAGCCGGGGCGACGGGCGATGGAGTGCGATGGTGCCTGGCAAGGCTTTCGGTCGTACATCGGCCGCTACCCGGATGTTTCGCTGACCGTGATCGTGCTGGCGAACTCGTCGGCGGTCCAACCGATCCTTGTCGGCCACAAGATCGCGGCACTGCGTCGTCCTGCCCTTGCCCCGCCGACCCGTACTGCGATTCGCCTGCCGTTAGAAACGCTGGCCGGATACGCCGGGGCGTACAGACTTCCCACGGGGGAGATCCTCCGTCTGAGCAGCACGGAGAATGGTCTCAAGCTCGAGATGGGCCCAGCAGTTGCAGAGCTCGTGCCTGAGTCCAAGGATGTCTTCTTCGCTCCCACTGCACCCGATTCACGGCTGATTTTCGTCAGGGACAAGACCGGAGCCATCCGATGGGTCCAACCACGAAGAGTTCCTTCGTGGCCGGCTCGAGCCGAGAAGGTCAGCCAATAACTGCATGATCATGAGGAGAGAGGTTGCGACAGTTCATTGAAACGCCCAACAGCCGATTGCAGTGGACGGCGCTCGGCGCCGCCAGTGAATCGGAGCGTTGGGCTGACAGTGGCGTGGGCGAGTGAGGGCTGAGAATGTCCGGTGACGTCGGTCGCATCGTTGCGCTCGGCGCAAGCAACCTGACTCGTGGTTTTCAGACTGTCGTGTCAACCGCTCGGGCTGCTTGGGGCCCTCGTGTAGAAGTCCTGGCGGCACTGGGCCATGGTCGATCCTATGGCGCCCGCAGCCAACTGGTGTTTCGCAGCCTCCCGGGAATCCTTGAGTGCGGGCTCTGGAGCGAGCTGGAATCGCGCCCGCACGTGGCTACTCGAGCTCTTGTCACCGACGTTGGCAACGACATCCTTTATGGCTTTTCCCCTGAGCAGACGCTTGCCTGGGTCGGTGAGGTGCTTCGTCGACTTCGTCGCGTGACGGAGGATATCGTCGTGACCGACTTGCCTCTGGCCAGCATCCGCCAACTATCCAGACTGAAGTTCCTGGCGTTCCGCTCGATTCTAGTGCCGTCGTGTCGGCTATCTCTGCCTCAAGTGCTCGAGCGAGCAGAGCTCGTGAATGTTGGCCTTGCAGAACTGTCTTCTGCGCAAGGCGCCAAGCTCACGCGCCTTGATCCCGCTTGGTACGGCTTCGATCCTATCCACGTTCGCCCTTCCCGATGGAAAGTGGCGTGGCGGCAGATTCTTGGCGCCCAGCCGCCGGCGAGCGCGAATGGCGTCTCCGCTGCGGAGAGCCTCCGGCTGTACCTAATGCGGCCCGAACGCCGCTGGATGTTCGGCCGAGAGCAATTCACTCCGCAATCGGGTATCGCGTTACCATCTGGCGGACGTGTCTGGCTCTACTGAGCGTTCGGTGTCGGTGGAATCGTGGCCCAAGGGCCGGGTGTCTGGTTCACGCTTGCCGGGCTCGCGTTTGGGGTCGGATTCCTCCTCGCGGGGCTCAGGATGTGGCGCGACCCTGAAGCCGAAACAGTGGGGCGCACGTGACCAAACTTATGCGGTTCCCCAGTGCGGTCAGGCGCGATCCGCGTATCGACGCTTGGATGCATGAGCATGCGGGTGAATTGGGGGCAATCGCGCAGCGTTGGTTTGAGGTCATGCGCGGCTGCGGAGACGATGTTCGCGAGTTATTGCATGACGGCCATCCCACCGCATGTGTAGCTGATGCGGCATTTGCCTACGTCAACGCCTTCAGGGCTCATGTCAATGTCGGGTTCTTTCGTGGCGCTGAAATCGCCGATCGGGAGGGCCTGTTGGAAGGCACTGGCAGGTTCATGCGCCATGTAAAACTCAGCCCAGAACGTGCGGTCGATGCCACGGCTCTCAGGAGCCTGATCGAAACTGCGTACACGGACATGAAGAGTCGTCTGAAGGAGGAGTAGTTCGTGGAGGGTTTCGATGAATTCAGGTTTGTCGAGGCAATCGATGCGCCGCATATGACTGCATGCAACTGACGGGCCTGCGGCCCGCGGCTGATGCAGACACTCTGCTACCGGCGCCATCTACGTCTGGTTCGGAGGGCCGGCGTTCGATGCGACCGCCGATCTCACGCTCTCCGGTTCCGGGGTCGGCGAGGTTCTCATGAACGCGGCGAACGCGGGCGATGTCAATGCCGACGGCTTCTCGGACCTGATCGGCGCCGGGAGGGCTCACGTGTACGTCTGGTTCGGCGGCTCGTCTCCCAACCCGGTCCCGGATCTCACTCTCGCGCGCCCCTACGCCAGCGTCGCTGGTGCCGGGGACCTGGACGGCGATGGGATCGACGACTTCGTGGTCGGCGCCCAATACGGCGTTAGCGGCGGCCGTGTGTCCGTCTACCTTGGTGGAAGCGCCGTCGATGCCACCGAGGACCTGTACTACGTTGGGGATCACCCCGGCGGAGCCATCGGCTATAGCGTCGCTGCTGGAGGGCACGTTGGCGGCCCCGGTCCCTCGGATCTGATCGCCAGCGCCTACTGGGACCCGGAGGACCGACTTGCCCGGCCCCTACAGCGTTTACCGCGGCACGATGAGCGGCGGCTCTCCCTGGACCTATAACCAGGCGTGCCACGACTCGCACATCGCTGCATCGAGCGCGATGGATTCGGAAAGCCCCCCGATCGGCACGATGTTCTTCTACCTGGTCACTCGCGTCGACGTCTGCGGGGAATCGATTCCCGGGCAGGACTCTGGCGGGCAGCCCAATCCCAACCCCTCCCCCTGTCCCTGATCACCCGCTGCGCAGTACGTCGAGTCCCACGAAAACGGTGGTATTGTTGAGCATGGCCGACCTCCGGATGATGTTGGCAGCTCTACCGTCCAACAGGCGGCTCTGGTCTCTCGAGACTGACCCGCGACTGGGCCGGGGGTCAGCCTCTCCAACCAACGGAAGTCATACTGTCTAGGCGAACAAGGGGGCGATATCGTGGGTAATCCTTTCAGGCGAGAGACGGCAGGCGAGTGGGCCGGCGAGTCTGGCTACTGCAATTGTCTCCTGGTCGCTATGGCGAGAATGCGGATTGCGAAGATGGAGCTCAGTACAGACGAGCAGCTGCCGAGTCTTGAGGAGTTGGCGGCCACGCGGCCAGAAACCTTGGAATGGATAAAGGCCCAGGGTTTCCAGTACGAAAAGCTGGACCGAGTGACCATAATCAGGATGCTTGCCGAGCTGGCCGACATATCGCCTCAGGAGAAGCGCTTCACTGGCATCCTGGAGGTTCAGGACTGCGTGGGTGATGATGGTCCCGTGGTGCAGAGAGCCTTCGCCATGCAGCTTGGTCTGCGAGGCGAGGAGGTTGTCCTGGCGATAGTACAAGAGGGCTTAAGTGTCGCCTGACAAGCGCGTGAATCCCGTCACGTCGCTTGCACAGGACGCAAGCGCCGCGGCTGAGCGGCAGGACGTTAGATGGCCAACAATAGGAGATTGCACATGCTAGCGCGCGACACGTTCACCGGTGCTCTTCTGGCTATCCTCCTGCTGAGCGGGGGCACTTTCATCGCCGCGGATGACTACTCGGAATTGGATGGGCTGAAGAACCACGATAATGAGATCGTAGTCAACTTCAAAGACACTGACCTATCACGGGTACTGGGAGTGGTCGCCATGAGCGGCAACTTCAAGCTGACACTGGGTGAGTCGTTCCAGGACACCAGGGTGTCCATACCGGAACAGAAGACCACGATCAAGAGCTTCTTGGTACAACTAGCCCAAGAACAGGCCCTTCAATATTCCGTGCCCAATGCGGAGGAGCTCATTGTGGAAAGCGGCCGTAGGGCACGGAACTGAGCATCCTCTAACTCTGAACTATGAGTTAGGTTAGCCGACGACTGACGCCATGCTCTCCAGGCTTCTTCCCGCACGCCTCGATAATACGCATTCAGGCCACAAGCTCGCGCTCTGGCTTTTCGGATTGGTGGTGGCTCTGAAGGGCCTTCAAAGCCTGTCCATCATGTTCAACGGTTTCTCTACGGCAATCGGCGCCGACGGGATCCCGCTTGATACCTTCACCCCCGCAGTCGCACAGACGGTCCTGGCGGTGCTCGCGCAAGGTTCGCTCTGGCGCCTGATCTTCTGTTTGCTGGGTGTCCTTGTACTCGTGCGATATCGCAGCGCGATTCCCCTGATGCTTGCGGTTCTCGTGCTGCAGTATCTCGCCGGCCAACTGATCTACCAGTTCATCCCATTGCCCCGCGCCGGAACACCGCCAGGACCCATCGTAAACCTCGTAATGTGCGTTCTGGCAATCGTTGGTCTGATATTGTCGCTGTGGAGCCGACACAAGCCAGCGAAGCCTGCCGCGTAGGCGACGCCGAACTGGGCGGCAGCTGGGCGGAATCCGGCCGCCAGGACGAAAAATCGATGGCGCGCGGCTCCTGGTTGGAGGTATATGAATACGCGCCGTCTCGGGATGCCAAAACCAAGGGGAGCCGTGTCTCCTTTGGTGTGGTAGAGCCCGTCCGCCGGGTAGGAGGGGCTCTTGAACAGGAGATCAGTACTGGGCGCTGCATCCATCGCAGCATCACTCGTGGTCATGGCGCCCGCAGCGCATGCTGCGCAGGGTGACCTTGACCCGACCTTTGGGCAGGGGGGTCGCGTTGTCACCGACATCGCCGTGCCGGGGTACCCGGGCTTCTTCCCCATCACCGAGTCCATCCTCGTCCAGCCGGACGGCAAGGTCCTCGTTTGCGGACGGCTCTGGCATGACGGGATCTCCTACTGGTACGGAACGTTCCTTGTCCGCTATCTGCCCGATGGCACGCTTGATCCCTCATTCGGAGAACACGGCAAGGTGGCTGTCATCGACCCAGGCTTTCCTTACGACACCTGGACGGTCGGAGCAGACATGGCCCTGCAGGCGGACGGGAAGATCGTCCTGATCGGACAGTACACGGTCGCCGCCGGGATCATCGTCCAGCGGTACACCTCTTCCGGCATGTTGGACACCACATTTGGAGACAACGGAAGGGCCGTTGTTCCCAGGCCGACGGAAGACAGGGCCATGGAAGGTGCTTCGATCGCATTGCAGCCGAACGGCAAGATCGTGGGCGTCGGATGGGAATTCGAACTGACGCAGCCCTACCATGATGCCATTGTCGTGTTCCGCCTGAACAAAGACGGATCCATGGACGCAGCGTTCGGCCCGGATGGCACCGGCGTTGCCACGATCATCGATGGATATGGCGGTGGTGAGGTGTTGGTTCAGCCAAACGGAAAGATCCTCGTTGCCGGCATCCTTCTCAATTTTTCGACTGGCATCCGGCCAACTCCCCTGCTTGCGCGCTACAACAATGATGGTTCCCTCGACTCGAGTTTCGGGAACTCCGGCGTGGTGACCGACCGAATCGACGGTCTGGACTCGGCATTTTCCAGTGCCGCCGTGCAGCCAGATGGGAAGATCATCGCGATCGGTCGAACCGAATCGACCTCGCCGACCCGGTCCTTTGTTGCCAGGTACAACCGCGACGGATCTCCCGATACGGGTTTTGGCGCGAACGGCGTCTTCTCCGTCGAATCCTCCTTTTTCCGTTTTCCAGAGAGCGTCGTGCTCACCCCGGATCGGAAGATCGTGGCACTCGGTCATGCGCGTGATGTCGCGAGCGGCGGCGACGGATTCGCCATCATTCGTCTCACTTCCGACGGGGCCCTGGATCCCAGCTTTGGCATCGGCGGAAGATCGCTCCCGCCGATCCTCGACGACGGAGCCACGCAGCACGCATATGTTTCGGACCTGGCGATTCGACATGACGGGAGAGTCCTCGCCGCCGGGTACTGGTCCGGAGATGACTCGATCACGGTGATTCGCGTCGATGCCGGCCCGCGATTCAGTCGACCTCGGCCAAATCACCCTCAAGTCCCGGGTGGAGGCCTCTTCAGCCCGTCTACTGGTGGTGGCGTCGAGGTCGAACCCAACGCTCCGCACCGCCCCACGATGACCGGGCCCATTGTCACTGACGACTCCACCTTCATCGACATCCCTACCTACCCGAACGACACGACGGATTCCCCGTCCATCAGGTTCAACACGCAGGGGACGCGGGTGGCTCCGTGGCGCATCTTCAACCATGATGGCGGCAATGGCTTCCACGATCATGCACTCACCTTTGCCCACAACCTCACCTACGACAACACGGATGGCTGGGTCCAAGACCTCACCACCGCCACCCCACTGATCTCCAGCGCTCCCTCCCTGCGATGGGCCTTTGAGAGCAGCTTCACGATCGACGACCCGAACAACGTGAAGGGGCACCACGAGTTCAACCTTGACATCGACCCGAACTGGGGCAGCCCATTCAAGGGCATTCGCCCGTTCGGCTTTTACTACGACATGGACGCCCGCAAAACGACGTTTTCCCTCGGAGTCTTCGATGCTGATCCCAACTCCGGCCACTACATCTTCGGCACCAGAGCGGACCTCTTCGTCAACACGGACACTCTCAATGTTGGTGACCGGTCACGGTACACCATTGTTGACCCGAACAATCCGATTACGAACGATCCAAATCAGCCCGGACGCATCGTCTTTGACCCGGGGTTCCGTGCGAGTCTCGCCGACAAGGCCGTCCTGATCCGCAATCAGTTTCCCGACGGCCATCTGCACATCATGAGTGGGCTGGACCCGAATACAGCGAACCCCGGCAAGATTTTCATCGGTGGTGGCCGACGTAGCGATGTCATCTTCGGCCCGTGGAAATCGTTCCAAGTCGCGAAGGTGCTGGTCGAAGGCACCGACGACATCGTGCAGTTGCGCGTGCGAGGCAATAGCTCTCAGGCGGGGCCGATCTTCCTCGTGACCAACAGCTCCGACACGTTCCTCGCCGCAATCAGCAACATCGGCGTCGAAACTCTCCTTGGTGGCACTGAGTATACCGACGACGACACGGACATCACCTGCGGGGCGGGCAACTACAACATCTCCGCTGACACCAGCGAGGCCCAGCTGAAGGTCTGCAACAACGGCGTGCGAGGGGACATCCCGTCCTCCCTTTCCGGCTCGGGGACGCTCAACTTCTCGGACCCTGCCGCCAGTTCCTGCTCGACTGACTTGACGATTACCGTCACGGGGGCAGCCGAGGGAGATGTCGTGTCGCTGGGCGTCCCGGCGGGCTCCGTGGTCGCTGGGGGACTGTTCACGGCATGGGTCACCACAGGAGGCGGTAGCGTGACCGTGCGCCATTGCTGTGTGACAGCCGCCGACTGCGACGACCCCGCCAGCGGCACCTTCAAAGCTCGAGTCGACAACCCCTAGCCCGAAAGGAGCGTGATCCCCCAGGCAGTCGGTCCGCCGCGAGCCGGCGCGGCGCGCTGGAGGCCGCGGCCCCGGGGCCTACTGCTCCAGCACGTACTCCTTGCGGGTGAAGATCCAGGCGCCCAGCGCGAGCAGGCCGGCGGTGGTGGCCAGCAGGACGACGATGGCGATGGGAGGCGAGGT
>Ga0137432_1000113_pt1 | contig 59189 bp, 49 predicted proteins | sample EasRivERMZT820_2_FD_102337 | JGI IMG/M metagenome (GOLD analysis project Ga0137432, IMG submission 102337) | Soil microbial communities from meander-bound floodplain in the East River, Colorado, USA - East River MetaG ERMZT820_2 | ecosystem: Environmental > Terrestrial > Soil > Floodplain ... | reverse complement strand
TACGATCCGAAGACCGACACGTGGACCGAGAAGGCGTCACTTCCCGAGCTGGTCTCCAATGCGGCGGTCGGTGTCGTCAGCGGACGCATCTACGTCGCCGGGGGAACACACTTCGAGTGGACGGGGACGGGGCCGGACCTGTACGCCACGGAAATATGGTCGTCGTATGTGTACGTCTACGATCCGCAGATGGATCAGTGGAGCATTCAATCGCCCATGCGAACTGGGCGTTACGAAGCCACGGCGGCTGAGTTGGACGGAGTGCTCTACGTGATTGGCGGGATCGGCACTCGAGGGGCGATGTTGGGAATAGTCGAGGCGCTCAACCCCTAGCTTATCGGCGCGGTGCTGAGCGCGCCGGAGCCGGAGACTGCCGCGCGGGCGCTGCGCGTAGCGCTTTCGCCTTCCTGATCGCCGCGAGGTGATCGGCGTAGTTCGCCGAAAAGATGTGCTTCCCGTCCGGCTGCGCGACAAAAAAGAGATACCCGATCGAGGCCGGGTACAGCGCGTAGTAAATGCTCGAATCGCTCGGCTGATTGATGGGGCCGGGCGGCAATCCGGTATTGAGGTAGGTGTTGTATGGTGAGCGGATGCGCAGCTGACCCTCCCACACCCGCCGCAACCGCCGGCCGTGCGCGTACACCACGGTCGGATCGGCCTGAAGCGCCATCCCGCGCTTGAGGCGATTGTGATACACGGCCGAGACGTACGGCCGGTCAGGCCGGTAGCGCACCTCGGCCTCGATGATCGACGCGAGCGTCACGATCTCGTGGCGCGTCATCTTCAGCTCGGCCAGCCGCGCATCCCACTCGGGCTGCCAGCGGGCGATGAATTCGTGCACCATCAGCTTCACGAGCTCGCGCGCCGGCATGCGCATCGGGACGACGTACGTCGTCGGATACATGTAGCCCTCGACGCCGGCCGGCGTCTCGAGGATGCCGAGCTCTCGCTCCAGCGCCGTATCGCGCATGGCGCTCTTGAATGCCGCACTGGGGACGCCGAGCCAGGAGCGGGCCCGCTCGGTCACCTCGAACCCCATCATCCCCTCGAGCACCGTAAAGCGCACCTCGAGCCCACGCCCGCTCTTGAGCGCGGAGACCACGGTGCTCCAGCCCGCGTCTTTCTCGAACGTGTAGACGCCGCTCTTCAGGTTTGAGGGAAGACGGCGGATGCGGGCGTAGAGGCTGAACCAGTCGCGGTTCTTGATGACGCCGCGGGACTCGAGGGAATCGAGTGCCTGGTAGTACGTCGCGCCGCGCGGGATGATGACCATCGTCTTTTCGGCGACGGACTGATATCTGGCAGGCTCCTCGCCACCGCATGAGATCGCGATGCCGACAACCAGCGCCACACGCCGCACGCCCCACGCGCACTTCAAAGCGCGCTTCCCCGCTGCGAGTCCAGATAATGCTGGAGCAGCAAAGCAGCGGCCATCGCGTCCACGTCTCCCTTGCGACCGCGAGTCTTGCCGCCCATCTCGCGCACGGCAGCCAATACCCGTGCGGTGGTCATGCGCTCATCCCACATTGTCACCTCCAGCTCACCTACGCGGCTCTTGATATCATCCGCGAGTGCCCGCGCGGCGTGAGCGGCATCACCCTCTTCGCCGGATTCGTCCAGCGGAAGTCCGACAACGATACCTACAACGTGGTGATGCGTGACCTGTTCGAGCAGCTGCGCCATGGGAAAGCGCTTGCCGGCGCGGCGCGTAAGGGTGGCGAGCGGTCGGGCGAGGGTCTGGGTCTCATCGGAAAGGGCGAGCCCAATTCGGCGCTCGCCCCAGTCCACAGCCAGAAGCCTGCCTCCTGCTTTCACCCTTGGGACATCGTCTGGAAGAACTCGTTATTGGTCTTGGTCCGCTTCAGTCGCTCGAGCAGAAACTCGATCGCTTCCACCGGCGGCATGTCCGACAGGAAGTTGCGCAGCAGATAGACCTTGTTCAGCTCTTCCTTGGTGAGGAGCAGCTCCTCCTTGCGGGTGCTGCTGCGCTGCACGTCGATCGCGGGGAACGTACGCCGCTCGGCGATGCGCCGGTCGAGAATCACTTCGGAGTTGCCCGTTCCCTTGAACTCCTCGAAAATGACCTCGTCCATGCGCGAGCCGGTGTCGATCAGCGCAGTCGCCAGAATCGTGAGCGAGCCGCCGCCTTCGATGTTGCGCGCGGCGCCAAAGAACCGCTTGGGTTTCTGCAGCGCATTGGCGTCCACACCGCCCGACAGAATCTTGCCCGAATGCGGTACGACCACGTTGTGCGCGCGGCCCAGGCGGGTGATCGAGTCGAGCAGAATCACGACGTCCTTGCCGTGCTCCACCAGGCGCTTCGCCTTCTCGATCACCATGTCGGCGACCTGCACGTGGCGGTCGGCCGGTTCGTCAAATGTCGACGAGACGACTTCGACGTTGTTTCCTTTGACGTTTTCTTCCATATCGGTCACCTCTTCGGGCCGCTCGTCGATCAGCAGCACGATCAGGTAGACCTCCGGATGGTTCTCGATGATGGAGTTGGCGAGCTTCTGCATTAGGATCGTCTTTCCGGCCTTGGGCGGCGAGACGATGAGACCGCGCTGCCCTTTGCCGATGGGGGCGAGGATGTCCATCACCCGCATCGACAGATCGCCGTCCTTCCGCTCCAGCTTGAGCTGCTGTTCGGGATAGCGGGGGCGCAGGTTGTCGAAGGCGACACGATGCTTGGCCTTCTCGGGCTCTTCGCCGTTGACGACTTCGACCTTCAGCAGCGCGAGGTAACGCTCGCCCTCTTTCGGCGGCCGGACCTGACCCGTGATCGTATCGCCGGTGCGCAGATCGAAGCGCTTGATCTGGCTGGGCGAGACGTAGATGTCGTCGGGACCGTACAGGTAGTTCCAGTCGGCGCTGCGCAGGAAGCCGTAGCCTTCCGGAAGAATTTCGAGCACGCCCTCGCCGCGCAGAACGGTGTCGGAGTCGAGGAGCGATTGCTCGATGCGGAAAATGAGATCCTGCTTGCGGAGCCCAGAGTAGTTGGTGATGTTGAGGCTCTCGGCCATCGCGTGTAGTTCCGCGACGGACTTTCTCTTCAATTCGGCGATATCCACGTGTGCTTCAGCTCCGTTGGTCGCTACGGTGGGGAAAACCCCGGGATGGGGGATTGGTCCTGGTTGCAATGGAAACTTGGGAAATGAGCGGTGTGCGAACGCTCAAGTATAGTAATCGCGCGTGAGCCTCACAAGGTTCTTGGTGGCGTGGCGCACGACCCCCCTCCACGACCGCGAAGTTATTGACGCGCTTGTAGATCCGGTTCACGCTGCACCATCGGCGGATCTTGCCGGCGCCCTGCGCGAATGGCCGGGCTCCTACTACTGGTCGAGCGAGCCGGACGGACGACACCTCGTCCTCACCCGCCCGACGTCCAAGCCGCGCGAAACGTGGACGATTCATGTCGTACTGTTCCTCGCGACGCTATTTACGACCACGATGTCGGGGGCCATCATCGCGGGCCAGCTCCAGCCGACTCTGGAGCTGCTGTTCAATCCTGCCACGTGGGATCTCGCCTTCTTCCGCGCAATGGAAAAAGGTCTCGCGTTCTCAGTGCCGCTCCTGGCCATTCTCCTGTGTCACGAACTCGGCCACTACCTCACCGCCCGGCACTACCAGTTGAACGTGTCGCCGCCGTTTTTCCTGCCCGGGCCACCGGTCTTTTTCATAGGCACGTTCGGCGCGTTCATTCGGCTCCGCACCGTGCTTGCGGATCGGCGCCAGCTCCTCGATGTGGGGGCCGCCGGGCCGTTGGCCGGCTTCGTCGTAGCCGTGCCCGTCTTGTGGTATGGCCTCGCGCACAGTCAGGTGCTCGATTCGAGCTCGGCGTCGATGTCGGTCGCGATGGGCTGGTTCCTGGGCGATTCCCTGATTTCGCTGCTCCTCCGGCATCTCACCGGAACCGCCGAGGGGGCCGTGGTCCTGCATCCGAGCGCGGTCGCGGGCTGGCTCGGAATGCTCGTCACCATGCTCAACCTGCTCCCCATCGCGCAGCTCGACGGAGGACACATTCTCTATGCAGGGGCCCCGCGGGCCCAACGCTGGGTGGCGCGCGCGATCTGGGTCGTGATCATCCTGCTCGGCTATTACTCGAGGATGTGGCTGCTCTGGGGAATCATCGTGCTGCTGCTCTCACGAGGTCAGCTTGGACACCCACCCGTCCTGGACGCCTATCGGCCGCTTCCCAAGTCACGGATCTGGTTGCTTGTGGCAAGCGCCGCTCTCTTTGTGCTCACATTCACACCAGTGCCCTCCCGGTGAGCCCCGATAGCCGATAGCCGATAGCCGATAGCAGATGGCAGATGGCAGATGGCAGATGGCAGATGGCTGATGGCTGATGGCTGATAGCTGATGGCCAGTATTGCGTAACTCCTAGCCATTTACAATGTTATTTCAAACCAGCCCCTGGATCGGCATGCCAGCACAACCAGCCCGATACACCCCGGTTGCCGCGACCGATACGGTCGTCCACGATCTGCCCCCCATTCGCTTTGACGGACAACCCATAGACATCCGACTCTCCCTGCGCCGCACCGAAGACGGTTTCTGGCGTGGCCGCGTACTGTTCGGCGCCGAGGGCACGGAAGCGGAGCGCTCCAGCGCGGAAATCTTCTGCGCGGGAACGGAGCAGGATTTGTGGCAATCGGTACGGGACCTGCGGGACCATCACCTGCGCGACCTGTACCGCTCGCTGCTTTGATGAGAGGGGCGGATCCCAAGTCGCTTTCGAAGCTGCGGCACGACCTTTCCAACCCGCTGTCGGCGATCCTCGCCGAGATTCAGCTGTTGCTCCTCTCGCCCCAGAAGTACGATGAGGAGACGCTGGCCGGCCTCAAACAAATCGAGGACCTGACGCGGAAGATGCGTCAGACGCTGCAAAGCCTAGAGTGAGCCGGCGGCATCGCCCTCGCTTCGCCCCACCCACGTCGTGGTGGCCACCTCGCCCGTTGCGACTGGCCTTCCTTATTAGTCGGTCCGCCGCGCGGGAGATGGCGCGGCGAGTGACGCGCGTCATAGCCGTTCCGGTCAGGCATCGCTAAATCAGAGGTCGCCAAGCCCGCCCTTGCGGAGGCTTGAGGCGCGGGCATTTTAAGACCCCTTCACCCAGGTGGGAGTCTCAGACGTTGGCTGGTCGCTGGGCAATGCTCCTTACAATGAGTGGTGTTGTCGGGGCCTGTGCGGGTGGGCCGCGACCGACGTCTGTCACGCCCGCGGAAATCCCCACCCTCAAAGCCCAAGCAGCACAGCAACCTACAAACGCTCAAGTTCGCTTCCGTCTCGCCGCGGCCTTTCTGGCTGCGGGCCAATGCGATAGCGCCGTCGTCGTCGCCAACGCGGCGCAAATGCTGGCCCCGAAGGAAGTGCTCGGCCCGATGGTGATCGGCAAGTGCCAGGAGCAGGACGGCCGCTTCGACCTCGCCTACGCCACCTACACCGATTTTGCACGCCGCTACCCCCAGGCGCGCGGCCTTTCAGGCGTGCGGGCGCTCGCGGACATGGCGCTGCGCGCGCAGGCGGCGCAGAACGCCAAGCTGGCGCTGGCTCGTGAGTCGACGCTCACGACGCTGGCGCCGGAGCCGGCCACGCTCGCGGTGCTCCCGATAACGATCGCCGGAGACTCCAGCCTGCAGCCGCTGTCACGCGGTCTCGCCGAGTTGATCACCACCGACCTCGCACTGGTTCGCAGTCTGCGCCTCCTGGAGCGCGTGCAGATCGGCACGTTGCTCGACGAGCTGCAGCTCGGAGCATCGGGCCGCGCCGATCCGGCCACGGCGGCGCGTGTCGGCCGCCTGCTCCGCGCCGAGCGCATGGTGCAGGGGGTCGCGGACATCACCGAGAACGGGCCGGTGCGCATGTCGGCGACCGTGGTGCGCGGCACGGGCGAGGTTCGGGCTGGCGCGCAGGCGAACGGCACGTTCAAGCAGCTGCTCGACCTGGAGAAGCAGCTCGTCTTCAGCATTGCGATCCAGCTCGGCATCGAGGTGACGGAGGCAGAGCGGCAGCGGATTCTGCGCCAGGGTACGACGAGTTTGGCGGCGTTTCTCGCGTACAGCGAGGGCCTCGAAATGATGGATCGCGGTGACTATCGCGGTGCCGCGGCGGCGTTCAGTGCTGCGGTGCGCGCCGATCCTTCGTTCTCCGCCGCCCGCGAGCAGCAACAGGCAGCAGCAGCCGCGCCTGCGGTCCAAACCTCTGCGGGCGACCTGGTCATGGTGATCGAGACGGTTGCAGAGATCGCGGCGCCGCCCGAGCCCGCATCGCTGGGCGCCTTGCAGCAGTCGACCACCGATGTGTCGCAGACCATCGGTGATCTGACCGCGCAGACCGGCGCGACGACCGTGACCAACAATCCCACCACGGAGAGCAAGGGCATCAACAACATCGTCCAGGCCTCCGGAGTCATCCGAATCATCTTCAAGCTCCCGTGAGTCGGCACCGCTCGCTGCTGCTGTTCGCCGTTGCGGCAGTAGCGCCGGGTGTAGCCGCAGCGCAGGCGGGCACGGTCGTGCGCAGCGGCGTCTACTTCGAGTCGTACAGCTTCGGCCAGGGTCTGGCGTTCAATCGCATCAGCGAATTCACGATCCCAATCGGAATCACGCAGCGCGTCGGCCAGCGCCTCGTCATCGACCTCGCAACGGCATACGCGAGCGCCACGACGGATCAACCGGGTGGGACCACCATTGAACATTCGGGCTTCGTCGATACCGATGTGCGCGCGACCATGAGCGTCATCCCCGGCCGGCTGCTGTTCAACGTTGTCGGCACGATTCCGACGGGGGTTGCGACGGTCTCGGACACCACGATTCCGCTGTTCGGCGCGACCGCGACCGACTTGCTCGCGTTCACGACTCCGAGCTTCGGGGGCGGCGGCGCGCTTTCCACCGGATTCGCTTCCGCGTTCAGGATGGGGTCCAACTGGGCGATCGGTGTCGGTGGGAGCTATCGGGCCGGCGGGAGCTACGTGCCGGTGTGGGGCGGCAACACGCTCGCCCCAGGCGGCGAGATTCGCGCGCGGCTTGGCCTCGAGGGTCCGTTCGGTGAACGCAAATACTTCCGCGGAGCCCTGGTCTACACGACGACCGGCGACAACGACATCGGTGGCGGAGAGCAGAGCGCGATCGGTGACCGCGTGCTGGCCTACGCCGCGGTGAGCCTGCCGCTCGGCAACTCGCATCTGTCGATCTACGGATGGGACATGCGTCGGCTGCGGGCGCGCAGCTACGACGCCCCCGCCACGATTGCCGTGCCGCGCGGCAACGTGCTCGCGCTCGGCGCCCGGCTCGAGCGCGCACTCAGTCCAACCGTCACGCTCGTGCCCTTGCTCGAGTTCCGCCACGAGCTGACCGGGCCGACCGACAAGATGGAGCTGCTTGGGCTTCTGGTGCGCGGCGGCGCGGACTTGCGCTATCGCCTCAATGATCGCGCGACCGCCGTCCTGCACGCGCAGCTCGCGGTGGGAACCATTGAGGATGGGGGCGTCCGGGCGTCCGTGGTCGGACCGCGTGTCGGCGCGCTGATCGAATGGTCGCGCTGAACCGCAAACACGCGGCGGTTCTCGTCGTTGGCCTCCTGGGTCTGAACTGCCGGGACGCCAGCGGACCGGGAATGTCCGGGCATCTCGCCTTCGCGCCGACCTTCAAGAGCACGAGCGCGGGAATCGTGGACTTCGACCGGCTGCGGATCACGCTGGTGCAGCCGCCCAGCACCACAGTGCTGGATACGATCATCGCGATTCCCCCGACCGAAGACTCGGTCGACCTGACGCTGAGCGTGCCGCTGTCGTCTCCACGCGAAGACCTGCTGCTCTACCTGCGTCTGATGAATGCTGCCGGCGATACCGTCTTTCAGAACGCGCCCTATCCGCAAGCGGTGACGGTCACGAGCGGAGTGCCTGCCGTGGTCCAAGCGCCGATCGTGTACGTCGGCGTTGGATTCGATGCGGTTGCGGTCTCGATTACGACGCCCGACACATCCGTGCTCTTCGGCGATACGCTCCAGCTCGACGCGGTGGCGTTCGGCCCGCTGGAGCAGACGATTCCGGGCACGCCGATCGCCTGGCGCTCACTCGATTCGATGCGCGTGCGGGTGCCGGACGCGGCCACCGGCAAGGTCGTGGGTGCGCTGCAACGCGGCCCCGCGCGCATCGTGGCTGAGCTGCTCACGGGCCCGGCCGATACGATGCTCGTCATCGCGCAGCCGGTGCCGACGACGCTGACGAAGGTGAGCGGCGACAGCCAGACGGCGGTACCGGCCGCGGCGCTGCCGATTCCGCTGCGGGTCCGCGTCCTGGGCAATGACGGGCTGGGGGTCCAGGTGCCGGTCGCGTTCCGCGCACTGGCCGCCGGCGCGGCGGTGAGCGCCGACACCGTGCTCAGCGACTCGCTAGGCTATGCGGAAGTGATCGGAACGCTCGGCCCAGCCGTGGGATTCCAGGGCTTTGAAGCGCGCGTCGCTCAGATCGCGGCGCCGGTTGTCTTCATCGGGCAGTCGGTCAGCGGGAGTGTCGCCAGTGTGACGCTCGATCGCAGCGTCGACACGATCAGCCGCGGGACCACACTACAGTACAACGCGACCGCCACCGACACGCTCGGCAATCCCGTGAGCGTGACGGTCGGCTGGTCGTCCACGGTGCCGACCGTCGCGACCGTCAGCCAGACCGGCCGTGCAACGGCGGTTGGCGTCGATTCTACCAGGATCATCGCGACGGCTTCGGGCCGAGCCGACACCGCGTGGTTGTTCGTGCGCGCGCTCGCCAGTGTCGTGGCTGCTCCGGCGGATACGGTGGTTACGGCGGTGGGCGATTCCTTCGACCTCAGGGCGACGGCGTACGACAACTTTGGCGGAATCATCACCGCCGGATTCATCCGCCGGTACACGTCGGCCACGCCGACCGTCGTCACGGTCGATCCGGTCACCGGACGCACGCGCAGCGCCGGCCCGGGGAACGGCGTGATCGTGATCCGTGATTCGGTGGATGCGACGCTGCATGTCCAGACGACTGCTACGGTCCGCGTCAATCAAGTCACGACAGCGATTCGCAATACGCCCGCGCTGCCGGACAGCCTGCAGGTTGGCGTCGGCGGCCGGCGCACGATTGTCGCGCAGGCGCTCGACCGCAACGGCCATCCGATTCCAAACAAGACATTCGGCTACCGCAGCGCGACCCCCTCGATTGCCGCCGTCGACGCCGCCGGGCTCGTCACAGGCGTGGCGCTCGGCACGACGTTCGTGGTGGATTCGCTGGACGGACTCAAGGATTCCGTCAAAGTCACGGTGGTCGCCGCGCCTCCATCGTTGCTGCAGTGGGGCTTCGATTCACTCGCGGTGGGTAACGGCGGCAATGTGTCGGTGCCGCTGACCCTGAGTCGCACCGATCCCAGTCCGACCGTTGTGTTCCTGTCGTCGAGCGACACGATGATCGCCCGGCCCGTCTCCGGATGTCCCGGCGGCAGTCTGCGGCGCACGCAGATCGCGGCGGGAAGCGCCTCGACGTCGATCACGATCTGTGGATTGGCGGCGGGCCGAGTGACGCTCGTCGCCCAGGATTCGGCCGGCGTGTTCGCGCCCGATACCATGATCGTCACGGTCGTCTCGACGATCGAGTTCCGGGAGATCGGCTCGTTCTCCCGGCAGTTCAATTTCTACGCCAACCGGAACGAGACGCACACCGCGCAGGTGTTCCTCTCGGATCCGGCGCCGGCCGGCGGCCTGGGGGTCACGTTCGTGTACGGGCGCCCGGGGACCTCCGCCGTCACGCCGTCGCCGGCCATCATCCCGGCCGGCCAGCTGTCCGCCACGATCGTCATTCAAGGCCTGGCGCTGGGGCGCGACAGCGTGGTGCCGACGTCCGGCGGGTTCGTCGGGAAGTTCTCGTACGTGGATGTGGCCCCGGACAGCCTGCGTCTCGCGGTTCCGTATCCCTATGCAGTCGGCGTCGGGCAGACCATGCAGCCCTATGTGCACTTCACGTACGCGATGGATCATCCCCTGCCGGTGTCCCTCAACGTGTCGCCCGCGATCGGTTCAGTGCCGGCGATCGTGACCGTGCCGAGCAACAGGAACTACGAGTACTTCACGGTCAGCGCGAGCGCCCCCGGAACGGCGCTGATCAGCGCCAACGCGAGCGGCTGGACCGGCACCTCGGCCACGGTCACGTTCACGCCGCCCGTCCTCGGCGTGAGTGGGACGGGGAGCATGGTGGCCGGCGATCCGACCAAGGGATCGTGGTCCGCCCAGACCCAGGATTCGATCGTCCGTTACTCCCATCCGGTCGTGGATACGGTTGTCGTCACGGCGGTATCGCGAGACACGACCATCGTCGCGGTGGATGCCGCTGTGGGGAAGGTCAAGCCCGGACAAGCGTCCGTGTCGGTGGTGAATGCGCTGCGCGCGCAGCCGGCCGCGGGCGGGCTGTCCACATGGATTGTCGTGACCGCGCCCGGTTACCGCCCGGACTCATTCCAGGTGAACGTGACCGCCCCGGCGCTGACATGGTCGTTCGGGTACCCGTACCAGGTCCTCATCGGCGGCCGGTTCCAGAATGCCGGGTACGTGCAGATCCCGTATGTACGGCCCGACAGCTTCACCGTCGTGTTCGCACACACGCGGCGCGGCATCGTGTCGGGACCGGATTCCGTCACGATTCCGAAAGGTCTGACGTACGCGTACTTCGATATCAACGGCGATTCGCTCGGCAGCGACACCATCAGCATCGCCCGGGCGGTCGGCTATGCGATGCCGGCCGCGCACGCATTCAACGTCGTGCCGCTGCAGGTGTCGATCAACAGTCAGCCCACGACGTTGTACACGATCTCACGGCCGCAGCTGGTGAGCGTCTACGTGCATCAGGCGACGTCGCCCTTCTACTCGAACCCGCTGGTGGCCCCGCTGCGGGTGAACCTCGCCTCATCGAATACGAACGCGTTCACGCTCGATTCCGCGAGCGTGACGATTCCGGCGGGGTCGGCGAGCAGCAACTACGACACGTTGCGCGTGAATCCCGCGTCCCCCGGCAACGACAGCGGCCGAGTATTGATCAGCGCCCCAGGATCGACGGACGACTCGTCCGCGGTCATTCGCGTGCTGCCCACGCCGCTGACGCTCTATATGCCGTATCCGCAGCTGGCGGGCTACGGGCTGAAGCTCTCGAACGCGTACGTCACGATTCCGGATATCGCGCCCGACACGGTGCAGATCGCGCTGACCCGGCGGCTCCCGCTGGTCGATTCGCTGAGCTCGTTCGTCGTGACGATTCCCAAGGGGCTGTCGTACAGCAACTCGTTCGAGGTGATCGCGCTCGATTCCGCGGGCACTGACACGGTGACAGCGAGCGCCACGGGCTACGTAAGCGACAGCAAGATCGTCAGCGCCGTCCCGGCGCAGCTCGACATCGCGGACATCGGTGCGAATCACCTGACGACCGAGCCGCCGCTCCGCCTGACGACCTACGTGCGGATGCGGCCACCGCCGGGCTATACCCAGGCGGCCACGGACACCGTGCGATTCAGTATCGTCTCGACGGACTCGACGGTGCTTCAGATCGACTCGGCAGAGGCGGTTTCCCCCACGGCGGGCTCCGGAACGGCGTTTGTGCGGCCCACCCTGTCGTACGCCTACTTCAAAGTCAGATTCGTCGGGAGCGGCACCGCCCGCCTGGTCGTTACCGCGCCCGGATTTGGGACCGATACGCTGGCGCCCGTCACCGTTACCGGGCCGGTCCTGCGTCTTGCATACCAGAATCTGACCGTCGGCGTGGGACAGGTCTTCCAAAATCAGTACGTGTACGTCGACAACGCGGTCACCAGTTCACCGCTCGTCGTCTCACTGGCGAAGAGCGACAGCAGCCTGCCGGCAGCCTCGCAAGCGTTCCTGCTCTCGAGCGGCTCCGTGACGATTCCGGTGGGCCAGACCACCAGTCCCCTCTTCACCCTGACGGGCCAAAGCAGCGGCAGCGCGGCGCTGATCGCCCGGGCAACGGGCTATGGTCAGGCGACCGCAACCGTCCAGGTGGGGACGCCGCAGCTTACCACCCCCTCGAACCAGACGCTTTACGTCGGTCAGGTCCCGCAGCCCCTCACCGCCGTGACGCAGGATCAGGGTGGCCAGACGCGCGCTGTGGCGGCCCCGCTGGTAGTGAGCCAAACGAGCAGTGACGCGACGGTCGTCGTGGGCGACTCCGCCACGCGTACGATCGCGGCAGGGCAGTCCTTCACGACGTTCACATTCCGCGGCCTGAAAGCGGGATCCGTGCAAGCCGTCTTTGCGGCGTCGGGCTACAAGGCCGATACGACCGTCATGACCGTCGATACGGGGGAATTCTATTTCGGGTCGGTTCCCTCGGCCCTCGGGCCGAATCAAACCGCGCAGCTGTACGTGGCGCTCCCGTTCACGAACGACTTGGCGGTCGACGTCACGTTGAGCACCGCGCCCGCGGGCGTGTTGAGTGTGCCCACCAGCGTGACGATTCCCGCGCGCAACGGTTCCGCGTACTTCACCGTCACGGGGCTCGCGCCTGGAACCGCGAACGTGAGCGCGTCCGCACCCGCGATCGCGCGCGGCGCTACGTCGGCCGCGATCCGGGTGGGCCAGCCGCGGCTCGCGCTATTCCTCTCGACCAACACCAACGTCGGTCAGAAGACCACGTTGACGGTTCATGCCCAAGACTCCCTCGGGAACGCGCGCGCCGTGACGACGCCGTTGACGGTCACGCTCGTCTCGAGCGATCCGGCCAACACGGTTTTCGATTCCGCGACGATCACTATTGCCACCGGCAGTTTCTCCGCGTCGACCGGCATCACTTTCAATCAGGCCGGTGGGTACACGATCACCGGTACCGCCCCGGCCTACGCGTCCGGAATCGTGTCGTCCACGGCAACGGGGGCGCTCGTGCAGATGCCTGGGGCGTTTGTGCCCGCGGTCGCTACGATCAACGCGGGGCAGTACGTCACCTGGCGCAATGTCGACGCAATCCCGCACACCACGACCGAGGATAGTGGTACGCCGGTGTGGAATAGCGGGTCGATTGCCGCGGGGAGCACCTACCAGCGGTACTTCGGCACGCAGGGAACCTTCAGCTATCACTGCACCATTCACCCCGGAATGACCGGAACGGTCGTCGTCAATCCGTAGGTCCATCTAGACAGCACGCGAAACCTGCCTCATCCTAGGAGAATCCTTCTCCTTGGAGGCCGTCGTGCATCGTTTCAGTCTGATGCTGTTGGGCGGGATGGTGTTGGGCGCGTGCGGTGGTGGCGGAGACGGCGGGACCGGCCCGACGCCGAATACGATTGTCGTGAGCTCTGGAAACAACCAGGTTGGCCCCGCGGGTGCTGCGCTAGCGGAATCGCTCGCGGTTATCGTGCGCGATGACGCAGGCAATCCGCTCGCCGGCGTGAACGTGAGCTTCTCGGTGACGGCGGGCGGCGGCAGCGTGTCGCCGGGCTCGCGCCAGACCGATGCGTCCGGAATCGCGAAGACGCGTCGCACACTCGGGCCCAACGCCGGGACGCAGACCGCTACGGCCACCGCCGGGAGTCTTGCGCCGGTTCAGTTCAGCGCCGTGGCGCAGATCAACGGCGCCGTGAACATCGCGAACGGTACGGGCGGAGCGTTGACCGACACGGTGGGAGCGATCAAACCCGAATCCCTCACCGTACTCGTCACCGATCAAACTGCCAGTCCGGTTCAGGGCGTTTCGGTCACCTGGGCCTCGGCCGGCGGCGCGGTTTCGGCGACGTCGGTTCCCACCAGCTCGCTAGGTCTCTCGAAAGTCCGGTTTACCTACGGAACAGGGGCAGGGAATCAGACAGCGACCGCCACTGTCACCGGCCTGGTCGGTTCACCGATCACGATCACGCTGAACGCGACCGCCGGCACAGCGGTCTCGATCGCCAAGACAGCAGGCGACAACGGCACTGCGGCCCCGAGTAGTCAGGTGACCTATACGGTGCAGAGTCGAGACTCGCATGGGAATCCCAAGGGCGGCGTCACGATCGATTGGGCGGTCGCTTCGGGCGGTGGATCGATCGCCCCAGCGCAAAACACCACAGCAGCGAACGGCAATGCCAGCGCCACTCGCACGCTCGGTGCTGGAACGGGAAATCAGACGGCGACCGCTACAGCTGCCGGCCTGGCGACCTCTCCCACGGTCACGTTTACGACCAACGCGGCGGTCGTTACGACGGTGCAGGTCGCGAACAATTCCTTCACGCCGCCGAACATCACGGTTGGGGTGAACTCGGTGGTGACTTGGGAGTGGCAGGCTGCGACGCTGCCGCACAACGTGACTTTTGCTCCCACGCCGCCGGGTACCCCAGCCAACATTCCCGACAAATCGACGGTGGGAACCGTGGCGCGGACTTTCGATACGACGGGGACGTTCAATTACTCGTGTACGAACCACGCCGGCATGACGGGGAGCGTGACGGTTACGCCGTAGAACGCAGGTAGCGTCGGCCGTTAGCGAGGTAGAGAACCAACAACACGGTCGTCGCCGCACTGACGCCGTACTTCAAGATCGCGGGGGCGTCGGAGGTCGATAACAGACCTTCGATCGTCCCCGCAATCACGAGGAGGGTCACGACCGCGCCGATCATCCGCGCCGCGATCCGGCTTTCGAGCACGAGCGCATCCCGACGCGTGCGATCGCCCGGGGCGATCAGCGCCTTCGCCAGCCGGAACCCCGCGCCCGCCGAGATGAAGATTGCCGTGAGCTCGAGCACGCCGTGCCCGGCGACGAACGTCGTGAGATAATTCAGCGCGCCGTAATTCTTGAATAGCCCCAGCGACAGGCCGAGCATCAGTCCGTTGGCGACGAGCAGAAACGCCGTCAGCAGGCCACCGGTCAACCCACCAACGAACGCGCCGAACGACACCCGAATGTTATTGGTCATGATCAGCGCCGCGACGCGCGGGCGCTCGGCCGAGGTCGCCTGCGCATAGCCGCGTCCCCGTGCCTGCTGCTCCGCTGCTTGCTCGGCCCGGCTGATCATCACGGGCGAGATCAGCTCGTCCGCGAGTGCGGGCCGCTCCCGGATGATGGCGTAGCCGGCGGCCGCGGGCAGCGCGAATAGCAGGAATGCGACCACGACGTACGACTTGGACTGCACGACTGCGGCCGGAAACGCACGCAAGATGTAAGAGGCGAGCGACGCGCCGCTTTTGCCCCGCGCTCGATACAGCGCGTTGTGGCCCGCACTGACGATGCGCTCGAGGTATTCGATGACGCGCGGATCGACCTGGTAGGTGCGCGCGCGCGCGAGGTCGGCTGCCACTTCGCGATACTGCGCGGCAAACGCGGGAATCTCACTGGGAGCGAGTGCGCCCACGCCGGAGCGTTCCATGCGGAGCGCGGTGTTGCGAAACGCCTCCCACGCTTCGCGCTTGTGCGCGAGAAACCGCTCACCGGTCACGGTGGTGCGCCCGGCAGCGCCGCGCTGTGCCCGAACGGCAAAACGGCTGCGCCGCTTACGCTGCTCGGCCGTGAACACCTCGACGAGATAGGCCTCCACGTCCTTGGTGCGGCGGGCGATGCGTGCCTCGAATCGGCGGGCCAGGTCCATCGCGATGCGGTCCCGCACGCCAGGCGCCAGCTCGTGCAGGCGGCCCAGAAACCGGTCGAGCAGCCGGAATTCTTCCTCTGATAGCTCTGGGGGGCCGGCATCAATCGGTTCCTCCTCGACCTCCCGGGTCGGGACCGCGAGGCTCCAGTCGGTCGGGTTATCCCGCACCACGATGGTCCCGGCAGCCATGTCCCCCAGCCGTTTGTTGCTGCGCTGCATGAACATCATGATGAGCGCCGGCAGGGCGGGCAGGAGTGGGAAATAGCAGTCGAGCAGCCGAACCAAGTTGCGGACGACCGCGGCCGATCCCGTGATTGGCCGCCCGGTGTCCATGACGACCCGGATGCCCAGCGCCTGCTTGCCGGGGGTCCGGCCGCCGTTCAAGGCTTCGAACAGCGTGAAGTAGCCCCACAACAGCAGGAATCCGAGCAGGATCAGGATGGCGGTGCCCCAGCTGCTCGCCTCGCTCGCGTCGCTCATGAACGACGCGTTCACCAGGACGAGGCCGAGCACGGCCAACCAGATCAGGAGCGTGTCCAGCACCGCGGCGGCGAGTCGCGACCCGACCCCGGCCAGCTCGAGCCGTACGTCGACGTGCTCGGGGGTTTCGACGCCGTGATGCTGGCGGAGGTCAAACGAGAGGTCTCGCGCGGGAGGCGCCACGTCCTCATTTTACCGCCATCCCCCAGCTGGAGCGAGACAGATGCCCGATCTGAAGCCGATGGCGTTCGGAGAGGTCCTCGATGGTTCCCTGACCATCTTCCGTCGCCACTTCTTGCTGTTCGTGAAGCTCGGGGTCGTGGCTCTGTGGCTGCCGGTCGCGATGACCATCTATGTCAGCCTGGCGGGTGGGCAGCAGCAGCACCTGGCGCTCTCGTTTCTCGCCAACATCATCCAGTACTTCGCGGGGTTGTTCCTGAGCGCGAGCGCCATTCGGGTGATCTCGGATGCGTACCTCGGTCACGAGCCACAATTCGGTGACGCGATCTCGCTCGGGGTGTCCAAAATCTGGTCTCTGTTCGTCGCTGGACTCGCCAAGGGCATCATCGTGGGCGGTATCGCGATCCTGATCGGGGTCGTGGCCGCTGTCACGATTCCGTCGATGGCCAGCGGTGGCAGCGGCGCCGCGGCGCTCGTGTTGATCCTGGCGCTCACTGTCGGCGGGTGGTTTGCGGTCTTCGTTGCCTGCGGCTACGCCGTGACGACACCCGTGGTCGTCCTCGAGAATCTCACCAGCGCGACGGACTCGCTGGGCCGCTCGTGGGCTTTGACCAAAGGGGCCAAGGCGAGGATCTTCGGGATCTTCTTCGTGGCCGGCCTCATCGTGTTCCTGCCCATGATCCTCGTCGGCGGGTTGGCAGGTGTCCTCAAGCCGGAGTCGCTCGTGAGTGGTCAGGCGTTCGAGGTGCTCGCCGCCGCGCTCCCGATCATCCTGACGCCGCTCCTCTCGTGTGTCATCACACTCGTGTACTACGACCTGCGCGTCCGGCGCGAGGGCTTCGATCTGCAGGTGCTGAGCGACCAGCTGAGCGCGATGGGCACCGGGGCATACTGATCGGGATAGGCATCGCGTTGTGGCTGGCGGCGTTACAGGGAGCCACGCAGCTGCCTGCGGACTCCGTGCGCCGTGTCGTGGAGACGGTGTTCACGCGGCCGGAGTATCAATGGGTCGAGCGCCGCCAGCCGTTGCACTGGCTTGTTCAGACCATCGCACGCTTCTTCGACTGGATCACTCGCTTCAACGATAGTCACCCGGTTGGATCTTCTCTGCTCGCCTTCGCGGCCGCCGCGGTGCTCGTCGTCATTCTCGTTCATGTCGGCTACACGATCTGGAAAGTCGTACAGTCGCCCGCGGGCGGAGCGGCTCGGCCGGGGCAGGCGGGCGGTCCCGTCTACGACGCCGCCCGCTATCTGGCGCTTGCCGAGGAACACGCGCGCGCCGGCCGGTATACGGAGGCGCTGGGTCACCGCTTTTTGGCGGTCATTCTCGAGCTCGATCGGGCGACTGCATTGCGCTTTCATGCATCCAAGACGCCCGCCGAGTACCTGACCGAAGCCCACCTCGATTCCACCGGACGCCAGTCGTTCGCCGTGCTCGTCGGCCGGTTGTACCGTCATCTGTTCGGCGCGCTGCCGTGCGGCGAGTCGGATTACCGCGAATTCGGCGCGTTGGCGCAGGAGCTGACCAGGCATGTTGCGCCGGCTTGAGATCGGCCTCGCGCTGCTGCTGCTGGCGGCGATCGGCGTCCCGATCTGGGCGGCGCGGCGCACCCCCCAGCCTCCAGAGGTCGATTATCGCAGGTCGACGATGCTGTCGGGCCCGAACGGCAGCCGCGCGCTCTACGATGTGCTCGTGCAGCTCGGTCGCCCGGTACAGCGGCGCCGGACGCCGCTGTACGATTTCAGTATCGAAACGACGCACTCGGCGGCGCTGCTCGTGGAGTTGAATCCCCCGCTCGAGCTGGAGCCCGCGGAGCTCGAGGAAGTCGTCTACTACGTGCAACATGGGGGCGCCGTGTTGAGCGCGGGCAGAGGTGGTGGCATCACCGCCTGCGCCGGCTGGCAACTGCAGCCGGATGGCTGGGTCGATGACAGCGTCGACGTCGTATCCCCGCCAGGCGCGCCCAATCTCCCGCGGTCCGCGCGGGTCCTGCAGCGCAAGCGGCCTGCGGGGATTTTCGGCGAGAAGCTCAGTGCGCTTGCCAAAGAGAGCATCGAGGCCGATGTGCCCTGTGACTCGCTCGTGGCCGTGCGCAGTGAGACGCTCCTCGTCGCTCTGAAGAAGCAGCCGGTGGTGTTGCGGCTCTGGTATGAAGGAGGCGGAAGCATCACGCTGGTCGCTGACGCCGGGTGGTTCGGGAACCGGACGTGGCGCGACACGGACGTCCCCGTCGTCGCACTTCCCTGGCTCGCGTCGCCCCCCCCCCATGGGCGGCAGGGACGCGTCGTGGTGGATGAGTATCATCAGGGTTTCAGGGCGGACGATCAGTCGGAGTGGGGCGTCATCTGGGGCTGGCTGCGTTCCTCGCCGATGGGATGGGCCATTCTTCAGATTCTTGCGATCGCCCTGGTGTGGTTGGCGGTGAATGCCGTGCGCTTTGGTCCCGCGCTGGCGGTCATCGAGCGCCGTCGTCGCTCGCCGCTCGAACATCTCGAAGCACTCGGCGCTGGATTGGAAAGCGCGGGCGCGACCGAGACCGCCGTGCTGCGGTTGGCCGCAGGTCTGCGCCGTCGCCTCAGCCGGACCGGCAGCATCCGCACGAACGAGAAGGAGATGCAGTCCTGGCTCGAGACGCTCGAGTTGGCGATGCGTGATCCGAAAGGCCGGGCCGCCGTCAAGCGCTTGCGGCGACTCGTCAACGAACGCAACGGTGGCGACGCGCAGGTCCTGGCCGCTGCCCAAACGGTGGAGGAAGTGTGGGAGCAATTGCACCCGCCCACGGCGCGCGAGCGATTCTAGACGCGCTGCGCGGCGTCGTGTTGGGTCAGGACGCCGCAACGCGTGAAGTGCTCCTCTGCCTGCTCGCGCGTGGACACATCCTCCTCGAGGGCGTGCCGGGGACCGCCAAGACACTGCTCGTGCGCACGCTCGCGCTCGCGCTGCGTGTGCGATTCGTGCGCATTCAGTTCACGCCGGACCTGATGCCGGCCGACATCACGGGGATCACGCTGTTGACGGGCACGCGTGAGTTCAGCTTTCGCGAGGGACCGATCTTCGCCGATCTCGTGCTCGCCGACGAGATCAATCGCGCGCCCGCCAAGACCCAGGCCGCGCTGCTCGAGGCGATGCAGGAGCGGACCGTCACGGTCGATGGCAAGAGCCATCCGCTCTCGAGCACCTTCACCGTGTTCGCCACGCAGAATCCGATCGAGTTCGAGGGCACGTATCCGCTGCCCGAAGCGGAGCTCGATCGGTTCATGGCCAAAGTCCAGATCGGATACCCGGAAGCGGCGGTGGAGCAGGGGATCCTCACGCGCTACGTCCAGGGATTCGAAGCCGATCGGCCCGACACCTACGGCGTGACGCCGATCATCGATGCGGCGGGACTCGAGCAGCTCCGTGCCGCGGTCGATGCCGTTCGCGTCGAACCCCGGATCACCGGGTACATCACGGCCATTGTCCGCGCCACGCGGGAAGCCGCATCGCTCACGTTGGGCGCGAGCCCACGCGCGGGCGTCTCACTGTTCAAGGCGGCTCGCGCCGCCGCCCTGCTCGACGACCGGGATTTCGTCATCCCCGACGACGTCAAGCTGCTCGCCCCGGCGATCCTGCGTCATCGCATCAATGTCGCGCCCGAGCTCGAGCTCGAAGGCGTGACCGCCGACCAGGCGCTCAAGGCCATTCTCGACCGGATCGAAGCCCCGACTGCCTGACGCATGATCGCCTTTCTCCTCACCGGGATCGTCCTCGGCGCCTGGATTCTGCTCTGGGCGGTCGTCGGCCAACCCTGGCGGTCGACCGGCGGCGGCGTGCTCTGGACCACGCGCGCGTTGATGATTGGCTCGGCATTCGCCGTGATCGGCGCGCTGGGATTCTGGGTGCCCTGGGCGCTCGATGCGATGCTGCTCGCCAACCTCGCGCTGATCGCGCTCATCTGGCTCGACGCGACTCTCGCGCCGCGGATCGCGGCCGGTCCGTCACACGATCAGGTCACGGTCACGCGCGATCCCCCCGCGGCGTTATCGGTCGGGCACCCCAGCGAGGTCTCCTATCGCTGGGCCAACAAGGGCCGACGCAGCGCCCGCCTGGTGGTGCGCGAAATCCGGCCGGCGATTCTCGGTGGGCCGCAGCCGCCACGGCTGCTGCGCCTGCCGGGCGAGAAGACGGCAACCGAACCCGTCGTCGTTGTGCCGCTACGGCGCGGCCGAGAGGCGTCCGGCGCGTTTTTCGTCGACAGCATCGGTCCGCTCGGTCTCGGTCGGCGCAGAGTGCGATTCGAGTTGCCCTGGGAGGTCGTCGTCTACCCTCCGCTCGTCTCGGTGCGCCTGCGCGCGTCGGTCGCCGAGGCGCTGCGGCGGCGCGACGCCGGGATGAAGCCGATCCGCCAGCTGGGCGAGGGACGGCTGTTCGAGTCGCTGCGCGAGTGGGTACCGGGTGACGACCTTCGTCACATCGACTGGAAAGCCACGGCGCGGCGCGGAAAGGTCATCACACGCCAGTACGAGGCGGAGCGGCGCCAGCAGGTGCTACTCGTGTTGGACACGGGACGGCTCATGACCGCCGACGTAGCCGCGGGCGTCGCTCGGCTCGACTTCGCCGTGCAGGCCGCGCTCGAGCTGGCCTATGCCGCGGCCCAGCATGACGACAACGTCGGCATCATGACGTTCGCCGATGGCGTCCAACACTTCGTGGCCCCCGAGCGCGGGCGGGCTGGCGTGCGCCGCGTGCTCGACGTGCTTGCGGAGGTCGAGCCGAAGCTCGTGGAACCCGACTATCCGGGCGCGTTCCGCTATCTGGCGGCGCGCAATCGCAAGCGCGCGCTCACCGTGCTGTTCACCGATGTGATCGACCGGTTCGCGTCCGACGCGCTCGTTGCCAACGTGGCGACGCTGCGGCCGCGGCACCTGCCGCTGGCGGTGACGCTGCGCAATCCCGAGCTCGACCAAGTCGCGACGCAGCGTCCTGCGACACCCCGCGACGCTTTCAGGAAAGCGGCCGCCGAGGAGTTGCTGCATGCGCGCGAAGAGGCACTGGGGCACATGCGCCGGGCAGGCGTGCTGGTGATTGATGTCACACCGGAGCGCGCCGCGCAGGCGGTGGTAGCCAAGTACTTAGAGCTCAAACGCCGAGGCACGCTCTAAGTCACTGTCTGGCCCGGGCATCCGTCGTATTGTATGTTCGTCCCTCAGCTCACGGATTGGACCGGATGCGCAGGCTAAACCGAGCCACACCCGTCGTGCTCCTCGCGGTGGCGCTCACGGGCGTCACGTGCGCGTTTCCCACAGACAAAAGCAATGATGTATTCGTCGTCGTGAACGTGCCCAAGCTGGTTGTGTTACAGGGGCAGACGCTCGACGCTTCCGCCACCCTCTGGCAGCGCGTGGGCACTGACTCCGTCGAGATCAAGAACGCTTCCTTCCAGTGGAGCACCACGAACGACGCGCTCGCAACCGTGAAGGATGCCGGATACGGTGGAGCGCAGGTAACCGGCGTGAGCCCGGGAACCGTCGACCTGAGTGTCCGGCCGATCTCGTTCGAGAAGGCGCAGACGCAGTACATCACCCTGCGCGTCTCCAAACCGCTGGAAATCGACAGTGTGCGCCCCGCGACGGCGCATTTCGGCGATCTGCTGACGATTTACGGCGTGGGCGTGGACTCCATTTTCATTGCCAGCCTCGGGGACGTGAATCTCATCGAGTACCCATTCTCGCGGATCCGCGATTCGAGCGGTCTTGGGCGCATCACGTACTGGGTGCCTCCCCCCGCGCACACCGATTCGTTGTTCTATCTCGGCGCGGGTGTGTTTGGCTTCGATACGGCCACGACGGATGTACTGAAGTTTGACCTGTTCGAGCCCAACGACAGCACTCCCGCTTTGATCGACCTCGATCTCGGCAGCCCCTGGCCAGGGACCGCGCTCGCGCCGATTCTGTTCTTGAACCCGGCGTTGGCATTCGAGCCCGTCGAGCGCGAAAAGCTCGGCCAGGACTGGTTCCGGTTCAGCATCAGCGACACCACACAGCCAAAGACGTTCTTCATCACGTATCCCTCGTTCGGCGATACCCTGGCGGCGAACACGTTCCTGCTGGACTCGTTGGCTTACAACGTCGGGGCGCCTGGGGATCCGATCGAGAAGTTCTACGGCCGTGACTCCGCCGACTTCATCGGCTCAGAGTTCTATACGTGCAAGGGCTACCAGTTCGACCCGGTCCAGGTGGATCGGGAGTCGACGACCGTTGCGCTGAAAACGCTCCCGAGTCGCGCGATCCACATCGTTACGTTTTTCGGCAAGCCGCAGCGCTACGGGTTGACGGTGGCGAACGGATATTTCACGGCGGATCCCCGCATCCAGGCCGACCGCTTCGAGGAGAACGATTTCTGTCACTTCACCGACAGCCTGCCGGGCAAGCCCAACCCGCCCTCGCGCGTGCATGTTGCGACGACCGCGTTGAGCGACACGGCCAACATCGACAATCCCTTCGAGATCGACTGGTATCGGATCGAAGTGCCGTCAGCGGCTGTGGGCGATTCCGTGCTGTTTCGTCTGCAGGCCAGACCGTTCGTCGTGGGCCGTGACTCCTCCGACATCGACATCTACGTGCTGACGGTTCCCGGCTCGACGGGGTCGGGTGTGTTTGAGGTTGGATCCTCTACCAAGACCGGCTCCAGCGAGAACCTGATGCTCAATCTGACGGCGGGGTCGTACTACGTCGCCGTGGTGGACTATGCGGGAGTCGCGACGCGGTATTCCATGTGCATTCGCAAGATTCCCGCCCTCGGCGTTGCGGTCTGTGCCCTGATGGCGTCGCCGCCACCGTCCTTTGGAGCTCCCAAGCGGGTCGAGCAGCCTTCCGCTTCCGTCCGCGCCGCGGACGGCTCGCGCAGCGGTTCTTTGTTTGTGCGGCGCCGTAGGCCATGAGTGGCGCCGCAGGATCCACGATGGAATGCCTCAAGTGCCACACGCCGCTCCCGGACGGGAGCAAGTTCTGCTACGCGTGCGGTGCCGATGTCACCGGCGGCGGCACGATGGGCGCGAGCACCGGCACGGATGGACTCCAAGCGCGGCTCCAGCGGCTGGTCGAGGGCAAGTACAAGGTCGAACGCCTGCTCGGCAAAGGCGGGATGGGCGCGGTGTTCCTGGCCCACGATCTCACGCTCGAACGCGAAGTCGCGATCAAGGTCCTGCCGCCCGACATCTCGATGGACGAGCACATCGTCAAGCGATTCCAGCAGGAAGCCAAGACTTCGGCAAAGCTCGACCACACCAACATCATTCCGATTTACCGCGTCGAAAGCGAAGGCGGGCTCAACTACTTCGTGATGAAGTACGTCGCGGGCACGTCGCTGGAGGACGTGCTCGATCAGAAGCAGGAACTGACGATCGACTACATCCAGCGCGTGCTCTGGGAAGCCGCGTGCGCGCTTGGCCACGCCCACCAGCGCGGCGTCGTGCACCGCGACGTGAAACCCGCCAACATCATGTTCGATCACGACGGCCGCGTGATGCTGACCGACTTCGGCATCTCGAAGGCGCTCCAGGCCGCGAGCGGCTTCACCGGGACGGGCATGATCATCGGGACGCCGCATTACATGGCACCCGAGCAGGCGAAGGGCGGAACCGTCGACGGTCGTGCGGACCAATACTCGCTCGGCGTGGTCGCGTACCGGATGGTGACGGGCGAGCTGCCGTACACCGGCGATTCCGTCCACACCATCCTCTATAAGCACATCTTCGAGGAAGTGCCGCGCATGAGCGGGAAGCGCCTCGGCACGCCGGAATTCCTCTCGGTCGCGATTTCGCGCGCGCTCTCCAAAGAGGCGGATCAGCGCTATCCCACCATGGAAGAGTTCGCGACCGGGGTATGGCCGGAGCAGCCGGTCGCCGCGCCCAAAAAAGGCGCGACGTCGGGCGCGAGTACCAGCCGGCGTCGGCCGCCGCCGCCGAGGACCGCCTCCCCGGACACGCCAACCGAAATGACGACGGCGCCGACCACGCCGATTCCGCGCGCCGGGCTGAAGATTCCGGCCGAGAAAACGAAGAGCTCGAGTATGGGCCTCGTGGTCGGAGCAGTCGTCCTGGTTGCCGCCGGTGTCGGCGGCTATTTGGCGTTCGGAAAGACGAGCGAATCGCCCCCGGCGTCGCCGCCCCAGGCGAGCCAGCCGCCAGCGCCGCCTCCCGTTGCCGTTGCAGTCGATACCGTGAAGGTCGCAACTCAGCCCGCGCCGCCGCCCGCCCCAAGGCGCGCGCCGCCCCCGGCGCCCCCGCCGGCCGCCGCCGCGGCGCCGGGCTTCATCACCGTGAACTCCAATCCGCCCGGCGAGGTGTTCATCGACGGTCGGGATGTCGGACCGACGCCGGTCGTGGAGTTTTCGGTGACCCCGGGACGGCACACGATTCGTGTGGAGCGTGCCGGTTACAAGACGCGCACGGAAACTGTGGATGTCCCGTCCAATGGACCCGTCCGCAAAAACTGGGTGCTCGAACCGGAGGGTGAGTGATACGCGCCTCGACGTGGACCGTGGTGATCGTCGCGCTGCTTGCTCCTGTCGCTTCCGCACAAACCATTCAAAACGCCACGCTGCGCCGAGCCCAGCAGGCGTTCGATAATCTCGAGTACCGCCAGGCACTCGCGGCGGCCCAAGCGTCGCTGCGCGAGCGGCTCACCGGCTATGAGCGCGCCCGCGCCTACGAGCTGCTCGGGTTCACTTACAGCGGGATGGATTCGATCCTGAAGGCGGTGGACGCGTTCAAACAAGTCGTGCTGCTCGAGCCGGAGCGCACTCTTGATCCCAATCGCACGTCCACGAAGGCGCTCAGCGCCTTCCAGGTCGCGCTCACGCAGGTCCTGGTCGTGCGTCAACTGATAGTCGACAGCGTGACATTCGTCGGAGGGCAGGGCGCCGTCCCGATCCGGTACACGGTGACCCAACCGGCGCGTGTCGTCACGCGCGTTATCGGCGGGTCCACGTCACTGCGCATCGATTCGACCGTGGCCAATGGCCAGGTCAACATCCGCTGGCCGGCACGGACCGCCGGCGGTGATCCGCTCCCCGCGGGGAACTACACCGTGATCGTGGATGCCGCCGTCGGGCAAAACAGTTTCTCGGCGTCGCAGCCGATCCGCATCACACTTGGCGGGGTCGATACCGTGGCCCATCTCACGAGCCTCCCCGGCTACACGTATCTCCCGGAAACCGAAGTGCCGCCCAAGAGCTGGAAGCCGATGGGGCTCGCGCTCGTCTACACCGGTGCAGCGCTGGCCGGCACGTCGGCGCTCTCGAGTGGCGACCTGGGGAAGGTGTCGCTCAGGGAAGGCGCCGTGATCGGTACGGGAATCGTCGTGGCGGGATTCGTCATGACGCTCAGGAAGCCGGCGCCGCAACCGGCGCGCGGCAACATCCTGTACAATCAGCTGCTGCGTGAGCAGATCTCGCGCCGCAATACCGAGATCGCGCAGGAAAACACGCGCCGCCGCCAGCAGGTCGCGCTTACGATCGCCCCTGTGGCGCGGCCCGGAGGTGCGCGATGAGCAGGCGGTTCGGCGGTTTGGCGGTAAGCGCTTTGGGCGTTCTGCTCACCGCCCAACCGCTCAACCGCCTAGCCGCTCAGCATATCTCCATCGGCCCGCAGATCGCCTTCGGCGATTACAAGGAGGTTTCGGCCGATCTGCACTACCGCGGCAGCGGCATCGCGGCGAAGGCTTCCATGTCGTGGAAGAAGTTCTCGGCCGACGTCGTGCTCTCCAAGCTCACATACAAGCCGGAGCAGGGGACGGCTACGGCGGAATTCGATGCATCCGAAGTGGATGTGCGGGTGCGGTACTACATCGCGGGTCCGGTCAGCGGTGAGCTCGGATTCATCAATCGCAAGACCGATCCCGAATTTGAGGCGCAGTCGGTGGGCGCGGCGGTGATCGGGGCGCGCATCAACTACCTGCTGGGGCCGGGTGTGCGCGTTGCGTTGAACGGCGGTCTGCTCGCGGGATCCAAGTTCTCCGGCGGCGGCAGCGTGTCACCACTCGGCGCGATCCAGCTCGGTCTCGGCATGACCGTGGATGCGCTGCGCGGCCGAGTGCAGTTCACGGGAGATTACGGATTCCAGCGGTTTTCTCGAGAGACGGACGACGGCAGCGGACCGGCGTCTGCGCCGATCCAGCAGTCCGTTGGAAGGATTGGCCTAGCCGTTTCGTTTTGATGCGCCAGCCGCGATTCGAACGCGGGACCTTCGGCTCCGGAGGCCGACGCTCTATCCAGCTGAGCTACTGGCGCGTCCCATTGCTGATTGCGGATTGTTGATTGCGGATTGAACGATCGCACCCAATCCGCAATCCGAAATTCCCAATCCGCAATTCCAAGTCGGGGCGAGAGGATTTGAACCTCCGACCTCCTGGTCCCGAACCAGGCGCGCTAACCGGACTGCGCTACGCCCCGCAACATGCGCCCAGGAAGACTCGAACTCCCAGCCTCTTGATCCGTAGTCAAGCGCTCTATCCAGTTGAGCTATGGGCGCGTACTTCTGGTCAACCGCAATCGGGTTACGGTCAGCAGACGCACAGCGGTAAACAGGCCACACGAAACAGGTTTGTCCTCAGTACTCAGGACTGCACCCCGCCGCTGCGTCTGTCGCCCTTCTCCTGCTTCCAGTTGACCAGCCTTACAGTGGGCGGTACAAGACTCGAACTTGTGACCTCCACGATGTCAACGTGGCGCTCTAACCAACTGAGCTAACCGCCCGAAAATCGACGGACGGTCGGTCGGTTGGACTGTTGGACTGCGTTGCACCGTACTGCTCAGTCCGTCAGTCCGTCCGTCCGGCCGTCCGTCTGAAGTAGCGGGGGTGGGATTTGAACCCACGACCTCCGGGTTATGAGCCCGGCGAGCTACCAGACTGCTCCACCCCGCGTCGATTGGCCCGTTTCGTTTCAGAGCGGGAAACGGGACTCGAACCCGCGACCCCAACCTTGGCAAGGTTGTGCTCTACCAACTGAGCTATTCCCGCGCGCCGCAAAAATCTAACCGCTCAGTGGACCCGTATCTACCACCGAGTCAGGGTCTTACTGGCCGTCAGGCCGTCCGACCGTCCGCCCGCCCGATGGAGGCGAGGGGGATCGAACCCCTGACCTCGTGAATGCCATTCACGCGCTCTCCCAACTGAGCTACGCCCCCTCTATATTCCGCGCCCCCAAAGGCCTATAGCCGGTCGGCGGGAACACGGCATCTTATCGGCGCGTTCAGGCGGTGTCAAGCGATTTCTTGCCCGTTTCATGAACATTTTTGCTGTGTGTGCGTACTACAGAGCACCCAAATAGGGCGACCCAATGCCTCGTACTCGGAAGACCACCAAAGCAGCTGCGCCGGCGCCGAAGACCAAGGCGAAGGCCGCATCGGCCGCGCCTGCGACGGGCGTGGCGACGGAGCGTCGTGTAGCAAAGCGGCGTGGCCGTGGGCGGCGCCGGGGGCTGCTCACCGGGCTCGGGTCGCACGAGCACGAGCGCGACATCCTGGATCAGTATCTCCACGAAGTCTCCAAGACTCCGCTGCTGACGCAGAAGGAGGAGATCGCGCTTGCCCGCAAGGTGCGGGCTGGTGATCAAGAGGCGATGCAGGAGCTCGTCAAGCGCAACCTGCGCTTCGTGATTTCGGTCGCCAAGAAGTATCAGAACCGCGGGCTGCCGCTCACCGATCTGATCGGCGAGGGCAACGTCGGCCTGCTCACGGCGGCGCGGAAGTTCGATCCCGATCAGGGGGTGAAGTTCATTTCGTACGCCGTGTGGTGGATCCGGCAGGCGATCCTCGCCGCGCTCGCGCGGCAGGGCCGCACGGTCCGCGTCCCGCTGAACCGCACGGCCGATCTGTCGCGCATCGTGCGGACGGCGGAGTACCTGCGCCAGACGCTGCGGCGCGAGCCGACACCGGAAGAGATCGCCGACGCGACCAAGCTGTCGCTCGAGGTCGTGCAGTCGCTCGCCGCGCTGAATACGGGCGACGTGCGGCTCGATGCGCCGCTCGATCCCGACGGCGACCGCTCGCTGATCGAGCGCTTCATCGCGGAAGATCTGCCGGACACGGAAGATCAGGCGATGGACCGCTTCCTGTCGGACGAGATCGAGCAGGCCCTGAACACGCTGCAGCGCCGCGATGCCAAGGTGCTGCGGCTGTACTTCGGTCTCGACGGCGGCCGCGAGCATACGCTCGAGGAAATCGGCGGCATGCTGGGCGTGACGCGCGAGCGCGTGCGCCAGCTGCGCGATCGCGCGCTCAAGCGCCTGCGCGACGGAGACGTCGGCAAGGCTCTGGCCAGCTTCGCAGCCTAAAACGCCAGGCCTCGCAGTCCCTCTAGTGGCCAGGAGAAATCCTGGCCACTTTTGCTTTCCGTGATTCAGACCATTGGCCGCCGCTCCATCGGCGCGATCGAGTCGGTCGGCCGCGTCGGCCACTTCGTGTTGGACATGGTGCGCGCGCTGCCCGACATCGGGACCTGGTTCGGTCTCACGATCGTGCAGATGCGGCGCATCGGCGTCGATTCACTGCCCGTCGCCCTCTTCATCGCCGCCTTTACCGGCGTCGTGCTCGCGCTGCAGGCCTCGTACACCTTCACCGGCGCCGTGCCGCTCTACTTCGTCGGCACGCTCGTCGGCAAGACGATGATGCTCGAGCTCGGGCCGGTGCTCGCGGGACTCGCGCTCGCCGGCCGCGTGGGCGCGAGCATGGCCGCCGAGCTGGGTACGATGAAAGTCACCGAGCAGGTGGATGCACTGGAGACGCTGGCCTACGATCCCCAGAGCTATCTCGTCGTGCCCCGCGTGCTCGCCGGCACGCTCATGTTTCCCGTGATCGTCGCGTTCGCGATCGCCACCGGGATCATCACGGGATGGCTCACGAGCCTGGTGCTGCTCGATCTCTCCACGCCCGATTTCCTCAAGGGACTCAAGCTGTTCTATGTCTTCAAGGATGTCTGGTTCGGGCTGCTGAAGAGTGCGACCTTTGGGTTCACGATCACCCTCGTGGGCTGCATCGTGGGACTCTCCACGCGCGGCGGCGCGGAGGGGGTGGGCCGCAGCACGACCCGCGCCGTCGTCTACTCGGCCATTCTCATCCTCGTGCTCGATGCGTTCTTAGCCGTGGTGCTGCTGTGATCGAGTTCCAGGATCTCCAGAAGGCGTTCGACGGAAAACCGGTGCTCCAGGGACTCTCACTCAAGGTTCGCGATGCCGAAACGGTGGTGATCATCGGGTATTCGGGGACCGGGAAAAGCGTGGCGTTGAAGCACATCGTCGGCCTGTTGCACCCCGATGCGGGCGACGTCATCGTTGACGGCCAGGCGGTGAGCACGCTCGACCGGGACGGATTGACGGCGCTGCGGCAGGGGATCGGGTATGTCTTCCAGTTCGCGGCGCTGTTCGACTCCCTCACGGTCGCGGACAACGTGGCGCTGGGCCTGAAGCGCCGCGGGCTGGACGAAGAGGAGATCGAGGATCGGGTGCGGGAAGCGCTGGCGCTCGTGGATCTGTCGGGGAGCGGCGACCGCATGCCGGCCGAGTTGTCGGGCGGGATGCGGAAGCGCGTCGGTATCGCCCGCGCGATCGCGCTGCGCCCGCGCTACATCCTCTATGACGAGCCGACCACGGGACTCGACCCCGTGACGTCGGCCGTGATCGACCGCCTGATGGTGCGGACGCGCGAGCACCTCGGCGTGACGGGAGTCGTCGTGACGCACGACATGCGCAGCGCCTACACCGTCGGTGACCGGATCGCGATGCTGTACGAGGGCCGCATCCGCCAGGTGGGAAGCGTGGAAGAGGTTCAGCAGACGGAAGATCCCGTGGTGCGCCAGTTCATCGAGGGACGAGCCGAGTGAAGCGCGAGAACGAATTCGCCGTCGGTCTAGTGGTCATCGCCGCGCTCGCGCTGGTGGTGGGGGGCGCGCTATGGCTCTCGGGGGCCCACCTCGGCAAGACCGACGCGGCGGTCACCGCGCGCTTCCGGACGGTCGGCGGACTTGGTGTGGGCAACCCGGTCGTGCTGCGGGGCGTGCGAGTGGGTCGCGTCGAGGCGATCCGCCTGGCGCCGGGCAACTGGGTCGAGGCGGATCTGAAGATCTATTCCGGGGTCACGCTGCCCGCGAAGCCGGCGGTGATCGCGGCGTCGGCGTCACTGTTCGGCGAGTGGGCCGCGACCCTGATCTCGAGCGAGCCGTTGCCCAACGATCCCAACGTGCGGCAGGCACTGGTCGAGGCGCAGGCGGCAGGCGGCGGCCGATGGCCCGGCGCCACGCTGCCCGACATCGGGCAGCTCACCGCCCAGGCGAGCCGGATCGCGACCGACATCGCGACCGTATCGAATCGCATCCAGACCGCCTTCGACTCAACCGCGGTCTCGGACCTGCGCCGCTCGATCCGCGACTTCGGCCAGATCGCCGACCGTCTTGCGCGCGTCACCAACGAACAGGCCGACGTCATCGGGAACGTCGGGGAGAATCTGAGTAAGGGCTCAGAGGCGTTGTCGCGTGCTGCCTCGGACTTGAGGACCACGCTGGGTCGCGTGGATACCGCCACCAACCAGGGCCAACTCGCCACGATCCTGAACAACACCGCAGCGACCAGCACCGATTTGCGTACCGCCTCGCAGGATTTCCGCCAGCTGATGGCGGCCGCGAACCGGAATCAGGAGAGCCTCGTGCGCGTGCTGCAGAACGCGGATAGCGTGATGTCGCGCATCTCCAACCGCAGTGGCACGCTGGGGCTGCTCGTCAGCGATTCGGCGCTGTATCGGGAGACGACCCTCACGATGATTCAGCTGCGGCAGCTACTCTCGGACATCCAGGCGAATCCGCGGAAGTACTTCACGTTCAGCGTCTTCTAAAATCAACGTGCGGCGTGGAACGTGCGGCGTGCGGCGTTTCGGGGCCAGGTCGGAGCTTGGCCGGGCGCTCGGTGCTTCAGCCGATGCGCCGCACGCCGCACGCCACACGCGCTGATCATATGACTCGACGCCGTAAGAAGGGTCGCAAGTCCCAACCGCGCGCCACGCGCGAAACCAGCGCCGGCGGCGTCGTGTTTCGCCGCGGCCCGGATGGGCAGGTGCGATTTCTCCTGATTCGGGATTCGTACCAGAATTGGGGATTCCCCAAAGGGCATCTCGAAGTCGACGAGCCGCCGGCGGAAGCAGCGCGGCGCGAGGTCGCTGAAGAGGCCGGACTGAAGGAGCTCGTCCTGCACGGTCCGATCAAGGTCATTGACTGGTACTTCCGGTTCCGCGGCAAGACGATTCACAAGTACTGCCATTTCTTTCTATTCGAATCACGGCGCGGCGATCCTGTTCCCGAGGAAGCCGAAGGAATCACCGCCTGCGTTTGGCATCCGCTGGATGAAGCACATGAGGCCGTGAGCTACGACAATGCCCGCGATGTGTTGCGCCAGGCGGCGGAGATGCAGCAGACACTGGTGCAGACGTGAGCGCGGCCGCGGCGTACCCCGTCGTACCCGTGTTTCATCCGCGCCGCGACGCGCGCCGGGCGCTGAAGCGCGGCTACCCGCGCTGGGCAGGACGCGTGCGACTGTGCCGCACCATTCAGGCGGTCGAACGGTTGCTGCAGCAGCGGCTGGTGGATGCCGTCGTCCTGGACGTGCGCCATTGCGACGGGGAGGGGTTAGCCCTGCCCGCGCGGTTCCCGCGCATTCCGATGTACGCGCTGTCTGCGCTTCGGCCGGAGGATGGACCGCTGCTCGCGGCGTGCCGGGACGCCGGGTTCACAGGCGTATTAGTAGAAGGGGTGGACAACGCGGTCGCCGGAGAGTGGATCGCGGCCCGCACCGCACAGGTGGCCCGGCGGGACGCGCTGGCCGATGCGCCGCGTCTGTTGCGACTGACCGACCGCCTGCAACTCGCTGCGTGGGAAGAGGTTCTACGCCGGGCAGGAACGCCGACCACGACGGGGCACGTGGCCCAGGCACTGCGAGTGACTCGCGAGCATCTGTCGCGCGAGTTCGGCGCCGGTGGGGCACCCAACCTGAAGCGGGTCATCGACCTGGCGCGCGCCGCGTGCGCCGCGGACCTGCTGGGTAACCCGGGGTATACGGTGCGCTGTGTCGTTCGCATCCTCGGGTATGCATCGCCGAGCCACCTGGCAGGAGCGGCGCGCCGGGTGGCAGGCGCCACGCCGCTGGAGCTGCGAGAATTGGGGCCGCGTGGAGTACTCACGAGATTCTTGAGGGGACGCACGCGATCGAGGGTCTAACGTAACGGCGTGCGGCGTGCGGCGTTGCAAGGCAGGGTCGAGCGCCGCGACGCGTACGGTGATGCGCCGCGCGCCCCACGCCGCACGCAGAGGTCTAGCGGGGACACCCTTGCTTGTGATATTTTTCACAATCTTTCACGGCGATACGAAATGGCAACCGATTCCATCCTGAGACCCGGCGAGCTCAAAGACCTCCTCCTCAAAGAAATCAAGGCGGCGGACCTGGCGGACATCGACGTCCGCGAAGTCGGCACCGTGCTCGAAGTGAAGGACGGCATCGCCCGGATCTACGGCCTCACGTCCGCGATGGCAGGCGAGATGCTCGAATTCACCGTGTCGGCGACGGGCGAAAAGATCACCGGCCTCGCGCTGAACCTCGAGGAAGACAACATCGGCGCCGTCATCTTCGGCGATTATCTCCAGCTGCGTGAAGGCGACGAGGTCCGCCGCACCGCGCGCGTGCTCGAGGTGCCCGTCGGGCCGGCGCTGGTGGGACGCGTGGTGGATGCCCTCGGCCGACCGGTGGACGGCCTCGGCCCGATCCAGACGACCAAGTCGCGCAAGGTCGAGATCGTTGCCCCGGGCATCATCAAGCGGCAGCCCGTGAAAGAGCCGCTGCAGACCGGCATCAAGGCGATCGATTCGATGATCCCGATCGGCCGCGGGCAACGCGAGCTGATCATTGGTGACCGCGGCACGGGCAAAACGGCGATCGCGGTCGATACGATCATCAATCAGAAAGGGCAGGGCGTCATCTGCGTGTATATCGCGATCGGCCAGAAGAATTCGACGGTCGCGAGCGTGGTCGAGCGGTTGAAAGAGCACGACGCGATGGCGTACACGATCGTGGTCGTGTCGTCGGCCTCTGAGCCGGCGCCGATGCAGTACATCGCCCCCTACTCGGGCTGCACCATGGCCGAGTACTTCATGTACGACGAGAAGAAGGCCACGCTGTGCGTGTACGACGACCTCTCCAAGCAGGCCGCGGCGTACAGGCAGCTCTCGCTCGTGTTGCGTCGCCCGCCGGGTCGCGAGGCGTATCCCGGTGACGTCTTCTATCTCCACAGCCGCCTGCTCGAGCGCGCGGCGAAGCTCTCGGACGAAATGGGTGGCGGCTCGCTGACGGCGCTCCCGATCATCGAAACGCAGGCCGGCGACGTCTCGGCGTACATCCCCACGAACGTCATCTCGATTACCGACGGCCAGATCTTCCTCGAAACCGACCTCTTCTATTCGAACGTCCGCCCCGCGGTGAACGCCGGCATCTCGGTGAGCCGCGTGGGTGGCAACGCGCAAATCAAAGCAATGAAGCAGGTTGCGGGGCGGCTGCGGCTCGACCTCGCGCAGTATCGCGAGCTCGAGGCGTTCGCCCAGTTCGGCTCGGAGCTCGATCCCGCCACGCAGCGGCAGCTGGCGCGCGGGGCGCGCGTGGTCGAGGTGCTGAAGCAGGCGCAGTACCTGCCGATGCCCGTCGACCAGCAGATCATCGTCATTTTCGCGGTGACGAACGGCCTCATCGACGATGTGAACGTCCCCGACATCAAGGAATGGGAGAAGGGACTGCTCGAGTTCATGGCTGCGCAGCACCGCGAAATCGCCGATGAAATCAGGACGAAAAGGGCGCTCTCGGACGACCTGAGCGCCCGCTTGAAGAAGGCGATCGAGGAGTACAAGGCGCTCTAATGGCGAAGCCCCGCGAACTCAAGCGGCGCATCCGCTCGGTCCAAAACACCCGCAAGATCACCAAGACGATGGAGCTGGTCTCCACGTCGAAGCTGAAGCGCGCCCAGGACCGCGTCGTGGGGGCGCGCCCCTACGCGCAGGCGCTCGCTGAAGTCATCGGGGAACTGTATTCACCCGAGTTGGCGGAACGCTTCCCACTGTTGCGGCAGCCTGGTCATACCGGGCGTGGGAAAGGCGTGCGGCGTGCGGCGTTGTTGCTGATAACGTCCAATCGCGGGCTCTGCGGCGCGTTCAACGCCAATCTGATTCGCGAAGCGCGGCGGCGGCTCGAGGAGCTGGAAGCGCAGGAGACGCATACCGAGCTGCACCTCGTCGGGAAGAAGGGCATCAGCTACTTCAAGTTCACCAAGCGCAATATCGCGTCGCAGCGGGTCGATATCGGCGACCGCCCGACGCTCGAGCACGCGGTCGAGCTGGCCAAGCCGCTAATGGACCGGTTCGAAACCGGCGATCTGGACGCGGTGGACATCGTGTTCGCGAAGTTCAACAGCGCGGTGAGCACGCCGCCGACGACGCTGCGGATTCTTCCCGCAGAACCGCCGGCGGCGAAGGGCGGCGAAGGGCGGCGAAGGGCGGTGAACTACATTCTCCAGCCGTCCGCGGAAGGAATTCTCACGGAGCTCCTGCCGCTGTACGTGCAGAACCAGGTCTATCGCGCGCTCGTGGAGACCGCGGCGGCCGAGCACGGCGCCCGGCGCACGGCGATGAAGAACGCGACCGATGCCGGTCAGGACATGCTGACGATTCTGCAGCGGACGTACAATCGCGCTCGCCAGGCTCAGATTACGCAGGAGCTTGCTGAGATTGTGGGTGGGGCGGAGGCACTGAAGGGGTAGCTATCGGCTACCGGCTATCAGCTATCGGGTGAATACCCGAAGCTCCGATAGCCGCACCCGATAGCCGATAGCTGATAGCCGATAGCGAGGAACTCAAATGGCCACAAAGACCGCAGAGAAAACGCACAACGTCGGCAAAGTCGTGCAGGTGATCGGCCCCGTCCTCGACGTCGAGTTCGAGCCCGAACGGCTGCCCGAGCTGTACAACGCGATCACCGTCGCGATGGACTCCGGGCGGCTCGTGGCCGAGGTCGAGCAGCACATTGGCCGCAATCAGATTCGCGCGGTCGCAATGAGCTCCACCGACGGCCTGGTGCGCGGCATGGAAGTCATCGATACCGGCCAGCCGATCACGGTCCCCGTCGGCAAGCCGGCGCTGGGCCGCATCCTCAACGTGATCGGAGAACCGGTGGACGAGGGCGCACCGATCCCGCAGGACGCCGAGCGGTGGCCGATTCACCGCGGCACGCCGAAGTTCGTGGACCTCGAGCCAAAGACGCAGGTTTTCGAGACCGGGATCAAGGTCATCGATCTGATCGCGCCGTTCGTGAAGGGCGGCAAGATCGGGCTGTTCGGCGGTGCGGGCGTCGGCAAGACGGTCGTGATTCAGGAGCTGATCAACAACGTCGCCAAGGCGCACGGCGGCAAGTCGGTGTTCTGCGGCGTGGGTGAGCGCACGCGCGAAGGCAACGACCTCTACCTCGAGTTCCGCGAAGCCGGCATTCTCGAGAACGTCGCGCTGATCTACGGCCAGATGAACGAGCCCCCAGGCGCCCGGCTTCGCGTCGGCCTGACGGGTCTGACGGTGGCCGAGTACTTCCGCGACATCGAAGGCCAGGACGTGCTGGTCTTCATCGATAACATCTTTCGCTTTACGCAAGCGGGCTCGGAGGTATCGGCCCTGTTGGGAAGAATGCCATCAGCCGTCGGCTATCAGCCGACGCTGGCGACCGAGATGGGTGAATTGCAGGAGCGCATCACGTCGACAAAGAAAGGCTCGATCACGTCGGTGCAGGCGATCTACGTGCCCGCCGACGACCTGACCGACCCCGCGCCCGCGACCGCGTTCTCGCACCTCGATGCCACGGTCGTGCTCGATCGCGCGATCGTCGAGCTCGGTATCTATCCGGCCGTGAACCCGCTCTCATCGTCGAGCCGCATCCAGGACGCGCAGTACCTGGGCGAGCGGCACTACAAGGTCGCCGTCGAGGTGCAGCGCATTCTGCAGCGCTACAAAGATCTTCAGGACATCATCGCCATTCTCGGAATGGACGAGCTGTCGGAAGAGGACAAGCGGTTGGTGGGCCGCGCCCGGCGGGTGCAGCGGTTCCTGTCGCAACCGTTCTTCGTCGCCTCGCAATTCACGGGGCTCGAAGGGAAGTACGTGAAGCTCGAGGACACGATCGCCTCGTTCGAGCGGGTGGTATCGGGTGAGTTCGACCAGCTTCCCGAGCAGGCGTTCTACATGCAGGGCGCGATCGACGATGTGGTCGCTCAGGCCAAGAAGATGGCGTCGGCCTGATGCGGGTCTCGGTTATCTCGGCCGAGCGTTCGGTGTTCGATGGGGAGGCCACGGCCGTCGTGGCGCCGGCTTATGACGGCCTTGTAGGGATTCTCCCACGCCATGCGCCCTTCATGACCCTGCTTGGCAAGGGAACCGTAAAGATTCGCCGCTCGGAAGGGACCAAGAATATTGAGGTTTCAGGGGGGTTCCTCCAGGTAGCCTCAGACGTCGTACGTGTAGTAGCCAGAAGCGCTTCCGCGACGGACACTTGACTTTGGCGACGATTTTTCCAAAAGTGGTGCCGGTCAAAATGTCCCTCAGAACCCCCTTTTTCCCCCGGAGGGTAGGGTTATGAAGCGCTTCGCATTGGTTCTATTCGCGGTGATGGCGCTCGTCGTCGCCGCACGTCCTGCTTCAGCGCAGAGCATTCGCTGGGGTCTGGGCGCTGGTCTGCTGATGCCTATGGGCGACTACGCTGACGTCGACAAGATGGGCTATACGGCCGGTCTCGGCGGCACGTACTACCTGCCTGGTGGCGTCGGAATTCGCGCAGACATCAACTACGGTACATCGAGTGAGAAGGACGGCGTCACCGCTCACGACACCAAGATCATCGGTGGCATGGCGTCGGTCGTGTACAGCTTTGCTAGCGCCGGGCTGAAGCCCTATGTGTTGGGCGGCCTCGGTCTTTCGAACGTCAAGTTCAGCGCGGGTGGCACGGACCAGAGCGAGACGAAGGTCTCGTTCGGCGTGGGCGCCGGCGTGGCGTTCCCCCTGGGTACGGGTGGCAACCGGCTGTTCGCCGAAACCCGTTACACCAGCGTCAGCACGAGCGGCTCGCCGGTGACGTTCCTGCCGATCGTGGTTGGCATCAGCTTCGGTAAGTAAGCGACCTCTCGCGGCGTGAGCCGCATCACGAGGTCAGTCGTAAACCAAGGCCCGTCAGCACACTAGCTGGCGGGCCTTGCGCGTTTCCAGCGAACTCATGCTTGACAGAAAAAGAAGTCGTTCTTAACGATGTGGCGGTTCGCCACCCCAACTGGAGGTCTCTGTATGCGGAAGCTCTTCGGCGGGATGGTCTTAGCGGCGGTCGCGCTATCCCTTCCCAATTCAGCTCAAGCTCAGCGGCGTCCTGCCGCGGCAGTCGCCCCTAAACACGAGTTTGGCCTCGACCTGAGCGGCGCGTATGTCAGTCCGAATACGGACGGCGTTGATGGCGGCATTTCGCTCGTGACCCCTGTGAGCCTGCGCTTTGGGTTTGTCCCGCGTTCAGGCAAGATGATGTGGGAGCCACGGCTTGCGCTCAATTTCAGTACTGTCGGCGGGGAGACGACGTATCTATTCACGCCGCAGGTGAATATGCTGTACGCCAACAGCAAAGGCGGGCACCGCCGCGGCATGTACTTCACCGGCGGCGCCGGTTTGGTGATGGGTGATGGTGGCGCTGGCAGCGGAACCGCGGTCAAGCTCGAAGGCGGTATCGGTTGGCGGAAACCGTTCGGCGTTGCCGCGTGGCGCTACGAACTCGGGATCCAGTATGTCTCGGAGAGTGCTGAGCTCGGTCCATTTGCCGACTACATCGCTATCGGTGGTCGTATTGGCCTTTCACTCTGGCAGTAGGCTGTCATTTAGGCGCGCGGCGTTCTGGCTTCGGCCGGAACGCCGCGCTGTTCGTCGGGTAACCTTCCGACCAAATCTCGAGGAGTACGGAAATGCGTTTGCGCCCCGCGTTGTGTTTGATCGTCCTGGCTGTTGGTAGCACCTCCGCCCCCAGCCTGCTGGCGCAGGCAACGGGCGTTCCTAGTTACAACGCGCCGTATCGCGCGTTCACTCGGTCTGAGTTCGGCGCGGTCTTGAGTTTTCCGGATGGCGGCGGCACGGCGTTCGAAGGTGCGTATCGCATGGCGAGCGGCAAGTTCGACCTGGGCTTTCGCGGCGGCATCTTCGCGCCCGGCGGCGGCGGCGACTCGCAGCTCCTGCTCGGTGCCGAAGGGCGGCAGCGCGTCGTGACGCACACTGAAGACTTCCCGCTGGACGGGGCGCTCATCCTTGGCATTGGGGGCCGATTCTCCAGCGGCAATAACAACGTGATCGTTCCCGTGGGCCTGTCGCTCGGGCGGCGCGTGCAGCCGAAGGATTCGAAGATCAGCATCGTCCCCTACGTGCAGCCGACGGGCTTCCTCATCGCCGGCAACGGCGAGTCGGACTTCCTGTTCGCACTCGGGTTGGGCGCTGATTTCCGCTTGTCTCCCAAGTTCGACGCGCGAATCAGCGTGGGACTGGGGGATTTGGAGGGTGTGTCACTTGGAGCCGTGTGGGTGCATTAGGCTGACACAGATTGACTTGCATAGACCCACTTCCTACCCTTGGGCTCGTCAGCGGGCCGACGCGGGGAGGCGGACGGACCAAACCATGGACCCCATGTTGTGGAGGATATCGATGAAGCGCATTCTCACGGTCCTGGCGGCTGCTGCGTTTGCGGTTTCCCCGCTCGCGGCCCAGTCGCTCGGCATGCCGAACTGGAGCAATCCCAAAGGCGGCACCGGGATCATCCTGAGCGGTGATATTGGGATGCCGAACGAGGATCTCGGTAAAGGCACGGCGTACGGCGCGCGCGGGAGCTTCGGCTTCGGCGCGATCACGCTGACCGCGGCGATCGCGTCGTGGAAGCCCAGCGGCTTCAGTGAAAGTTATTCGTCCCTCGGCGGCCAGGGTGCGTTCCGCGTGATCGGCGGCAGCCTGATGCCGGTCTCGCTCAGCCTGCAGCTCGACGCGGCACGCGTCGGCGAAGCCAATGGCGATTCGGCTCTGACGCGCCTCGGCTTGGGGGGCGCGATCAGCGCCAGCGTGCCCACGCCGGGGCTGAGCATCGAGCCGTGGCTCGCGGTGAACAACCGGTGGTACAAGTTCGACGGCGGAACCAGCACGGAGTCGAACATCGCGTGGACGCTCGGCGCCAACATCGGGTTTGGGATGTTCGGTCTGCATTTGGCGTATGACTCCGAGAACTACGGCGGTGGGACCAACGGTGGGATCTTCGGGATCGGGGCGCATTTCTCCCTGAAGGCTCCCGGCGGGATGTAAGAGGCTGTAGCTTTGGGGCGCGTCAATCCAGGCTGGATTGGCGCGCCTCAATTTTTCCCCGGGAGATTCGTGATTCGTTCTGCAACACGCGCGGGCCTGCTGGTTCTGGCGGGGGCCCTCACGGTGAGTGGCTGCGCTCTAACGTTTGATGCGACCGACCTCGGTGTGCCCACATCCATGGCCGAGTCGGGGCAGACTCCCCCGCAGGGCGAGGCATTCCATATCACGAAGAAACCGGTGTTTCTGTTGTGGGGGTTGATCGGGGCCTCGCGGCCCAATGCAGAAAACATCCTCGCCGGTCAGGTGGGGACGGGCTCTCGCGTGGCGAATTTGAAGATCAAGCTGCGCATGCGCCTGACCGATTTGATCGTCACCGGGCTGACGCTGGGGTTGATCAACCCGCGGACCGTCACCTTCGAAGGAGTGGTCGTCCCTTCACCCGCAGGGCCATAAGCAGGAACGCCCTCAGCGCCCGACCAGTCCCCGCACCAGCGCTGTAGTTCGTTCGGCAGCTCCGCGTCCCTCCTCCACCATGCGTTTGGCGGCCTTGCCCGCGTTGCTGCGTGCGGCCGGATCGTGGTGCCACACCAGCCATTGCGAGTGCAGCGGGTGGCGCGCATCCGCGGGCAATGCGACACCCCCGCCATGGTCGAGCAGCAGCGCTGCATCACGACTCATGCGCCAGTGCGGCCCAAAAATGATCGGGACACCGAACACCGCGGGCTCGAGTACCGAATGCAGCCCGGCCCGATGGAAGCCACCGCCGACGAATGCCGTGTCACCCAATGCGTACAGATCGGCGAGCACGCCGACGCGATCGACGACGATGACGGGCCCCGGCTTGGCGTGCTCGAGCTGAGACAGGCGCACGGGGCGCGGCAGCTTGAGGTGGCGCAGCCGGTCCGCGATCCCGGCGAGATGATCCGGGTTCGGCTCGTGCGGCGCGAGCAGCAGGCGCGCGCTGGGGAGCTGATGCAGCAGATCGGCGAACGCGGGTAACAGGACCGCTTCATCGGAGGGCCATGTCGAGCCTGCGACGATCGTAAACGTGTCCGGAGCGCCGCTCGAGGCGAGGCGCGCGAGGGGCTCGCGCGTGCGATCGAGCCGCTCCGCGCGCTCGACGACGCTGTCGTACCGTGTGTCGCCGGTGACGGCGATCGTCTCGGGTCGCGCGCCGAGCAGCTCGAGACGCTGGCCGTCCTCCTCGCTGATGGTGCCGATACTGTCGAGCACGTGATAGGCCGCGGCCGCCCATTGGCGCGCGGGCCAGCGCAGCCGCGAGCTCGTCGGCGCGACGGTCGCCGAGATGAGCCCGAGCTTTACGCCGCGCCGCGCCGCGGCCAGCGTCAGCTCGGGCCAGACGTCGAGCTTGCTGAAGACGAGCGCCGTCGGTTGCAGGGCGTCCAGCACCGCGGTGACTTCGTCGTGACGGTCGATCGGCAGGTAGTCGGCGACGTCGACCGGCAGGTTCTTCGCGAGCCGTTCGGCCGACGGCGAGAAGAACGTGAACGCGAGCTGCCAGTCAGGATGCTCGGCGCGCAAGGTTTCGAGTACGGGCTTCGCCTGCAGTCCCTCTCCTACCGAGGGGGCGTGCATCCAAACCAGCGGGCGTTTGGGATCGCGCTGCGCCGCGGCCCACGCCGCCAGGCGGGCGGCCAGGCCGCGCCTGCCGTCGAGCCCGCGCGCCACTTTCTTGTCGAACCGGGCGATGAGCGGCGCGGCGCGGGTGGCCATGTGAACGCTCAGCCGGTACAGCCACGCGGGGCGAGACAGCGGCTGAGCGCTCACTGCTTTGGGCGCGTGCGGGCTGCGTATATGGAATCGAGTATGCGACGCATCGGATCGGGCGTGTACGGCGCGCCCTCGATCAGGCCGCCTTCGATATAGAAGGAAGGAGTGGCCCGAGCCCCAGTGCGACCGGCCCGTTGGGCGTCCAGCTCCACCTCCGGGCGGGCAGTGCCTCCATTCACGCACGCCAGCAGCTTGGCCCGATCCGCCCCGGCACGCTGCGCCAGGGCGACCAGCGTATCGCGCGGTTGGGGCAGCCTGGCCCACGCGTCCTGACGTTGGTAGAGCAGGTCGTGGGTGGGCCAGAACCGGCCCTGGCGGCCGGCGCACACGGCGACCTCTGCGGCGGCCATCGCATTGGGGTGGATTGAGGTGAGTGGCAGATTGATGAAGACCCAGCGGACCTTGCCCGTTTCCACGAATTCCCGCTCCAGGATGGGGAGCACGGTTACCGCAAACACGCGGCAGGCCGGACATTGGAAGTCCGCCATTTCATAGACGGTTACGGGGGCATCGGGGCGCCCCTTGGATCTTGCCTCGAGGGGGTCGCCTGCCTGGACCGCCACCCCGGCCAGGAGGACCCCCGCCAGCAGAGTTTTCACGCGACCAAAATACGAAGAATGCCGCTCTTGCGGACCCCGGGGCGGACGTCCAGTATTGACGGAGAACCTCGGTTTTTAATACCGCGGGGACGTTCGCCCAAGCCGTTGGGCGTCGCGCGGTGATCATTAGAGAAGAAGCGATGTGGATTCGCTGGCAGACCTCGACGCTCCGAGGTGCTGCCGCTGCTTTCGGGTTTTTTCTCGCGAGGGAGGAGGGCCGCTTTATGCGAATTTTTTGTCAGCTGCAGCACTCGACGCGTCCTACCTGTGTTTTTCCACATAACCACTCCCCACCGTCCTAGGCCATGTGCAACCGGCGCCATGTCGTTGCAGCGCCGCAGTGGCGGTGTGGGGATAGCGATAGCCAACAGTAGTTCAACCTGAGCAAGGGGTCTCTCGTATGAGTCTTCGTCAGTCAGCGCCCCCAATAATGGGTTGGGCGTTATTCGCAGCGGCGCTCGCGATGTTTCCGACGCGAGCGGTCGCGCAGGAGCCGGTGACGATCACCGGGAAGGTCACAAGCGCAACGGGTGAAGCGCTGCGCGATGTCAACGTTACGATTTTCGAGCTGGGCATCGGTGTGTGGACGAGCGCCGACGGCACGTTTCGGTTGAACGTGCCCGGAGCGCGCGCGGCCGGCCAGCAGGTTCGGCTCACGGCGCGTCTCATTGGATTCCGCGCGCAGGCGAACCTGATGACGCTGGCACCGGGCGCCACCATCGAGCAGAACTTCCAATTGCAGGCCGATCCGCTCCGGTTGGATGAAATCGTCGTGACCGGCGCGGGGACGGAGACGCGGCGTGAGCGGCTGGGCACGGGGCCGGGGGGGGTCGACAGCACCACGCTCCAGCGCGCGAATGAGAGCAACGTGATTCAGGCGCTCGCGGGCAAAGTTCCGAACGTCCTGACTGCCCAGGGCAGCGGCGACGCCGGCGCTTCCACCGCGATTCAGATTCGCGGCGCGAAGACGTTCGGCACGAGCCAGCCGACGATCATCATTGACGGCGTGCCGATCAGCAATCAGACACGCGGCCAGGCAGTGCTGTCGGGCACACCGGCAACGAACCGGGCCGCCGACATCAGCGCCGACGACATCGAATCGGTCGAAGTGCTGAAGGGCGCCGCCTCGACGTCGATCTACGGCGCGAGTGCCGGCTCGGCGGGCGCGCTCGAGTTCCGGACCAAGCGCGGCCACAATGGGCCCACCACCTACCAATGGCGTACGACGTTCCAGTTCGACGATCCGGTGAAGACGCTGCCGGTGCAGACCCGTTATGGCGTGGGCGCCAATGGCGTCTCGAGCAACTGCTTCACGGTCAACTGCTCGATCAGCGCGAACTTCTTCTCCTGGGGTCCGCTGATCCCCGACAGCGTGCCGACGTTCGATCACGGCGCCGAGATGTTCGAGAACGGCAAGACGCTCGAGAACGCGCTGTCGATTTCGGGCGGCAACGATCGCACGACGTTCTATCTCTCGATGAGCACGCACAATCAGGACGGGTTCATCGTCGCGAACACCGACAAGTACGAGCGTTACACCGCGCGGTTCAGCGGCTCGCACACGCTGTTCGAGAACTTCGTCGTCAGCGCGAGCATCTCGGTCGTCCAGACCAAGACGACCGGCTCCGATCGCGGCAACTCGATCAACGGCATCGGGATCAGCGCGCTGCGCCAGCCGCCTGACTTCAACGCACAAAGCTGGACCGGCGGCCCGGCGAATCTGCATCGCTCGTGGCGGTTCCCGAACCCGGGCGCCACGGCGTTCACGACCAACCGCGGCTTCGACAACCCGTTCTATGCCCTCTATACCGATAAGCTCGAGGGCCAGACGGGACGCTACCTGGGCAACATCAACGTGAACTGGAAGCCGCTGTTGTGGCTCGCCGTGAACTGGACGCTGGGCGGCGACTACAACAGCGACGACCGTACGTACGCGTACGGCCAGGCCAGCTCGGGTCAGAGCGGCGGCTCGATGCAGCGCTGGCAGTTCTATGATCGCCTCTTCGATCACACGTTGACCGCGACCGGCACGCACACGTTCAATCCCAACGTCAATGCGTCGCTCACGCTCGGGCAGAACCTGAACGAGACCTACTTCCGGCAGATCGACATCGCGGGTCAGACCTGGCTCGCGCCGACGCCGTACAAGCTGTCGAATACGACGACGCGCACGCTGCCGAATGACGCCGAGCAGCGCCGGCGGGTCGAGGGATATTTCGCGCAGGCGAACGTGGATCTGTACGATCAGCTGTTCATCCAGGCCCGCATCCGCAACGACGCCAACTCGGCGTTCGGCATCGAGCATCAGCGCGCCTGGTACCCCGGAGCCAGCGTGGCGTGGAGCTTCGTGAAGGCCGTCAGCATCCCGGAGCAATACATCACGTTCGGGAAGATCCGCATGGCGTACGGCGAGAGTGGCCAGCAGCCGCCGCTCTACGCGACGCAGAGCGTCTATACGACCGCCGCGTTCGCGGACTTCAACCCGGGCTCGCTCCAGGGCACCACGATCAACGGCATCGGCGGGCTGTACTCGTCGGCCACGCGTGGCAACCCGGACATCGCCCCGGAGCGCGTGAAGGAGTTCGAAGCCGGGTTCGATCTGAGCCTGCTGCGCGGCCGGGCGGACCTGTCGCTGACGCGCTATGTCGCGAAGTCGACGGACGTGATCTTCGGCGTGTCGCTTGCGCCGTCGACCGGCTTTACGAGCCAGCAGATCAACTCGGGCGCGCTCGAGAACCAAGGATGGGAGCTGACCAGCGAGATGCGGCTGCTGCAGAAGCCCGACTTTAGCGTCTCGCTGGGACTCAACTGGGCGAAGAACCGCAACACCGTGACAAGCCTCGGCCAGACCCAGGACCAGCTGGACGGCCTGGTGCCGATGGCGAGCCCGGAGAACTGCGGTCCGGAAGCGAAAGTGGCACGCTGTGAGATCGGTATCGGGTCCTCATTTGCGGGTCAGACGACGCATGCCCAGGTCGGGTATCCGCTCGGCGTGTGGCGCGCCAACGACTTCGCGCGTTGCGGCCGCGGCCTGACCACCGTGTCGTTCGCGGGCACCTCGTATGACGTCGGCACGGCTTGCGCCGGCGCCCCGGATGGCGCGCTGTACCTCGCGCCGAACGGCTTCCCGATCACGGACCCCACGGTTCGCGCTATCGGAAATCCGTGGCCAGACTGGACGGCCGGTATCTCCGGGACTGTCACGTACAAGGGCTTCCAGCTGACGGCGTTCCTCGACCACCGTCAGGGTGGCGACGTGCTCAACATGACGCGGGCGTCGATGTATCAGTACGGAACCCACCTCGACACCGATATGCGTGGCGACACCGTGGTCTTCGGTCAGAACATGCTGTGCCACAACCAGACCTGCGACGTGCTCAATGGTGACGTCGTTGGACCGGGCGTCGACGTGCCGGTCGTGCTGGGTGAGGGCTGGTTCAGCAACGCCGCACTCGCCGCCGGCCGTGGGCAGGGAGCGACGGGCGGTCCGATCAGCACGCGGCTCGAGGACGCGACGTTCACGCGGCTGCGTGAAGTGTCGATCAGCTACTCCTTCCGGAGTCGCTGGGTCAGCCGCGTTGCCGGGCTGCGGCAGATCGACGTGAAGGTCTCGGGCCGGAACCTCGGGTTGTGGACCAAGTACTCGGGCTACGATCCCGAAGTGAACCTGGGTGGAGCCCAGAACGCGAACCGGGGCATCGACTGGTTCAACGCGCCGCTGGCGCATGCCTGGATCATGCAGTTCAACCTCTACCACTAACGGACGCGAGGAGCGGACCATGAATACGTATCGCAAAGCCGTAACCGTCCTCGCGCTGACAGTCATTGGTGCGGGGTGTAGTGAGTTTCTCAGCGGCCCCGGGTTGACGGAGAATCCCAACAACCCAACGGTAGGCACGCCGCTGCAGCAGTTCGTGGCAGTGCAGGCGAACATGGCGACGCGGCTGGAAGGCCAACTCGCCCGGTGCGCCGGAGTTTTCACGCAGCAGCTGATCGGCAGCAACAACCAACAGCTGCAGTGGTGCACCGGCTACGGCATCGCCGAAAACGACATTTCGGGCCAGATGTCCGGTTTCTATACGGGCGGTGGTCTGCGCGGGCTGCGCAACGTTCAAGCTGCCGCGCAGGGCGCAGGCGACAACTTCCTGCTCGGCATTGCGAAAACCTGGGAAGGGCTCGCCATGGGCACCGCGACGTCGGTGTGGGGCGACCTGCCGTACCGTGAAGCCGTGACCGAAGGAATCGAGTCACCGGCGCTGGATCCGCAGCAGCAAGTTTACGCGGATGTGCAGGCCCGGCTGGATGAGGGGATCGCGGCGTTGACCGCCCTGGGCGCGCCCACGGGCAACTGCGTTCCCGCGGAAGGCGACCTGATCTATTGTGCGACCGCCGTCGCTCGAGCGACGCAAATCGCGCGGTGGATCCGGGCGGCGCACACGCTCAAGGCGCGGTTCTATCTCCACCTCGTGGAGCGCCAGGGCGTGACCGCCTATCAGAGCGCGCTGGCCGAAGCCACCCTCGGTATCAACGAGGCTGCGGCGAACGCCACCCAGGCAATTCATGGCCAGGCGCCTGGTGACTTCCGCTTCTTCCACGGCTCGGTGCAGGATTTCGACGCCAACATCTGGGCCGAATTCCTGCTCGCGCGTCAGGACATCGTGGCGGGAGACCGGTTGATCGGCATTCTCAAGGCCCGCAACGACACCGTGCGTATGCGCGGCTATTTCGACGCCAACCCGCAGGGCCAGTTCGTCGGGGCCGATCAGAACAACGTGACCGTGCGGCCGCCAGCATGCCCGGCGCCGCCGGCGGCATGCGCATCGTCAGTGGTCAATACGTCGGTGCGCCGCGTCTTCACGTTCCGCCAGCCGATCGTCACCTGGGCGGAGAACCAGCTGATTCTGGCGGAGGCGAAGTTCGCGACCGGCGACTCGGCCGGTGGCGCGGCAAATGTGAACGCGGTGCGTGCGGCGGTTGGTCTGCCGGCGCTCGCGGCCCCCACGTTCGTCGATGTCATGACCGAGAAGCACATCGCCATGTTCCAGAACATCGACGTCTGGTCGGATTACAAGCGGACCTGTATTCCGGCGCTGACTCCGAACGGCAACCCTCCTGCGACGGAAGTGTTGGGCCGCATGCCATACGGCTCGGCGGAACGGACGGCCAACGCCAACATCCCGTTGCCCTCGGCCTATCCGACGGGGACCACGGGGTCGTCGGCGGTGCGGAACTGGAACGATCCCAACGCCTGCCCCTGATTAGGGGAGGGGCGAGTAGAAGGTGGTGATACATCGGGGCAACCGGTCGACATGGCCGGTTGTCCCTTGTGTCTGTTCGCAGGTATGATGCAGAATGGAGTTATGCGTGTGACCGCTGCGCGAACCTCGATCGTCGGCCTCCTGTTTCTGCTGGGTGCTTGCTACACGGTGGCGCCGCTCGCAACACCATTGCCAGTTCCGGAACAGCGCATCGTGGCCCAGGTGACCGACACCGGCGTGGTGGCGATGAGCAATGCGCTCGGCCCCGGTGCCCAGATGGTCGAGGGCATCGTCGCGGGCGCCGACAACACCGCCTGGGACCTGCGGATGGTGCGGGTGGACTATCGCGGCGGGACTTCAGTCGTGTGGAACCGCGAGGTGGTGCGATTTCCCCGCTCGGCGCTGAGCCAGGCCACCGAGCGCCGGTTCAGCAGCAGCCGCAGCTGGCTCATGGCGGCGGTCGTCACATCGACCGCGCTGCTTGCGGCTCGCTTCCTCGGAGTTATCGGCGGCGGGGAGGGCGACAAACCACCGCCGCCACCGCCCAACTAGAAGAAGGCTGGTGGAGGGGGTGGCGGAGCAGGAGCAGGTTTTGGAGCCGGTCGGTAGTCCTCCTCGTCTCCCAGACGAGTCCAGATCACAATCACGCCGCAGCGCGAGTTCAATAGGTTCGAGAGAAACTCGGGCGGAATCTGCGACGTCCCGCTGTACACCTCGATCGCGATGACATCCTCAGCCGGAATGTACTGATTGATCGACATGTCGCCGGTGACCTGGAGCGGCATGCCATTCAGGTAAAAGAGCACGGGGCAGGGACGCAGACCCGCCGCGCCGATCGTCCGCGTCATGCGCACCATTTCGTTGCCGCCAAACGCTCCCGTGCTGGGCTGGACTTGTATGCCAGGAACCCGCCGCAGGACATCCGTGAACAGACGCGGCTGCATGCGCTGGATTTCGGTTCGATCGAAGAAGTGCCCGTTCGTACGCGCTCGGCGTTCCTCGAAGCCTTCCATCGCCGGCCAGAGCGCCGCTTGGCCCGTGATCTCCACCGCCTTGAGCGGCACGGCCACCAATTGCAGCGTGATCTGGAGATCCATCGTTTCGCCAGCCACGATCTTGACCCACTGCGAGAACGCCACGTAGCCGAGTCGGCGTACCTCGAGGACCTGATTCCCGGGGGGGACCCGAGCGAGACTGAAGCGACCGTCGCTGCCGGAGACGACGACGCCGGTTGCGCCGATGAGGCGAACGCGCGCCTCCGCAAGCGGGGTCGCGCTGTCGGCGACAACCTGTCCTTTCAGCGCGCCAGTGGACTGCGCGTCGAGTCGCGGCAGGAGGAGCAGCCCCACCGCGAGCAGCAGACCGTTGGTCCTACGGCACGCTGTCACAGATCACTGTTGGTTCCCCGTGGATTTCGAGCACCTCCACGTCGAACACGACGGTGGAATTCGGCGGCACGATCACCTGGCCGGAATCGTTCACCACGGGATCAGAGCCCCACCCGAGCGACGGCGGGATGATGAGCCGGCGGGTGGCGCAGCTCGGCATGCCGATCACGCCCTGTTCGAACCCGTCGATCAGCGTGCCGAGCCCGGGCGTGAAGATGAGGGCGCGGTTGAGATCTCGAGAGCTGTCGAACTTGTTGCCGTTGTAATAGCCGGTGTAATGAACGGCGACGGTGTTGCACCAGGTCGTGCTGTTGCCGCTGCCCGTGTCGCCTGGGACGAACTTGAGGCCACGCGTAGTGACGATCGTGTCGGCGCTGGTCGAGGCCACGCCCCAGGTCATCGGGGTGCAGCTCGGGGCCTCGAGCTGTTCAACGCAGCCGGCCGCCGCGACGATGGCCCCAATCCCCACGAGCAGCGTTGCCGTCGTTCGTCCCACGCTCAATAGACCGCCACCATCGATCGCTCGAGCCCGGTCTCGAGGGTCCATTCGACCCGCTGTCCGCCCTGAACCAATAATCGCTCGGTTCGGACCGAGCGCGTGGCGCCGATCGGATTCCCTTCCAGCGTAATGAACCGGCCGCCGCCGATCATGCGGGCCGGCATTTCGTAGTTCTGCGTGTTCGTGGCTGGGACCAGCCCGACGTGGGAGCGCCCGCCGTCTGACATGACGTACACGGACACATCGAGCCAGTGGTGATTGATGATGGTCAGTGTCCAGCCCTGGTCAGGGGTCGTTTCGGCACCCTCAGTACGATGGTGCGAGCACCCCGTGAGAGCTGCCACCGTCGCGCACATCCATAGCAAGCGTCGGGCCATCATGGAGGCTCGCGTTCACACCCCGGGCTGTCAAGCTGGGAGGCAATTCCCTTGCGGGTCTCCGCACGGGCCGCCACTATATGGACGAGCATCTGACCATCCGGTTGGCCGTCCCGCGGTGGCCATTCCTGTCCGTCAAAGGAGGCACCTATGGATCAGATTTCCGTCCGCTGCGTTCTTCACCTCCAGCGCAACATCATCATTCCCGGTCGATGTAGTCGCCAGGCCTTGCAGCCCAACTGAGTTGCCGGGCCAACCGGTCATTTGTCATGGCTGGCGATTGGCGTTCCGTACTCTCCGCAGGTGGTCTCAACCTTTAGCGTGAGGAAGCGGAATTATGCGACTGAACTTTATCAGGACTGGACTCGGCGCCATGCTGGCGCTGGCCACGTTCCTGGCCCCTCCGCGAAGTCTCGCGGCCCAGGGCGCGAACGTGGAAGGCACCATTACCGATGCCGCATCGCGGGCGCCCATTGCCGACGCCCAGGTCACGGTCGAGGGCACTCGACTGCAGGGCGTGACGAACGCCCGCGGCTATTACCGGATTGTCAACATCCCCGCCGGCACGATCACGTTGCAGGTGCGACGGATCGGTTACAAAACGCTTGCTACGGTGGTCACGCTGGCCGACAACCAGAACTTCACCGGCGACTATGGGCTCACAGCGTCCGTCGTCCTGCTCGAAGAAATCGTGGTGACGGGGACGGCCGGGAAGCAGGAGCGCAAGGCGCAGGGTGCGGTCGTGGCGGACGTGAATGTCGCGGACCTCAACGCAGTCTCGCCGCTCAACACGGCGACCGATGCCCTGCGATCCCGCGTACCGGGTGTCTCAGTAACCGGCGCGTCGGGCTCGTCGGGAACGTCGAACCAGATCCGCATCCGCGGCGCGGCATCGATCTCGCTGAGCAATGAGCCCTTGTTGTATATCGACGGTGTCCGGGTCACCTCGCAAGGCAACAACTATTGGTTTACCGGCGGGCAGTCGTACGAGCGCCTCAATGACCTCCAGCCCGAAGACATCGAATCGATGGAGATCGTCAAGGGGCCCGCCGCAGCAACGCTCTACGGGGCCGATGCGACGTCCGGCGTGATCCAGATCATCACGAAGCGCGGCCGGGCCGGGTCCGGAAAGTTCACCCAGACGGTTGGGCTCGAATACGGTTCGATCAATCGCAACTTCGAGCCGCGCACCAACTACGGCCGCTGCAGCGCCGCGAACGTCGCCAACGCCAACAACGCGCTGTGCTTCGGACAGCCCGTCAATACCCTCGTCAGCGACAATCCGCTGCTGCGCGAGAATGCGTTCCGCACGGGGCAGAACGTCGGTATCAATTGGAGCGGACGGGGCGGCGGCGCCAACTACGGGTACTACACGTCCCTCAACAAGGAAACCGAAGACGGTGTACTGCCCAACAACGGCTTCGACCGCAGCTCGGGACGGGTCAATTTCAACTGGATCCCGTCGCAGAACCTGACGCTCGATGCGGGCATCGGTGTCACGGTATCGCTGACCGACCTGCCTGACAACGACAACAACATCTTTGGCTGGCTGGGCAATTCTCACCTGGGGTCGCCGCTCACGCGCACCGTCAACGCCACCGGGCAGAACGGCTGGTTCGGTACGCAGCGCGACGTTCCCGCGATGACGGCCATCGAGAATGCGCGCAACACGCACCGCACCATCGGCAGTATTACGGCCAACTGGACGCCCAAGCCCAACTTCACGCACCGCTTTACCGCCGGCATGGACTGGGTGCGCGAGGAAGACCGCCGTTTCCTGCCCAAAAACAGCCGCGGCTCCTACCCCATCAACACTGGGCAGCTTCAGGAAGCGCGGCGCGGCATCGAGCGCTATACACTCGACTACCTCGGCAACCTGCAGCGCAACCTGTCATCCAACGTCGTGGCCAATTTCTCGTTCGGCACGCAGCTGGTGGAGACGCGGGAAGAGCTGGTGTTCGCCACGGGTGAGGGGTTGGCGGTCAATTCCAACGACGTCGTCACGGCGGCGTCGCTGCGCTCGGGTGGCCAGGAGTGGAAACTGGATCGCTCGATCGGCTTCATCGGACAAGTCCAGGTCGGACTCAACGATCGCCTGTTCGGGCAGGTGGGGTTGCGCTACGACAATGCGTCGTCGTTCGGGCGCCAGGCGTCGTGGGTCGCGTTACCCAAGGTCAGCGTCTCGTGGGTGACGAGTGAGGAGCCGTTCTGGTCGTTCGACTTCGTGAACACGCTGCGGTTGCGTGCCGCGTGGGGCTCGACGGGCCGCATTCCCACGGCGGGAGCCTCCCTCACGACGCTGCAGCCCGCGCCTTACATCGAGGGCACGAGCGCGTCGGCGGGTGCCATTCCGCTGAATCCTGGAAACCCGAACCTGCAGTTCGAGCGCGGCCAGGAAATCGAAGCCGGCTTCGATGCCGGTTTCTTGAACGATCAACTTGGCCTCGAGCTCACCTACTTCAACAAGGTGAGCAAGAACCTGCTCATTCAGCAACCGCTGCCTCCCTCCTCGGGCTATACGCAGGCCGGGCCCCCCGGGACAATCGGCGGCTTCCCGTTCGTCAACATCGGGAGTCTCGTGAATCGCGGCTGGGAAATCGCGTTGCACGGCGTGCCAGTGAACAAGCCCGACCTCTCGTGGGACATTCGGCTGGGCGCGAACACGCTCCATAACGAAGTCACCGATATGGACACCATCGCACCCTTCGGCACGTTGAACCGCGTGCAGCCGGGCATGCAGCTGGGGGCGTGGTGGACGCGGAAGATCGTCAGCGTGGATACGCTCACGGGCGTGGTCCGGGTGACGGAAAGTCCCACGTTCGCCGGCAACGTGTTGCCGACGTTCGAGGGGAACGTCTCCACCAACCTGACGATCAAGCGGAATCTGCGGCTGTACGCGCTGCTCGATACCAAGCGCGGCGCCCGCGTGCGGAACTTCACCGATTTCTTCCGCGAAACGCAGTTGGTGCGCAGCAACGCACGCCTGGACACGCTGGTGCTCAGCAAGGAAGAGCGGCTGAGGCGCTACGGCAATCCGAACGCCGGCCAGCCCGCGTTCTTGACCGATTCGAGCAGCACGCCCATGACCGTCAACGACGTCCAGGAGGAGTACATCCAGGACGCGTCGTTCGTGCGGCTGCGCGAGGTGTCGGTGAGCTACACGCTGCCGCTCAAATGGGCACGCGTGATGCGCGCCGCGGGTGCTACCTTCACGATCGCGGGCCAGAATCTCGGCCTGTGGACCGAATACGAGGGCTACGACCCGGAGATCGTGTCCAACGCGCTCGCACTCCTGAATCGCGATGATTTCTTCACGCAGCCGCCCGTGCAGCGCTTCATCTTCCGCATGAACCTCTCGTTCTGAAAGGAGCCTCGACCGATGCGTGCATTCAAGCGAATTGCCGGCACCGCCGTCGTGGCGGGTGCTCTCCTGCTCGGTGGCTGCAGCGACTGGCTGACAGTAGAAAACCCGAATGTGATCGACGAGGACGTCATCGATCCGGTGGCCGAAGCCAATCTGCTGGCGCGGTCCGCGCAGCAGAACTTCGCGGCGGCCTACGGCCATTTGATCGTCTATTCCTCGTGGTTTGTAGGCGAGACCGACGTCTCGGAGACCTTCCCGACCCGCAACGAGTTTGGTCGGCGAGCCGTCGTCATTCAGAACGGCAGTTTGGACACCGATGTATGGTTCCCGCTGTCGCTCGCGATCGTGTCGTCGTACAAGGTGCTGCGGGCCGCCCTTCCCGACACGGCGACGAATCTCCATTACGCCCGCGTCAACATGGTTCTCGGGTTCTCCTACGTCTTCATGGCGGAGCAGTTCTGCCAGGGGACGGTAGAGTCCGGACCAGCGCTGACCACGCAGGACATGCTGGACTCGGCTATCGCGCACCTTACGGCGGCGATTCCGCAGGGCCGCGGCGCCGGGGGTGAAGGCGTCAGCATCGCCAACGCCTCGTGGCTCGGCATTGCGCGTGCGCAGCTCCAGGCCGGGAATCTCGTGGCGGCGTCGGCAGCAGCCGATTCGGTCCCGCCGGCGTTCAGTTTCAACCTCAGCTTCGTCGACGATCTGGCGCAGCGGTTCCGTCTCGCGAATCGGATGTGGTTCTACGTGCGCGACCGCGGTTCCATCGCCGTGGCGCCGATCTGGCGGGTTGGACCGCAACTCGCGCCAGACCAATTGCAGAACGCGGAGCCGCGGTTGCCGTGGAAGCTTCCGGCCACGAGCGGTTCTACGGCGTACGCCCCGCAGGATGCGGCGTATTCGACGGACCGCGGTATTCCATACGCAATTCAGCAAAAATTCCCGGACTACAACGTGCCGGTGCGGTTAGCTTCAAAGTTGGAGGCCGACTATATCGCAGCCGAGGCGCAGGGGACCGCGGCCCAGCAAACGCTCATCGCCGCGCGCCGTGCAGCGAATGGGCAACCGGCGTACGGGGGCGCAACGGACTCGGCCTCGATTCTAACCGAGTTCTTCACGCAGCGGGGATTCGACTTCTATCTCGAAGGAAAGCGCCTGGGGGACTTCCGCCGGCATCCGCTGAACATCATCGGCGTTCCGGTCGCCGGGGCTACGTACTGGAAGCCGGGCTTCGCGCCGATCGGAAACCAGGTATGCTATCCACTGCCGATCGGGGAAACGGACAACAACCCGAACTTCTAGACGCCGAAGAGCGGGGTTTCGCCTACGGGGGAAGCGCGCACGCTTCCCCCGTAGTTTTTTTACGGTGTGACGATGACCGTGCCGGTCATCCCGGAATGCACCGAGCAGTGATAAGGAAAGGTCCCGGCGCTGTCGAACTTGACCTCGAACCAGTAGGTGGGGGCGATGAAGTCGCTCCCCCACAGCGCGCTGTCCGAGACGACGGTGTGATACACGTGGCCTTCATTGGTCCAGCGAATAGGAAACCCCACTCCGATACTGATCGTGTCAGGTGTGAAAAAGCTGTCGCGTGCAGCGACGAAGAGCGTGCCGGGGCGGATTCCCGTGATATCGCTCTTCTTGCAAGCGAGGCCGATCAGCAACGCGATGCCCAGGGCGCACCGCACGAAGGACTTCATTGCGGGCGCTGCCGTTGCGCGGAATGAGTCCAGATGGCGATGACCCCGCAGTTGGCACCGCGCGAATGAAACTCGAGCGGCACGCGCGACGTGCCGCTGTACACCTCGATCGCCGTGACGTCCTCGGGTTGCACCAGGTTGTTGATGCCGATGTCGCCTGCGACGGGGAAGGGGACTCCGTCGAGATAGTAGAGCATGGGACACACGCGCGTTCCTGCGCCCCGGTCGGAGACCGCCTGAAAGCTGTTGCCCGATGGGCCCCGCACAGGTTGGAGTCGCACACCCGGCGCCCGCCGGATCAGATCGGTGAAGGTCCTCGGGTGCATCTGCTCGATCTCTGGCCGCGTCAGAAAGTAGCCCCCCCCGTGCGACTTCCGTTCGTAGAAACCGCGCAACAGCGCGGGGACCGCCGGCTCGCCCGTGACATCCACACCCGGAAGCTCGAGCGCTTCCGGCTGCATCACCACCTGCACCTCGAGCGTCTCGCCTTCCGCGAATTGGAGCTGCGATACGAGGGGCGCGTAGCCGATGCGCTGGATCTGGATCAGCTGCAGGCCGCGGCGCACCCGCGCGAGCACGAACCGTCCGCTGGAATCGGTCAGCGCGACGAGCGTCGTCCCGATAATGGAGACTTGCGCCTGGGCGAGCGGGGTCGAGTCGAGCGTGATGACGACGCCCTTGAGCGTCGCCGGCGCTTGCGCGGGTGGCTGGCGCGGCATGCCGAGCGCGAGCGCCACGGCGGCAATAACCGAACGGGACGACAACCTGATGCTGGTCGTCGTCCCGCCCGAGATAGCTTTCATGTGTCGCGCTCGATCAATCCACAATGGCGTCCGGCAACACATACTTCATCGGGTTCACCGGTCGCCCGTTCACCCACACCTCGTAGTGTAGATGCGGGCCGGTGGACAATCCGGTGTTGCCGACCTTCGCAACCTGCTGGCCGCGCTTCACGCGCTGGCCGCGCACCACCAGAATCTTGGAGCAGTGGGCGTATCGCGTCACCAGGCCGTAGCCGTGATCGATCGTCAACATGTTGCCGTAACCTTCCACCCACGAGACCTGCGTCACCACACCCGCCGCCGGGGCTTCGATATCCATGCCCATCTTCGCCGAGAGGTCGATGCCCTCGTGCGGACGTGCCAGGTGAAGAATGGGGTGCTCGCGCTCGCGCGCGAACGCGCTCGTCAACCACCCCTTGGTCGGCATGATCGAGGGCAGCGCCTGGTAGCGCGCGCGCTGGCTCGACGCGGAGTCGTAGGCTTCGTTGATCGAGCGGACGAGGATGTTCGCGCGGCGCGTCAGCTGATCCATGTCGATGCGCGCGGCGAGCGCCTGCTGGCCGTTCGGACCAGCGGCCGAGAGGCTGTCGCGCTCGGACCACTGTCCACTCGGCCCGCCGATCCCGGCCTGCTGCACGTCCTGATCGACCGGCGTGAGCCCGGCGAGCAGCCGCATCGCCTGCTCGCGATCGCTGAATTTGTTGAGGGTGTCCCGCAGTCCGACGAGCCGCTCACGCAGCCGCTGAATCTCGCTCGCGAGCACCTGATTCTCGCGCTCGAGCGCGCGACTCTTGGTGACATTCACGCCGCGCGACAGCGCCGTGCCGCCGAGCACGAGAAACAGCAGCGCGACCACGCCGCCGATCCCGACGAGCGCTTTGACGACCGTCTGCGATACCTCCACGGCGCGGGAAGCACCCGAGCCGTGCGGGACCAGCATCACGGTCCAGCGGCGCTCTGCGTGTTTCTTCTTCATATGGGGAAGCAAACATAAACCGCGGCGCATGTGGGCGTCAAATCGCGACTTGTGCGCTCCGTCACCTTTTTCGAGGCACGCATCCTAAGCGTCTGGCGGCTTGGGAAATAGCGGGGGGGGCTTGAGGACCGTCCAGCCCGTCACGGAAATCCCGACCAGCTCCGCGAGCGAGACGCTCCCGAGCTCGCGGGGCGTACCCAGAAGCCGCCACATCTCCAGCGCCTTCGCGGGAACGAACGGGCCCGACAACACGGCGAGTCGCGCGACCGTGCGCACGAGATTCGAGAGCGCGCTGTCTACGCCCTCGTCTTTTTTTTCTTTCGCCAGCTTCCAGGGCGCCTGCTCTTCGATGTAGCGATTGGCGTGTGAGGCGAGCTCGATCACGAGCGCCACGCCCTGTTGGAGATCGGACGCGTCCATCGCGCGCCGGTAGGCGCCGAGCACTTCCTGCGCGACGCGCTCGAGCGGCGTGTCGTAGCCGCGCGGATCGTCGGGGACTCGCCCGTCGCGATAGCGCTGCACCATCGACAACGTGCGCGAGACGAGATTGCCGAACGTGTCGGCGAGATCGGCGACGTAGCGCGCGTCGAAGCGCTCCCAGGAAAAGTTGCCGTCGCCCGCGAATCCGACCTCGCGCAGCAGGAAGTAGCGCAGCGCGTCGGCGCCGTAGCGATCGATCGCCGCGCCCAGGCTCACCGCCGTGCCGGCGGTCTTGCTCATCTTCGTGCCTTCCCACTGCACGTAGCCGTGCGCCCACACCTGCCGGGGCAGCGCCAGGCCCGCCGCGAGCAGCATCGCCGGCCAGATCACGCAGTGGAAGCGCGTGATTCCTTTGCCGACCACGTGGAGATCGGCGGGCCAGAGCCGCTCATAGCCGGGGTCCGGGAATCCGGTCGCCGACAAATAATTGATCAGCGCGTCGAACCACACATAGACCGTCTGGTCGGGATCGCCGGGGAATGGAATGCCCCAGGACAGGCGCTGGCGGGAGATCGACACGTCCTGTAATCCATCTTCGATCAGGCGCACGACCTCGTTGCGCCGGATCTCGGGCTCGACCGAGAACGTCCCGCTCCGGATCAGCTCGAGCAACCGGGTGCCGTAGGCGCTGAGCCGGAAGAAGTGATTGCGCTCCTTGGTGCGAATCAGCTCGAGCGTGGGATGCTCGATGCAATGGCCGTCGGCGATCTGCGCCGGTTGCTTAAACTCCTCGCATCCCGTGCAGTACAGCCCCTCGTAGTCCGCGACGTACAGATCGTCCGGGCGCTGCTGCTGGATGCGCTCCAGCAGCGCGACCACGCTTCTGACGTGACGCGGCTCGGTCGTGCGGATCCAGTCGTCGTTGCTGCACTCGAGGCGCCGCCAGTAGTCGGCGAACGTGGCAGCCATCCGGTCGACCCAGTCACGCGGCATGACGCCCGCGCGCGCGGCCGCCTGAATCACCGACTGGCTGTGCTCGTCCATCCCCATGAGGAAGTGGACCTGATCGCCGCACAGGCGCCGGTAGCGCGCGATCGCATCGGCGCCGACTTTCTCCAGCGCGTGCCCCAGGTGGGGATCGCCGTTGGAGTAATCGATGGCGGTGGTGATGAAGAACTTGCTCACTACGACCGCAATTGCTCGAGCCCGACGACCCGGGTGGCGCCATCCTCCGACCGCAGGGTGACGCGCTCCCGGAAGATGTCCACGGACACCACGCGCTCATTCCCCTCGGCCGTTTTCACCGTCTTGCCTTCTTTCGGGAAGCGCTTGCGTTGCTGGACGTAGAAGTCGTGCTCGTAGTGCAGGCAGCAGAGCAGGCGGCCGCACGGGCCGGAAATCTGCACGGGATTGAGCGACAAGCCCTGCGCCTTGGCCAGCGACAGGCTCACGGGCCGTCCCTCCGGCAGCCAGCTCGAGATGCACAGCTGACGCCCACAGCGCCCGATCCCGTCGAGCCGCTTCGCTTCGTCGCGCGCGCCGATCTGGCGCAGCTCGATGCGGGTGCGAAACAGTCCGGCGAGATCCCGCACCAGCGCCCGGAAATCGACGCGTTGCTCGGCGGTGAAATAGATCGTGAGCTTGCGCTTGTCCCACTGCCATTCCGCGTCGGAAACCTTCATCGGGAGGTTGTGCTGGCGGACGCGGTCGCGCACGGTGCGGCGGACTTCTTCTTCGTTCGAGCGCAGGTCAGTCGCGATCTTTCGGTCTTCGTTAGTAGCCCGACGCAGGATGAGTCTTAGGGGCTCGGGACTCGGGGCTTGGGACTCGGAGCTGCCCGAGTCCCGAGTCCCCAGCCCTAGGCCCCCACACGCTCCACACCGCTCGCACTTCTTCTCCGCAATCTCACCAGCAGCAGAAACCACCCCAAAATCCTGCCCGCGCTCTACCTCGACGATGACGGGTTCGTCGATGCGGAGGAGGTCTTCGGATTGCCAGGTGAAGTATTCGCGCCGGTTGCCCTTGAACCGGACTTCCAAGACATGCGTCAATTCACTTCTCGGTCAGCGCACCCATCGAAAGGTATTTCTCCTCCCGGCGTTTGAGCAGCTTGTCCACCTTGAGCTTGCGCAATTGGCCGAGATGACGCTGGAGCGCGTCGCCGAGCGCGGCCGACGCGGCTTCGGGATCGGAATGCGCCCCGCCGGGCGGCTCCGGGACGATCTCGTCAATGACGCCGAGATTGAGGAGGTCCTGCGCAGTGATCTTCAGCGCCTCGGCGGCCCGCTCGCGCTGGCTCGCGTCCTTCCACAGAATCGCCGCGCACCCCTCGGGGGAAATGACGGAATAGACGGAGTTTTCGAGCATCAGCACCTTGTCGGCGAGCCCGACCGCCAGC
>Ga0137432_1000112_pt1 | contig 59342 bp, 47 predicted proteins | sample EasRivERMZT820_2_FD_102337 | JGI IMG/M metagenome (GOLD analysis project Ga0137432, IMG submission 102337) | Soil microbial communities from meander-bound floodplain in the East River, Colorado, USA - East River MetaG ERMZT820_2 | ecosystem: Environmental > Terrestrial > Soil > Floodplain ... | reverse complement strand
TGAGCCAATTGTCACTATATTATGCGAAAGTCAATAAGTCACATAATAGACACGCAATCTCGTACGGAATCTCGGGATTATCGTTAAATGCGTCAGCGACATCTTCAAGGGTGCTACATGCCTTCTCAGTCTCATTCATGTTCCGCAGCGTAGTGGCCAAATACAGCCAACCATTCACGCGCTCGGAAACATTCTGTGTCAGCGTTGTGGCAATGTCGAAACACGCATCCCATTTCTTCGCGGCGGCATAAATTCTCCATCGGACCTCAAGGACATCAGGATGAACGTGGAATTCTGACGTGATATTCTCAAGCTCCACATTCGCCTCTAGGTGATTTCCTAATTCAACCCAACCAATGGCGGCGTCCAGATGCAATTGATCGTCGTGACTGAGTGCTTCCATGCGATGGTTTGATATACGTGGAGCGTGGAATATTTATTGTCATGTTGCATTGGCTGCCTTCACTCGTTTTCCGGCTGCTGCAACAGATACACCTTGCCGTGCGTGCCACCGATCGGCACCGGCAAAAACTCCACTGCGTAACCCTCTGGGCACACTTGCACTTCTAGTTTGTCAATCTCGCTCATGGGGTAGAGCGGAATCAAAATTCGCTTGTGTGCGCAAACCGCCTGGTCAAAGCAGGTCTGCCGTTCTGGGCCATCCAACTCGATGGCTTCGAACTCCGTTTCATCTGCCCTGGAGAGAGTGAGCATCCGTGCCATAGCAGCGATGAACCTCGTTGATGAGAATGCTCCTCACGGGGACTAGAGCGCCAGGAAAATGTTTTACCAAGCATGGGCGGCCTTAACTGTGCCAGATCACCGCGTGGTCAGTAAGTTAGTTTGCAGGTTGAGCGTGGAGCATTCATGGCCGGAAGCGCAGGTGACACTGGCTCATTGGCTTGCATAGAAAGTCTATCTTGGGAATGAAGCACGATTTTGTCTGATTTTACGTGAAGCAGTGCTGTCATTCGGTCGAAAGGAGTCAGCATCTTGGCAATTCGCACAAACCGAGCGTAAAGTCTCAGGCGCTATCGTAATCGTACTCTTCACCGGTCAGAAATGAAACATTCAAGTGGGTGTTCATTGGGGAATGTGCCATTCGAAAAAGCCAAAACACGATCAGTCACGCGCCGCGTTATTGCCCGCGCAAAGCCAATCCCGACCCTTTGATTTGTTTCCATAATCAAACGGCCTTCGCTTTGGAGAAAGGCATGATCTTGTTTTCGTACTCCTCTAAGCTTGGCAGCTTCACTTGCGCTTTCTTTGCATATGCCCGATGCACGGCTTTGGAATTGTGTCCAAGGGCTTGCTGCGCGAAGCGCTCCGGGTAACCGCAGGTCTTCGCCCGTTCGGCCCAGGCATAGCGATATGAGTGCAAGGTCACACCAGTAATTTTGACATTGTCACAGCGCCATTTGAATTCTTTCGCTCGGTGTTTCTCATGCATTTTTGCAAGACGCGGAAACAACGGTCCTGACTTGGGAAGCGAACGCAGAATAGCGGCTGCTTCTTCGCCAAAGTGAATGAGGGCGATTGATTCGTTTTTGTGTCGAGAGTAACCGAGTGTGCGATCTGTCCAATCGATGTCTTCGGCGTGGAGGGTGGCGATGTCGGTTTGTGAACCTCCCAACTGCCACAGCAAACGATAGAATGCGTTCGTCTCTGGATTGCGTTCGCGTGCAATTATCTTTTGATGTTCTTCGAATGTGATGGCTCTCTTATCGTTGAAGCGAACGGCAGGCCAGAGTTTTCGCGGAATTATGGGACACGGAAGCCAATTCATGTCCAAGGCGAAATTGTGAATCCGCCGCAGAAAGACGTTGGTGGCAACGGTTCCTTTTTCGAGCACAGCAAAGAATTGCTCTCCCTGGGTGTCGAGCAGTGTGCGATTTCTGATACCATCGAAGGCGCGGTCGGTGAACGCTCGTTCGTATCGCTCACGCGTCTCGCCCTGCTTGGTCGTCGTGACCTCATCCATGATGTGCTGCCATGTGCGCTTGACGAAGGCAGGATCACCTTCGAGCAGATAAATCCGTGCTTTCTGCAGACTGAGAGCGGGTTGCTGGTGCGCCTCGTTCTTGGTGTGGAGGAGGGCCTCAGCTTCCTTGCGGTCTCGGGTTTCCAGGCTCTCCCTTTTTGAAGTGAGATTATCCCAAGAATAGAATGTGCCGTTGCGACGGTAGAGCCGGTAGCGGTTCTTCATAACATTTGATGTTACCGCCCTCCGGTTCCACTCCGTTACGGCCTAGTGAACGACTAGTGTCGTGCTAGTGCCGACTTTGTGGATGCTTAATCAAACTGTGCACAGTTTTGTGCACACCCACACCTCACAAGCATCCTAAACCTTTGCTGCACTCACAGTTCAGTTTGGTGCCGGTGGTCGGACTCGAACCGACACGGCTTTTTAAGGCCCCAGGATTTTAAGTCCTGTGCGTCTGCCATTTCGCCACACCGGCAATATCTAATAATCATGTATTTACCGAAAAGCCGCGCAAACTGCGTCCGGATACTTACTCCAAGGTCTCCGACTCTCGCAAGCGGCGGATTCGTGGCATGTGGCTGCGCAACGGTCGATACTTTGGCAATGTGACCGTCACCGACGACCTGGGCAAGAAAACGTCTCGTATGGTTCCCATGAACGGCGCCGCGCTGGATGGGGCCAGGGACGATTACCGTCGGCTCCTGGTCGAGCGCGAGGATGATCGTTTGCGCCCTCTGGGACTTACTCCCACAGTGCGTGACTATGTTTCCGTTTACACGCAACAATTGGCAGTATCAGCCAAACGCGCGTCCACCGTCCAGAAGGAAACCGCTTATTTGGATCACTGGAAGGAGAAAATCGGCCACGTGCGCCTGAACAAAGTTCGGCCGCACCATCTCAATAAGGTGCTGACCGACCTCGCCGGGCAGGATTACTCCGCGCGTTCAGTGAACCTTTTCCTTATTGCCATTCGTGGGCTCCTTAAGGCGGCTCTTCGCGATGGGCACATCAAACTGCCGCTACCATTTGAAGGCCTGGGCTGGCAGCGCGTAGATCAGAAAACAAGGACGCTTTATTCGCCGGACGAAATTGACCAGATCTGCATTGCTGCGATCGCCGCAAGCAAGAACGGACTTCAGTTCAACGACTACATTCGATTTCTCCATTACTCCGGCGCGCGACGCTCCGAGGCATTGCGAGTGCGCTGGAAGGATGTGGATTTTGAACGTGGCCATGTGACAATCGGTGCGGAAGGGGATGCGAAAAACCGCGAAGCACGCTACGTAGATCTCAATCCCAAGCTCGAAACGCACTTGAAGGATATGCACAGCCGGCGTCAGCCTGATTCGCAACGGCTGTTTCCCAGCCCGCAAACGGGGTGATCACGACATACCCCTGCGGACCTTTATGGAAACCCAGCGTCTTGCTCGTAATGCCACTGGCTCCCCGGCAATCAGTGTCGGTGACCGGTGTCAGCCCGAATTGGTTGCGGTCCGGAGGTTCGTTTGAGATGTCGGCATTCATCCCTCGACATTCTGGCGCTGGGAAAAAAGGGGATGGATCGGTCTGCTATCACTTACAGAATCTCTCAGGGGCTAAGGTGTTTGCGGCGTGCCCAGTCGGTAAAAACGATTCGTGGCCGGATTTGGATCGACAACCGTCTCCACGCGATTGGTGGGACGAGCGACGATGTCCACCAACTTCAGCCAGGAGCCCTGGAGGTTATCCTTATACGAAAGGTGGTAAGTCCGATTTGAGAGCGCCTGAAATTCCATAGTGGTGGGACTGCCAAGCATCAGCCGATCGATGGCGAGGTGACTCAGTTGATTCGTGGGATCGGTGCCCGCGATGTATTCCTTCTCATTGGTCATCCCATCGAGATCGGAATCGTCGGCGGCGTCCAGGGCGTTGGTGGAACTGAACCCGTAAGCGCCTTCCCACGAATCCGGAATACCGTCGTGGTCGGCATCAGCCAGAACGGTGATCGTGATGGAAGAATGGGTCACGCCCGGATTGTTGAGCGCCAGGTTCTTGACCACGCACCGATACGAGAGCGTCGTCGGCAAATCTGGCGCCGTAAACGTAAAGAAGGACGTGCGACTATCCAGCACGTAGGCATTCGTGAACAGAGGGGCCGTCAGTCGGCGCCATTCGTAGGTGAACGGCGCCGGATTGCCCGTGACCGCAACGCTCAGAGTCACAAGGCCGCCTGCCACCACTGACTGGCTCAACGGGGGCTGAACGATGACGGGATTGATGAGCACGAACAGATTGGCCGGCGGGCTGGTGCTCGAACCCGAAATGTCGGTCACCACTGCGGTGTAGGCCCCTTCGTCGGGCAGTTGCACATTGGTGATGGCAACCCAGTTATTGGTCGCGCCGGCAATGGGGACACCGTTCTTTCGCCATTGATAGGTGAGTTCTCCGGTGCCGTAAGCGTCCACCGTGAAGGTCACATTCGTGGCGGTGGCCTCATTGGTGCCGGCTCGGACGCCGATGATGCCAGGCGTGACCGCGGTGATGGTGAGCGGGGCCGCGCCCACCCAGTTGGCCGGGTCATCTCCATAGGCGTGAAGATCGCGGCGTTGAAGCGATGCGCCGCCGCCATCGGCAGCCGGCGGCCATGGAGCCACGTCCTTGTAATCGACGCTGTCCACAACGATGTAGGGCACACCATTGGTTTCGGGCGCGTCGGGCCGCTGCAGTTCCACCTCGTCGCTGGAATTGTCCAGCTTGTTCGCATAAGGCCCAAAGACAGCCGTAGCGGAGAACACGCCATATTTGCCGCGAAAGGCTGAGAGCTTGGCAGTGTTCGTTGGATTAAAGCTCACCACGACCAACGATTGGCCAGGGCCAAGCATCACGTTAGTCGGGAAATTAAAGTCAGGTCCGCCGCGCAACCGCCACGTGTTCGTCGGGACCATGGGATCGAAGAGCGAGACGGTGTTGCCGGAGATGTTCCGGATTTCGATGTATTCTTCGTCCGCGTTGTCCAGGCCACCCGGCAGGTCGGGAGGATGATACATAATCTGCCGCAACACCAGCGGCCCCACACGCGGACCGGAATTTGTCGCGCCGAGCGTCTCTGAAATTTGCAGCGCGAAACGATCGTCCCCGGTGCTGATGACATGCCGGCCAAAACAAACACCCGTCGGCGCCGCCCCAAAGCTGAAGCCATGGCTATAGCCGGTGAGATTCGTGTTCGCGCCGCCCGATAGCACGTAAATTTCTTCGCCCTGGGAACTGAGAGAGAAACTGCTGTTTGTTCCGGGAGTCAGGTTGAACTGCTCTTCCGTAAACACGATGTATCCGTTCGCCGGCAAAATCGTGTCATTGGGAATCCGAAATTTCCCTGGCACGGCTGAATCATCTGTCAGGAACCAGCCGCCGATGTTGATATCGCCCGCCGTCGGGTTATGCAGTTCGATGGCATCGACCGCCGGCGGGTCCGAATGCGTGAGCACTTCGTTAATCACGACACCGGGGACCAGTGGCGCGGGATCATCTGCCCCCGGCGAGCCACCGGGGTGGGTGCTCGCGCGCCAGCTTGAGGGGTTGCCGGGATTTTCATTGGCATTGGGCGTTTTCGTCACGAGCGAGAATCCATACCCATCCGGCGTCAGCGGCCAACGTCCACTGTCTTTATAGTCCACTGAGAGCACCTTCGTGCCTATGGAATGGGTGAGGGTGAGTTGTTCGCCACCGTTGTCGAGGCGCCCGGTGTAGATACCGTCAACGGCGAGACCGGGGTATTTGGCGCCCAGTGCGGTGCTGTTCCGGCCCAGGACGAAGAATTGTCCAGGCGCAAGCCGGGTGCGGTTGGTGAAGCCAAACGTAATTCCTTCGCTGAAAAAGATGCCGCTGAAATCGAGAGTGTTCGTGCCGGCGTTCTTGAGTTCCAAAAACTCAACGTCATCGCTCGAGAATGCGCCGAAGGGAGGCGGATGGTACATGATTTCCGTGACGATAAGGCCGCTGAAGTTTTGTATTGTATAAAAGGTCGCTTCCGTGATGGCGCTCCAGATGACGCCATTGAGCACGCGCGCCCGCACCACGGTCGGGAAGTTGATCACGATCGGTGTGTTCGCTGTGTAGGCAACCGCCCGCGGAGAGACGCCACCGCCGCGCAACCGGGGATCGCTGCCATCGAGAGTGTAGTAAAGCGTCCCTGTGCCATTGTTATTCATCAGGAAAAGACTGAAGCCATTCGAAACAACTCCTCCATACGAGCTGAAGGTTGGCGCGGTGACGTTCGGGAACAGGCCGTCGCCTCGGAGTTGATTGAGCAACACCGCGGTGCGACCGGCCAGAAATCCGTTGTAAACGTTTTGCAAGGCGCTCAGCCACGTGGCCCGTGTGTAGGGCGTGGATACTTTCGCATCACCCCAGCGAGCCGACTCACCCACAAGGGCGCGCTGAATCTGGTTGCTGCGGGCCAAATAGAGCGACCGTGCCCCCGCCACCGATAATGCGCCGTTGTTAAAGCATGCCTTCTGCGCCCGATCCGCCACGCGGATGCGAAACTCGGCATTGGCCTGAAGCCGCTGCCAAAGATACTGCGGATTGCTTTTGGCAAAGCTGCTGCCCTTCGCCGGATCGCCCGCCGGATAGGGCCCGGTGCGGTCCGCGTTCACATCCAACAAGGTATGCTCGGCGTCGTGCTGAAAGAAGCGGAACCCGCCGCGCAGACCGTCGCGATTGCGGATGCCGTACCAGTTGTTGGGCGAGGTATTGCCCAGGAAGTTCGAGATGGGCGCATCCAGATTGCCGCCGTAGAGAGTAATCAGCATGTAATCGATCAAGTTATCGACATCGAGCAGATCCTCGTAGGCGAGGTTGCGTGTGCCGTCCACGTTCAGGCCCTGCACCCGGAAATAATCCACGTCATTCGCGAAGCCGTTCGTGCCAATCTGCCACAAGCGAAACCAGGCGGCTGTATCGCCGTCCGTGGCCTCGATGTTATAGCCGTTGTCCGGATCGATCTTGATCGTGTCGTAATCCTCCGCGCGCCCGCCCATAGTAGGATTCGCCAAAAGCCGCTTCCGGCCGTTCCTCGGTATTGAACAGGCCCCAGTACATTCCATTGATGTAAAGATGATACCAATCGCCGCGGGTGGCGTTGCCGCTCATGGCCATCTGCTGATCGCGCGCCATTTGATCGCGCAGGCAGATCATGCTGGAATCGCCTCCGAAGCTCCACGAATAGTTCTGCATGGTGCGCAGGTCGAACTTGTCGAAACTTCTCGCTCCGGTCGCGCCGAAGACAGGGTAGTTCAACTTCGACGCGCCATACTCCTGACGGAAGAAAAAGCGGAAGGCATGCTTTGGGTTGGATGGGTCACGGCTAAACCCGCCTCGGATGCGGATGCCACAGTTGATTTGAAACCCCTCCCTGTCGTCCGGGTAAATCAGTTCCAAAGAACAAGGCCGTTCCCAGGTAATCTCGTCACTCCTCGGATTGGCGTAAATGCCATTCGTAGAACTGAACAGATCATTCAGATACATCACGATCGAGAACGTCGGGATGGATTTGAGGTCGTCCTTGATCGTCCCGCTGTAGAGCGAGTTGGTTACCACCTCAGGGTCCATGCCGTAATCCACCACGTTGGCGCCCCAACTTGAAGGCCAGCCCGGAGGCGCCGCGCCATTGGCCGCCTGCGTGATCACATCGTTCAGGAACAGGTATGTGTGCGAGTCCACGTCCGAGGGCAGCAGCGGAGAGAGAAAAGCCGCCGCGCGAATGACCGCCGTGGCGTTTACTTGAATCGGGCTGGAATAAATCAGACCCGTCGCCGCCGTCGGCGCGGTGCCATCGCGAGTGTAACGGATGGTAACCCCGGGTGTGGCGCAGGTAATGACCAGCGAGAAGGCGTTCGTGTAAAACCCGCGGTCGTGGCTGAATTTGGTGTCCGCCACCACACCGCTGATGCTGCTGATCCCGTTGCTGGCTCCGGGTGTCGGCGTTTGAAAATAACGCAGTTGATCCGTGCGATCGTAACCGTAGGAATAATCGCGCCGCTGCTGCGGATAAGGATTGAAGGAGGAGACGAGCTCCCGCGGCGCCTCCGCATTGTAAAGGCCGATGAATTCGCCTTCCGGATCCAGTTTGAAATTCGTGTGCAGCCTGCTCCCTGGCGTGGTCGGCTTGCGATCCTTCTCCGAACAAAAGACAATCAGATAACCGCGCGCCGGGAGTGCGATGGAGGGGAAGACCCATTTATCCTCCTCATTTTCGTCATCGGTCAGAGACCAACCGGCCAGACTGACCGTGTTCGAACTCAAATTGTGCAATTCAATCCAATCCTGCGGCTCATTATCTTCATCGCGCAGGCCATTGACGTTGGCTGCCATCAATTCGTTGATGCGGACGTCTGAAACGACCGCGTTGGGATCAAGGATGTAACTCCAACTCCCGCCAGGGAAGGCATTGGGCGACGTGGCGAAGTCGCGGATGTTATGCCCGGACGCCCACTGGACCTGCACCGGGCCAGGCGCCGGCTGGGCGAATTGAAAAATATAACGACTCGTGGTCGCGGGCGTCACGCTCGCGGCCGGATTGCCATTGATAAGCAGATCGGTCGCATCGACGCCCAGGACGCCTTCTGTGAACTGGATTTCGATTTGTGTCAGGCTCCGAATCGTGACGCCTGGATAGGGAATCTGATAGTCGATCGCCGGCGGCGTGTTATCGACCAAACTGTATTGCCATGTCGAACCGGGAGAGTTCGTGTTGAACGGATTGGGTGGAATCCCAAAATCCGTAATGCCATGCCCGCTTGCCCAGGAAATCTGGACCGTGCCGTAGGCAGGCTGTGGAAAGGCAAACGTAAACGTGTCGTTTCCTCCGCTCACATTGGTGGCAGGGGCGCCATTGATGCGCAAGTCCGAGGCGTTCACCCCGGCGACAGGCTCGCTGAAGACAACCGTGATTTGGGTCAAGGCATTGATGGTTCCCGGAGCCGGAGCCTTGCTGGCAATGGTCGGTGGTATCAGATCCGGAGCGATTGTGCCCAGGGAAAGATTGATTCCAAAGTCACTGCTCCCGATGCCGAAGTTGAAGGCCTGGACCGCGACAGTATTGGTCCCGATCACGAGCATGCTGATATTCGTGCGGTCCACGGTCGTGTATAGCGCGGGCTCGGTCACAGCTGCGCTGGCGCTGCCGGTGCGCGGGATTTCTGTGCCCGGCATGTTATACGGATAGAGCACGGCGCCGTTGATCCACATGATGAAGCCGTCATCGCAAAGATAGCCAAGTTTGAGGCCAGAAATGTCTGCCAGGTTCGTGAGGACAAACGTGCGCCGCATGAAGATGCAAGTATAGCTGTTGAACATATCCGTCAGGCGGGTGCCCCCAGATAAGGTCGAACTGTCACCGGTATTGTCGTACCAGAATGGCGCGGGCGCGGATGTCCAGGCGCTATCGTTGAAATCACCTCGCCGCCACGCTGTGGTATCGGGCGTGGAAGCGTCGGCCAAGCCCTTGAAGTATTTCCAGGTGGCGTTGGTGTTGAACAGGAGTGCCCCCTGAATGGGCGCGGCAACTGATACCAGCAGCGCCACGCTCGCGATTAACCGTATCATAGCATGATTGTCCCAAGCGCAGCCGACGAACCGCCAGGCATAGATCGTCACGACACCAGTGACACCATGCGGGAGTGTCCCAACATACGCGGATTGAGTCCGAGGAATGTGCCAGAGCTAAGTCTCCGGCGCAAGAACGCAATCGCCGCCTAGCTTTTGCGGGTAAGTCTCACCCCACTGGCCGGCAGGAAAGCCGGCGCTACGACGTAACGCCGACATTCCTGTCGGCACGTTCAGAGCTTTCCGGCACCCATCCAGTGCGGGCACTGTCAAGATGCGCCCTCGATTGCAATCGTTGCAAAACGTCCTGCCGCTATGATTGTCATGTTTTCGCGATTGACGATTTCGGCTGTAAGTTTAGCCTTCGAAAAGAGAAAACCTATGAGCCCTCAGTCGATTAACCAGTCCTGTTCCCGTCGTGAATTCATCCGGAAGGCAGGCCAGGCAGGAGTCGCCGCGTCTTCGGCCCTGGTCTGGGCGGGCATGCCCGCGCTTTCACGTGCCGCCCAGAAGAAAGAAAAGATGATTTATCCGAAGGGCAAGGCCGAGCATTGCATCTTCGTCTGGCTGGGTGGCGGGGCGGCGCACATCGATACGTGGGACCCCAAGCGCAAAGGCGACGGCAAAAAGATTCCCGGCTCGGCTTATGACGCCATCGACACGGCTATTCCTGGCGTGCAGGTCTGCGAACATCTGCATCGGTGTGCGAAGGTCCTCGACCGCTTCATTCTGCTGCGGACCGTAAACCACAATGTCATCGACGAACATGCGGCGGCGACCAATCGCTTGCACACCGGCCGCCCGACCAGCGGCACCGTCGTTTATCCATCGGTTGGCTCCATTGTTTCGCACCAACGTGGCAGCGCTGCCGAGGGAATTCCCGCTTATGTGGTGATGGGTTATCCCAATGTGACGCGTGGGCCAGGCTTTCTCGGCGCGAAGTATGGCTACGTTTACCTGACCGACACGGAGGCGGGTCCGAGCGGCCTGACTCGTCCGCCCGAAATCACGCCGGCTCGGCAGGCCGACCGTGAAGCCTTGCTGGCGAAGATGCGGGAGGGATACCTGAACCGCCACAAAGGGGACAAGTCCATTTCCGACTATGATGGAGCCATCGGCGAAAGTTTTCGTCTGGCCAAAGGCGAATTCATCCATGCCTTTCAATTGGGGGCCGAACCCGCCGCCCTGCGCGAGTCCTACGGTGGGGAATTCGGCCAGCGCTGTCTGCTGGCTCGCCGGCTGGTCCAAACTGGCGTCCGCTTCCTCGAAGTCTCCTTCAACCTGAACTTCATCAACGGCACCGGCTGGGACACACACAATGAAGGACAGAAGAACCAGCATTTGCTGATCGACGAACTGGATCGCGCCCTCTCAACGCTGGTGGTCGATCTGGAGAAGCACCGGTTGCTCGATAAGACGTTAATCGTGGTAGCGACGGAGTTCGGGCGGCCGCCTGAATTTGATAATGGCGGTGGACGCGGGCATTATTCGAAGGCCTTCAGCATTGTGCTGGCCGGTGGCGGGCTCAGGACCGGGCACGCGGTGGGTGTGACGGACGAGCTTGGGAAGAAGATCCTCGACGCTCCCGTCTCTGTGCCGGACCTTCACGCCACCATTCACTGTGCGTTGGGTATCGATCCGGAGAAATTTCTCCATGACGACGATCGACCGGTGCCCATCACCGATATGGGGCAGCCCGTGCGGCGGATTTTTTCCTAGGCGCTCACGGCCACACGCGCGCCATGCAGATCTATCCTGACCTGAAAGGCAAAGTCGTGCTTGTGACTGGCGGGGCTAATGGCATCGGCGCAGCCATGGTCCGCGCGTTCTGCGAACAATCAGCGCGCGTTTATTTCTGCGACGTGGATGTGAAGGCGGGCCGTCTGTTGGAAGGGGCCTCCGGGAGTGGCAGCCATTTTTCCAAAGTTGACTTGCGCCGAGAGCGCCAGGTTTGCCGTTGGATACGCGACATAGGCGCCCGCGGGAGGAAAATCCATGTGCTCGTGAACAACGCGGCCGCGGACCCGCGCATCCCGCTTCACAAAACGACGGTGGCACAGTGGGACGATCTGTTTGCCCGAAACCTGCGCGCCTGTTTCCTGACCAGCCGTGAGGCGACCAAATGGATGTCACACGGGGCGTCGATAATTAATCTCTCGTCGATCACCTTCTATAACTCCCCGGCGAAGATGGCGGCCTACGTGGCCACGAAAGGGGGCGTGCTCGGTTTTACACGTTCGCTGGCCCGCGAACTGGGTCCGCGAAGGATTCGAGTCAACGCTCTGTCTCCCGGATGGATTATGACCGAGCGCCAGCTCCGGCAATACGTCACGCCCGCGATCCGACGGCTGATTAAAAGTTCCCAAAGCATCCCGGATTTGATCCAGCCCGAGGAGATCGCCCGTGTGGCGCTTTTCCTCGCCAGCGATTCCAGCGCTGCCATCACGGGACAGGAAATCCTGGTGGACCGGGGCTGGGAGCATTCGTGAAGACAGGGGAGCGCGGGCCTGCGACCCGCAGCCGCTTTGAATCTGTCGTCATGACGCTGTCGTAACCGAAACTCATTTTTGAGACATGCTTTAATCCTTGAGTAACTTGCAGGTGGTCCCTTCCTGTGCAGCCTCGATCTCCAGCGCGCTTCCCTTCGCCGCCGCGAGCTTCCTGGCCTGCTCGACCATCTGCGAGATCTTTTCATCATCATGTTCGGGGTCGTGATGAAACAGAAACAGACGCTTGACCTGCGCTTGCAAGGCCAGCTCCACGACGTCATCCACGGAGCCATGTCCCCAGCCGATGTGAGTTTTGTATTCCTCGGTATCGTATTGCGTGTCGATCACCAGCATGTCGGCGCTGCGGGCAAACTCCGCCATCTTCTGATCCTCTTCGCGGGCAAACTCGGTCTCCACCTCTTTGTGGAAGAATTCCGTGTTGCGTCTCGCATGCACGCGGCGGAACGGCTCATTGTCGGGCATGTACACAATCGACCCCTGGCGCGTATTCAAGCGATAACCGACACACACCCCCGGATGGTTCATGAACTTGGCCTGCACGTTCACTTTGCCAATGGGGAATTCCATCTCCTTCACTTCTTCGATGGTAATGTTGCTGGGAAGTTCCTTCAGGCCAATCGGGAAATACGGTCCTTCCATCTGGCTGGAGAGGATTCCGGCCAGGCCGGCGCGAGCGCCTTCGTAACCGAGAATGCGGATGTGATTCTTAGGGTCATACGCAGGCATGAAAAACGGAAAACCCTGAATATGGTCCCAATGCGTGTGCGTGATCAGGATCGTCAGGCTCAGGGGGCGATCTTTGAACTCGGAGGCCAGCTTCAATCCGAGCGGGCGGATGCCGGTGCCGGAGTCCAAAATAATTATCTCCCCATCTGCTCGCACTTCGAGGCAAGAGGTGTTGCCACCGTAACGAACGGTGTCCGGCCCGGGAGTTGGAATGGAGCCCCGAACGCCCCAAAACGTGCACAGTGTCATTGGCCGGCAGGATAGTAAGGGGCGATGGGAAAAGATAAATCTCAAAATGAAGTTTCAGCAAACGTTCCAACTCCGCCAGGCGAGGCGTCCGTGCCCGAGCCACGGCGCGTGTGGCGAGGTGCGCCCGGCAGCCCCGAAGGGGCACACGCCAATAGCCCGGCGTTTCAACGCCGGGCGCTGATATGCAACTTATGAGTCCCGAAAAGGGACGGCTGACAAAGGGCAGAGTGGGCTTGCCTCCGCCCACTCCATTTCGACCGTCCCTTCGGGACTTGGTCCTTTGCCGTGCGTTTCCCAGCGTTAAATTAAAACGCCGTTTTAACGCCTGGGTTGTTTTCAAATGTCGTTCCAGGACATTTGGCGAGCTGCACTCCTGCGCGCGTCTCCCGTCTTTGGGGCTGACAGCTCTTGGCCCAGGCATTACGATGCCGGCGTGAAAACCTGGCACAACGTCTCGAAGCCTCTTTCAACCCTGCCACCGCCAAACAGGCCGCGCCTGCCTCGCCGTAGGTTTCTGAAGACCGCTGCGGCCATGGCCGTGGCTTCAACCTTGCCCAATTGGTTTTTGGAAGAATCGCGGGCGCGGGCTGCCACCACGAAACCACTTTCGCCAAACGACCAGCCTGCCATGGCCCTGGTCGGCTGCGGCGGCATGGGGCGCGGCGATGCGAAAAGCGCGTCACGCTTCGGCCGTATTGTCGCGTTGTGCGACGTGGACGATGGGCAGCTCGCCCAGGCCAAAAAGCAATGGCCGGATGCCGCCACGTTCAAGGATTTTCGGAAGGTGATGGAACGCGACGACATTCACGCGGTCATCTGCGGCACGGTGGACCATTGGCACACGTTGGTGTCGATAGCCGCGATGCGCGCGGGCAAAGATGTGTATTGCGAGAAGCCCCTCACGCTCACCATCGATGAAGGCAAGCATCTGGTGCGGGTGGCGCGTGAAAGCAAACGCGTTTTGCAGACGGGCAGCCAGCAGCGGAGCAACAAGAGTTTCCGCCTCGCCTGCGAGCTGGTTCGCAATGGACGCATCGGCAAGCTGAAGCATGTTTCCGTGTTTCTGCCGGCCGGGCGCCGGGAAGGTCCGTTCAAGCCCTCAGCCGTCCCGGACGGATTCGATTGGGACATGTGGCTGGGCCAGACGCCACAGGTGGACTACGTCAAGGAGCGCACGCACGTGACCTTCCGCTATTGGTGGGAATACTCCGGCGGGACGATGACCGACTGGGGCGCGCACCACAACGACATCGCGCTCTGGGGTCTGGGCCTCGAGCGCAGCGGTCCGGTGGAGATCGAAGGCAAGCCACTCGTCGAAATGATTCCTGGCGGCTTCACTGCCGCGAGCGAATACGAGGTGGGCTATACCTACGCCAATGGCGTGACGCATTCCTGCCGAAGCACTCCTGCCAACGCCTGGAACGGCGCGGTCGTGAACAAGGAAGGCCAGCAGCATGGAGTGAAATTCGAAGGAGCCGACGGCTGGATCTGGGTCACGCGCGGCAACATCCAGGCCAGCAATCCGGATCTGCTCACCGAACCATTGCCCGCCGGCGCGGTGCGGCTCTACGCCAGCGAGGATCACATGGGGAATTTCCTCGACTGCGTTCGCTCACGGAAGCAGCCCATCTGCGAGGCTGAAATCGGTCATCGTTCGGTCTCGGTCTGCCATCTGGGTGTCATTGCCATCCGACTCGGGCGAAAGCTCAAATGGGATCCGGCTAAAGAACAATTCCTCAGCGACCGGGAAGCGGACAGTTACATCGCTCGCGAAATGCGCAAGCCCTGGAGCTATGCCGCGGTTTAGAGCGTTGCCAGGAGTCATTTTCGATTGGCGACCTATTGGACATGCTGCGGGTCGCAGACCCGCGCTCCCGGAGCGCGCCTCTGCGAGGCGCAGCAGCCTTGGGTCTTGGTTTGGGCGGAAATTATTTTTGGCAATCGCTATAGCCGTCTTCACTCCGTGGCGTTGGCTACTCCAATGAATGCAGAAGTTTTAGCATTGCGTCCACGATTTTCGGGGCAGCTTCGACCTCCAAATAGCTGGAACGCGCTCGCCACGTTTCATAGCCGCCCAATTTGTGATGCGCCACCGTCGGCAGATAACCGTTGTAGCCGTTGGCGAGTGAGATGCTAAAGGATGGCTTGAAGGGGCTCCTTCGCTTCAACTCCAGGCCGATCTCGACAAACACTTCGCATGGAATGGCAGCGATGCCCAGGTCGCCGATGCGAATGGCTTGCAGAATGAGCGGCACTTGCGCGGGATACTCCTTCAGGAGGACGGTTTCTCGGGCGTAGATTTCTTCCAACGTTCGCATCGCCGGGCCTTTGGCTTTAGCAATGATTTGTCTGGCCCGTTCGACTTCCTCGCCATCAGGCCGGCGCACACCCAATCTGATTTCAGTCTGCCGGGCGTCCAACGCCACCCACTCGCGATATTGGATTTGTTGGCAAACGCGATGGATCTCTTTGGCTACCGCGTCCGCCACGATCCGGATTTGCCCGAACGGCGGCTGTTTCGTTTGTCCGCCACGGACGTTGATGTTGTTGATATCGCCGCTGGCGCCGTTCGACATCATGGCCACGAAAGCCGGCTCTTGCCGGTCCGCGCCCAACAACTGTTGCAGCCGATCCGCAAACGCTCCAAAATAGTCCGAGGAGATCGTGCCTGAGCCTACCCCGCCGCAATAGTGCAAGGAATAATTTGCGAGCAGTGCGATGGGGCGGCCATCGGGGCTTTGTATGGCAATGAAGGAGACCTCCAGATCGGTAGGTCCAGCGGGTTCGATAAGATCCGGGTTGCCCACTCCTGGGTTCATCTTAACGAGGTCATTCGTTCGGCCAAAGGGATCGGGCAGAATGGTGCCCGGCCTCATTTTCCAGCGACGATTGAAAACCTGATCCGGAACGTTGCCCACCGCCCATCCAATACGTGCCGGAGCCAGATGGTTGATAGCCCGTCGCACACCATCGGCAATCCGCCCGGCCAGAAATTTTTGATAAGCCGCGTCGGGATCACTTTGGAAAATCCCTGTGGCGGCAGGGGCCGAGTGAGTATGCGTCGCGGACATGAGCATGTGATCCAAAGGCAGTCCGGTATGCTCGTGCGCCAGCTTTTTGGCTTCATCGAAAACCTCCCGTGGCACCATGCAACTATCCACAACGACCAGAGCCAGCCGTGTTTGACCATCATCGAGCACCAGGCAGCGGGCGTGGAGTTCGTCGTGAATGTTGGTGGCTTTGTGGTCGTGCATATTGCCATTGATGGACAGGCCCAGCCACGGGGAAAGGTTGCTGGTGGCAGCACCGGCCCGGAATTGTTTCGGGCGCCGTTCCGTCGGTTGCGCCAGAAGCGGCGCTGCCACGCACAAGGCAAGAAGAAAGAAAACTTTCTTGCCGCTCGGCCAGGATTTCATCTCGCCATTGAGCATCTTCTTCGTTGCCGGTGCAACCTCGTTTCATCACGGCTTTGCCATGCGCGAACAATCCCGCGACGAAACTCATACTAACCGGGGCCGCGTGACGGTGCCACGGCGAGTGGCTGAAGCAGATTTTTGAAAAGGTCCTCACTCGCCCGGTTTGTCCAGTGTGTTCCGCACCGCTCTTGCGCTCCGGCCCATTCGACACGACAGTCCAGTAGAACACGTCAGCGAAATAGAAAGAGAGCACCAACATGAGCATTGCATTTCAGCATTCCAGAAAATCGCGAGCGGCGGGCAGTCCCGTCGCCTTCAAGGACGACAGCACCGGGTTCACCGGTTGGCGGCTGGCCATCGAAACGGGCCGCGCCGTTCCCACCCCGGCGGTGAGCGACGAGCGCCTGTTTGTGGGCGGCGGCTTTGGCAGCTATGATTTTTATGGCTTCGACGCCCGCACTGGCGGGTCGGCCTGGCACGTCCATACTCATGACGACGGTCCGACCGCCGCTGTGCTGTCTGAGGGTTTTGTGGTGTTCAACACCGAGAGTTGCACGCTGGAGGTAGTCGAGGCTGCCAACGGCAGAGTCGTTTGGGAGAAATGGCTCGGCGATCCCCTGCTGGCCCAACCCGCTGTCATGAATGGCCGCATCTTCATGGTTTATCCCAAGCACGGGCAACATTGGCTTGGCGCTTTCTCGCTGCGGGAAGGCCAGCCCCTTTGGGAAACGCGGCTTGATCATGACGTGATCACCGCGCCCGTCGTGGCCGAGGGCAAGGTGTATCTTTCCACGTTTGATGGCACGGTGTGGGCCATCGACCCGAACACGGGTCGCGTGGACTGGAACCAGCAACTCCAGGCCACTTCCGCGCCGTGGGTTTATCAGGGTGAGGTGTTTGTGGCCCATCGAGAGGACGCGCCGCGCGGCGCTCGTCAGGCTGGGGATCCTGGCCGGACGCGGTCTTCGGAAGCGATGGCGGCTGACCCTGTGATGCCACGCGAACGAATCAGCCGTCACGATTCTGGCAGCGGCTTGAGGAAGTCCAGTTCCTCGGTTAAAGACGCGGCTTATCTCTCCGCCGCCTACGGCGAGGCGCGCCGACAGGCTTATCACGCCATGGACAGCTCCGTCGGCTTTGCCAGCGCGCCAGGCAGCGCCAAGCTTCACGCAGCCGAAAAGCTTGTTGGCGAACATCTGGTCAGCCGCGCCTGGCGTTTCCAGGGTTCGCGCCCGGTCGTGGTGAATGGCATTCTCTACGACACGACCGGCGATTGTCTTGAAGCCAGCGATGCGCGCACAGGCGAAGTGCTCTGGTCCTGGCACGAAGCTGCCGAAGTTGCAGGCGAACGCCGCCTTACCCCACCCGCAGTGGCCAATGGCCGCGTGTGGGCTGGCACCTGGGACGGGCGCATTATCAGTTGGGATGCCATGACAGGCGACGTGCGCTGGGCGGTTAACGTCGGCGCCCCTTGCCATTGGCAACCTGTGGTCAGCGACGGCTGGGTGTTTGCTGGACTGGAGGACGGCACAGTCCTGGGTTTCGCCACAGGCGATCCGCTGGACACCGATTGGCCGATGTGGGGTGGTGGTTGTGGTCATAATGGCAAGCCTGTCCCGGAGGGGAAGACATCCGACCACACACCCGACTCTCGGGCGCCGTGGCAGGACGAGAAGACGGGGACCTTCGAGGACCGGGAACCCGCCATCGTGCTTTGACATCTTTTTTTAGGTCCGCCTGGCTGCGCGGGGACAATGTCCCGGGAGGGCGAGGCTCCTGACGAGCCCTGTTTTGCAGTCGATGCGTTGCCCGAACCCGAACAAAAAAAGAACGAGTCATCGGAAATTATGGGTGTTGCCCAAATCATCTGCTGGTTATTTTTTGCTCCACCATGGCTCGCGAGGACGCTCGCCCTCCCCTGAGGGCGGAAATGTCGCGCGGCAATCTGTTACGGCGCCGCCAAAGGTGGCTTCGCGTTCCAGGCGGCAGACCTGAAAAGAAAGCGGCTAGCGTAATGGTCTTTGTGTGGTCCCTTGGGGATTACGCCAGCCGCCACTCACTGCAACCTGGATAAACGATCCAGGGCTTAAATAGTGACGCCGCCATCAGAGGACTCAAGCCTGTTGAGTTACGCAAAACTACTCCCAAGCTTAGCGTCCGGAGCGAAGGCATTCGATGGCAACCGCGACGCGAGGTGCGGGGTTCGCTGCAAGCGGACGGTTAAGACATGGCGGGGCATGACGGGGCATGACGGTGTCGGATGCGATTCAGGAGTTGTGGCCAGGTTCGATAATGCATGAGTCTCCGTCACTTTCGCCGCTTTGCTCCCAACCGCGTTCTCACCTCGTTCGGGACTGCGTAATTTTCGAAGAACTCCTCGTAATGCGAAAGCTTCATTGCTTCACGTTGGATGACGACGAAGTAAACCCGTTCAGCAGCATCTTCGAGCAGTTCAGACCTGCGCCTGATTTGCTCGTTGTCCCGAGTCGACGAAGCAACAGCCTGATCGAAGGCTTTCAGCGCCTCAAGGGAATCGACCATTTTTCTGCATGCCGCGAAATAGGCTGCAGCTGTCTCTTGCAGGATTTCGACCGCCAGCGGGTTATCCGGATCAAAGGCCATCATGCAGTGAAAGAAATAGGACGTCGCAACGGGCCGGATGCGATGCGACCCGATATGAACGCAACAATGGCAATGACTGCGGCAGTGAGAAGGATGAGTAGCCTACGCATGGCATCAGGCTGCGCCTAGACGGCGCTCTCATCTACAAGCCGGCAGCCAGTCTTCAGGAAATGGTTTAGCTCTTTTTCCCAAGCCTGCATGAAGCTCTGATAGTAACCAGCCGTGAATTTGGCCACGAATTCATCCCCGGCGGAACCGATGCTGGTGTGGCTGTAAGTAATATCCGCAAAGCATTCATGACCGTGTTCAGAAAGTTGAATGCTCAACCGACAAGCTGTTACGCCCGGCAGAATCTTCAACATTTCAACAAACCATCTTTCCGGCTCGTAACGTGTGATATACCAAATTGCCGTTCCGAGTTTGTCCGGCGTGATGAAGATGCCATCGCGCTCGGCAACACCGGAGGAACTGATAATAAGCTCCGGCAACCATCCGTTCGCCCATTCCGTTTCTCGTACCGGGCACAAAAGCGGAAAGACTTTAGCGGGCGCGGCATGTAAGCTTTGCCTGTAGGTATGTGTGGCTCGATTTGGTTTGGTGATGCGCATAGCCGCCATATTCAACGCCCCAAGCTCAGCGATGGCGGCCAGGAGGCGCGGCGATTGCAACAGGAGCGGGATGCCGGTCGCCGCAGAGCATGTCCGCGACTTCCCGCCGGAAGTGAAGCGCAGCCACGCCCTTCAACAAAGCGACGCCTCCTGCCGCTTCGCTTCCGGTTAGCTACATTCCTTTTTTTGTTAGGCGGCGTGGTCATACACTCTCCACTCGCCCTCTCGCCAGACCAAAAGGGAGCGTGTAAGCAACTGCTGTCTTTCCGAGTGAGTGCGCTCGATGATGTCTCGCAGGCCGCTCAATCCCTCTGGCGATTGACTGCCGGTAAAAAACACAACGTCTCGGGCTGGTGCGGCAACCACAACGTCGCCTGATACCCACGTGCGATTCGAGTCCCAGAAGAACGACACCAGAAGAAATGCGGCCTCGTGGCCCTGTCCTCCGGCCACCATGTAAACCGGCGGAGAAACCGGTGGAATCGGCTTCAAGGTGAGATGAGGAACGCGGGCTCGCAGATTTTCGAGTGCGATGCCTCTGAGACTGGCTGGCTGAATATCCAAACGGTCGCAATCGGCGCGGCTGACGAACTGCCAAAGATGTGGAATATCGAAAGCGTAGCAGACCAGCAAGTCGCCGATAAGCGGCTCGACGATGGGCTGACCCTCGAGCGGAATCTGAACGGGTGATCCTGCGCCTGGAACCGTGGTGCGTAAGACAGGCAGGATGCTCGAAGCATCCCTCTTCGGCCGCTCCTTGGTTTTGAATAGACTCTGGAACCACGACATACGTGCGAACGCTGCCTAGACAGCATGGCTGGCAATGAAAGCAAGAAAGGTGTCTGCTCTCCGAAAACGTCGATTGCGTCCGGACGTGTGTCGGGAGGCCCAACCACAAGATTGCTCAGTAATGAACTCAAACAATGAAAGGAAACCAGACGCCATGAAAACCTACATACTCCGCCCCCATAATTCTGTCGAGCCGCAAAAGGCCCAGTGCCTCCAAACACCCCAGCGGCAGCACTCGCGCGTCCGGGATCCACGACCCAGTTGTTTAGGGAGCACTCGTCATCCTCCTCTCTTCTTCGGGAGGAGAGGGCTGGGCAGAGGAGGTGTTGCCGTGAATTTGAAACAGTGGGCCATTCCGATGCGTTCATGGACGCGCCCAGGCGCCGCCGACCTGGACATAAACAGCCGAGTTGTCTGGGCCGAACGCCACGTCCATGCCCATGTGAATCCCATATTTCCGGGCGATTTCGTAACGGAAGCCGACGCCGCCTGTCGCAACCGTTTGCGTGCTTTCGAAGCGATCGAACTCATTCCATGCCGCGCCGCCGCCAACGAAGCCCACGAGGCTGAAGCGTTTCCAGAATTGCCAGCGCAGTTCGGCCTCGATCTGCGCAATCTCTTCGCCCTGATCATACCGCCGGCAAGACCATTCCGTTTTCATGTTTAGCTTTCCGATTAGCAATGTCAGGAGAGCTTGCCCATGGACTGATTTAGCGATGACCGTTTTGATTGGCCGGGAGGTCCAACAAAACAGCTGTCAGACGTTCCGACCGTATTTGACATCAAGAATCATTATCAATTCCCTCCCTCTTTCCCAGGAACCTTTGGTCCCTCCGTGCTTCCTATCCACAGGACAGTACGGGACACAATTTCAACCAAAGGCAACGTTATGTTCGCACTTGATAGCAGGGCCACGGTGCTGCTTGTCGCAGCACTCACATTGAGCCTCAACACCTTCAACGCCTCGGCCGCCAAGGGCAGCGGCAGCGCCCCCCGCAACTTCCGGGTCGCCGCCAAAACTGCCTACACCGTCACTCTGGCGTGGGATGCACCCACATCCAGTTCTGGTGATTTCAATTACCACCTCTGGGGCGCTTACCACGTGGGCCCCACCGTCATCCTGCCCAAGACGGCCACCAGCCACACCTTTACCGGGCTGTTTCCGGGGAATTACTACACCTTCGGCATCTACACCAAGACTGCTTCCGGGAACGCCTCCGCCCAAGCCACCCTCGGCAACATCCTCCTCCCGCGCGACACTACACCGCCGACCACCGGCCCGGTCGTCTCCATCAATGAAGTCGGCTCCACCTACGCCAAGCTCTCCTGGATACCCGCGCAGGATGATGGCCCGCACCTCTCCACGCAAATCTATTTGAACGGCGCCTTCTACTCTGGCGTCGGCCGCGGCTTTACAAACATCACGCTTCGTTTCCTCCACCCGGGCACCACTTACAGTCTTACTGCCCGCGCCATCGATTTCGGCAATAACCCCGGCCCATTCAGCGATCCCATCGCCCTCACCACCCCGCCGCCCAACCCCAACGACACGACCCCGCCGACCACACCCGCCAACCTGAGTGCGTACACCTTCGGCGACGGCAGCACCGAGACCCAGGTGAATTGGACCCAATCCACTGACGACTTCGACGCGCAATCCAACATCCGCTACGACGTTTACTTCAACGGCGTCTTTAGCGACGTCCTCTTCGGCTCGGGCGGGCCCAGCATCAACTACGGCGAATTCGGCGAGAACATTATCGAGGTCTTCGCCATCGACACGGCCGGCAACGTCTCTGAACCCGCCGTCACGACGCTGTTTATTCCCTAAGGCCTGGTTTAGCGCCTGTTATTTTGGCGCGTCGTTACACGACGAAGAAAACTCCTGGGATTGCGCCTCGTGGGTCCGCCCACCCCGGCGCAGCTTGGAGTTCAAAGCCAGAAAAGTGGAACCGAAATGGCAGACGCGATTTCAACCGGAAAAATTTTGATTGTAGATAAGTCAAAAATTTTCGGCGACGTGCTTCAATTAGCAGCGACTACTTGGTTGGTGGGCCCAGCAGGATTTGAACCTGCGACCAAGCGATTATGAGTCGCCTGCTCTGACCGCTGAGCTATGGGCCCATTACCCGGTAGGGTAGTCGTGGCCTTGCAGGCTGTCCACTCTTTGAGGTCTTCATGGTCTTCATGCCGTGAAAATTGCAATTTGAAGTTTCTCTGTGCCAAGGCGAGCTGTCCGACCAGTTGCCGGGAAATCCTTCCGTCGCCCCAAGGTACGACCCAATTTGGTTCAGAGATTGCTTGAACATTGTCCGTATGAAGCAACACATCCTGATAGTTGACGATGAGGAGCAAATTCGCGATTTGCTTTCTCTTTATTTGTCCAAGCGAGGTTATCAGGTTTCCAGCGCTGCCACGTCAACGGAAACATTGCGCCTCATGGACGAAGTGCCTGTGGATTTGGTGGTTTTGGACATCGGCCTGGCCAACGAAGATGGCCTCAGTCTGCTGGAGAAGCTCAAGACGGGTTGGCCGAACGTTCTGGCGGTAATGCTCACCGGGATGGGTTTTGTTGAGGATCTTTTACAGGAAGCGCATCAAAAGGGCGCCGACGGGTATGTCAGCAAGGTCTTGCCGTTGGATGAATTATTGATTGCGATTCAGAGGATTTTGAAGCCGGATGATGATGCTCGAATGGCATGCTGAGGACATCCCGGAAGCAGCTTTCAGATTTCTAATGCGCGTGCCTGCTCGGCGCAAATTGCCGCTCCCTACCCGGTAAATCCTTCCAATCGTTAGCTCAAGCCGGCTCTTCGGTTTCCAGGAAGCCTTGCAACTGTCGGATACGCGTGGGATGTCGCATCTTTCGCAAGGCCTTGGCTTCGATCTGGCGAATGCGCTCGCGGGTGACTTTGAATTGCTTGCCAACCTCTTCCAGCGTGCGCGAGTAGCCGTCACCCAAACCGAAGCGCAGTTCCAGGACTTTTCGTTCGCGTTCCGTCAAACTGGTCAACACGTCGCCCAGCTTGTCTTTAAGGATACTATAGCTGGTCATGTCCGAGGGGTTGTCCGCGCTTTTATCTTCAATAAAATCGCCGAAGTTCGTGTCTTCGCTGTCACCGACCGGTGATTGCAGTGAGATAGGCTGCTGGGCCATTTTCAAGACGGCTCGCACGCGGTCCACCGCCATCTGCATTTCATCGGCGATTTCGTCGGGAGTTGGCTCGCGTCCAAAGTCCTGAATGAGTTGCTTCTGCACCCGCATCAGTTTGTTGATGGTTTCGATCATGTGGACCGGGATGCGGATAGTGCGAGCCTGGTCGGCAATGGAGCGCGTAATGGCCTGGCGAATCCACCAGGTGGCGTAAGTGGAGAATTTATAGCCGCGGCGATACTCAAATTTCTCGACCGCTTTCATCAGGCCCATGTTGCCTTCCTGGATCAAATCGAGGAAAGAGAGGCCGCGATTGGTGTATTTCTTGGCGATGGAAATGACCAGACGCAGATTTGCCTCCACCATTTCGGTTTTGGCCTGGAGGGCTTTGGCAGCAAAGTTTTTCAACTGGCCGTAGGACTTGAGGTAGCCCTGGTAGGGCATGCGCACGAACTCTTCGAGGGCTTTTATCTTCCTTTGCTCGGAGTGGATGACAGCTTGTTGCTGAGCCGATCGCCGCTGCTCTTCCGATTCCTGAATGATGCGCAGGCTGGACTGAACCTTGTCGTGAATGTTTTCCGCGACCAGAGCCATCTCTTCGATAACCTTTTGCTTGTAGTAGAATTTGGCGAAGGTGTCCTGCAGTTTCCGGTCGTTCTTTTTGAACTCCTGAGTTTTCTTGTCCCGTTTGGTCTTGTTCGGAGCGCTTTGCCAGGCGGCGTATTTGTCATCCACTTGCTGATCCAGCCTGCGCACGATCCTCACCAGCTTGCGCAGGTCCTTCAGATGATTTTCGCGTCCCTCAATCTTCTTGTCCACGATGACGCGGTCGAAACGTTCCTTGGGCGGCTCGGAGATAAGCTTTTCGGCCAGCGCGATGTGTTCCTTGCCCGCAAAACCGAAGCTGTAAATGATTCGCTTTAATTCGTGTTCCGCATCCTCGATACGCTTGGAAATCTCGACCTCCTGCTCCCGCGAGAGCAGCGGCACCTGCCCCATCTGCTTAAGATACATCCGAACCGGGTCATCGAGGATATCCAGACGCGTCTTGTCTTCTTCTTCCTCCGGTTCCGGCTGCTTGACTCGATCGACCTCCGCCTGATCGACAATCTCCACTTCGAGATTGCGAAGCTTGATGTAAATCTCATCGAGCTCCTCTCCGGTGATGATGTTATCCGGCAGCGCATCGTTGATATCGTTGTAGGTCAGGTAACCTTGTTCCTGAGCCAGGCGTAAAAGCTCTTTGATTTTCTCCGTCAACTCGACACCCGACTGGCTTTTAATGGAACCGATAGCGTGCTGCGCCTGTACTAAGGGGTTTTCGGTGCTGGCCGACGCCCTGGTCGGGCGCCCGTTGCCACCAACTTGACCTTGCAGTTCGGGGCTGGCATGAGGAAGAGATTCTTCAGAGGATTGTTTTTTGGCGTTTTGGCCGGGCTTCGACGGAGAGGAGGCGGTTTTCAGAGCGGTTTTCTTGGCGTGAGCCTTCTTAACCTTCGTTTTGGCCATAGTCATTCTGTGCGATCGGGCAACCAGTAAAAGGAGCCGTGTAATATGGTGACATGGCTGCGGGTAGTCAAGTGACGAAAACTCTTTTGACGCCCAAGCTGTTGCGCGAACGGAACCGCGCCGGCAAACGCTCAAGCCAAACTTGTCTTCGAGCCATATCAATGATGTCCTACTCAGCCATGCCGTGGTTGTCCATATCAATTAAAACCGTAAATCTACCCATGTTTGGTAACTTGCTGGAATTGCGGTTCGTTTTCCCTGAAGCCCTCGCCCGGCAGCCGTCGGCGAATTTGGCTGAGGCCCTGGCGTCGTTTCGGCCATTGGTCAGAAGACAGCCCCGGTCGTGACGCTGGCGGGATATTCGAGGGGCACTGACTTTCGCTCTTTCCCACTTCTTCATGCCGTGGCATTGTCGCCGCCGTGACAGCGACCGAAGCGATTGTGCTGCTGGAAAAGTTTCGCTCGGGCCGGATTAGCCGCGCCAAAGTGCTGCGCGCCTTTCAGGCTGCTCCGGTCACCGACCTGGGTTTCGCGTTGGTGGACACGCACCGGTCCCTGCGCAAGAATTTTCCCGAAGTCGTTTTTGCTCACGGCAAAACGCCGGCCCAAGTCGTCCAAATCGCCGCCCAAATCGCCCGGCGCGAACAACGCGTGCTGATCACCCGTGTGACCGCGGATCATGCCCGAGCCATGCGCAGAAAATTCAGGCACGCTGTCTATCATGCGGTCGCACAATGCATGACCATCGAAAGGCAGCGGCTGGCAAAACGGGAGGGCACCATCGCCGTGCTCGCGGCCGGCACGAGCGACTTGCCGGTCGCAGAAGAGGCAGCCATCACGGCGGACATTATGGGCAATCGCGTCGAGCGCCTTTATGATGTGGGTGTGGCAGGATTGCATCGGTTGTTAAATCGGCTGGAAACGATTCAAAGCGCCAACGTCATCATCGCGGTGGCCGGAATGGAAGGGGCTTTGCCGAGCGTGGTGGCCGGACTTGTTTGTAAACCGGTGATCGCCGTGCCAACCAGCATTGGCTATGGCGCCAGCTTTGGTGGTCTGGCTGCGCTGCTGGCCATGCTCAACAGTTGCGGCAGCGGCTTGACAGTGGTGAACATCAACAACGGATTTGGGGCCGGATATGCCGCCAGTCAAATCAATGCGTTGGCGGCAGGCGAACTGAAATGAAAACCCTCTACCTGGATATCTTCAGTGGCATCAGCGGGGACATGTTCATGGGCGCCATGATCGATCTCGGCATCGATGCCGGCCGGCTCGAACATGAATTGGAAACGCTTGGTTTGGAAGGATACCACCTCCATGTCTCGCGCCAGGAGCGAGGGGGTATCGCCGGGACCAAGTTCGACGTGCATCTGGCGCTCCAGCACGAACATGAGCACGTTCACACACACGAGCATCGACACGGTGAATTGACGCACACGCATTCCCATTCTCATCCTCGAGGGGGCGCAGACCACGCGCACGGCGCGCAGCACCGCGACCATCTCGAAGAAAAAAACCACGGTCCGCACGGAGGCCCGCTGGTCGCGCAGGCGCCAAATAATCCCGGAGCAAAATCCGGACACATTGAACTGAGCGTCTTCGAGACGAACGTGCCGCCGCGGTTTCGCCTCTATTTTTTCGATGAGCACGGCCATGCTACGAAACCAATGACGGCGAAGAACGTGACGTTGCAGACAAATCGTGAGGGCCAGCGGCGACAACTTTTCAGATTCAAGAGCTGCGGCCAATATCTGGAGGCTACGGAGGAATTGCCGGAGCCACACGAGTTCAAGGCGGTGCTCGGGATTAAGCGCGGCGCTCGCATCGAAAAACTTGAGACGCAGTTCGTAGAACATCACCACCATCACGCTGGGACGGAGGCCGGCGCTTCCCACGTCCAGGAAAGAACGTTCACTGACATTCGGGCGATGATTCAGCGCAGCAAGCTGTCGGCGTGGGTGAAAGAAAAAGCCGTCGCAGTGTTTTATCGGGTGGCGGTGGCGGAAGGAAAAATCCACGGGCATCCACCGGAGGAAGTCCATTTCCACGAGGTTGGCGCGGTCGATTCGATCGTGGACATCGTGGGGGCGTGCCTTGCGTTGGAAATGCTGGGCAAGCCCCGTGTGCTGGCCGGACCAGCCATCGAAGGCATCGGCCATGTGAAATGCGCGCACGGCCAGTTTCCCCTGCCGGCTCCAGCAACGCTCGAGATTCTGAGCGCGCGCCGTGTTCGCATCCAACAATGCGACGAGCCTCACGAGTTAATCACTCCGACGGGGGCGGCCTTATTAGCCCAATTCGCCGAAAGCTTTGAACCGATGCGCGATCTGACAGTCACGAAAATTGGTTACGGCCTGGGCGCGCGGGAAAACAAGACGCGTCCGAACGTGCTGCGGGCCGTTTTGGGCGAGACAACTTCCGGCAGCGCGACCCACGATTGGGAAAGGGATACGATCACCGTGCTGGAAACGAACCTCGACGACATCAGCGCAGAAATCCTGGGCGCCTTCGTGGAAAAGGCCTTGGCGGAAGGCGCGCTTGACGTGTTCCATACGCCGGTGCAGATGAAGAAGAACAGGCCGGGCGTGTTGCTGACTGTTCTCTGCCAAAGCGCCGATGCGGATGGCTTTACGCAGTTGCTCTTGCGCGAGACCAGCGCCTTCGGAGTCCGCCGCCACAATGCCGAACGCCGCAAACTGAAGCGTGAAGTCATTAGAGTGCGGACTCCTTTTGGCGAGGTGGCCGTGAAGGTGGGCTATCTGGATGGCAAGCGCGTGCAGATCGCTCCGGAGTACGCCTCTTGCCGGGAACGTGCCGAACAAGCCAATGTGCCCCTGAAACAGATTTATGAGGCTGCCATCCGCGCGGCTCAATCTGACCTATGATCGATCCCGACCTGCTAAAAGTCCTTTGCTGCCCGGAAACACATCAGGACATCTCGCTGGCCGAAGCCGGCCTGATCGAGCGACTCAACGAAAAAATTCGATCCGGCCAATTGAAAAACCGGGCTGGCGCCACCGTGACGGAGAAAATCGACGGCGGATTGGTCCGCAGTGACGGCAAGTTCCTTTACGCGATACGCCACAACATTCCTGTCATGCTCATCGACGAGGCGATTCCGCTGGCATAGGCGCCGCGTCGGCGGAAATTCTAATTGCTCGGGCCGGGTTTGGTGGAAGGTTAAAGGGAAGAGAAAAGGCAACCTCGTTGGAAATTCGATAAGTGGATCGAGCTATGAAAAAGAAAACCGCTACCTCAAACGGAAGTGGCCAAAGAAAGGCCCGTCATGCGCCTGATCCTTCCCCGGTGGAAGGCGAAACGCAGAAGGAAGTCATTACGCTGGTGCCCGCGACGATGAAGTTGAAGAGCATTCTGGTGCCGACGGATTTTTCTTCGTCCGCCGGGAAGGCGTTGCATTACGCCCTCTCGTTTGCCGAGCAGTTTGGCGCAACGATCACGTTGCTCCACGTGGTGGAGCCGGCGGTTTATCCGACGGAGTTGGGTTACATCCCGGTCGAGATCGACGCGCTCTACAAGACGATGAATACCAGCGCCAGGGAAAGACTGGCCAAATTCGCCACGGAACAGGTGCCTCCGCCTTTTCGTGCCAGCACACTGGTTCGCGTGGGGACGCCCTACCACGAAATCACCACCACCGCCAAAGAGCTGGGCGTGGATTTGATTGTGATCGCGACGCATGGCTATACCGGACTCAAGCATGTGTTGCTGGGAAGCACCGCCGAGCGAGTCGTCCGCCACGCGCCCTGTCCGGTGTTGACGGTGCGCGAGCGGGAACGTGACTTCGTCTAAGCTCAAAGCTCAACGTTGAAGTTTGAACTTTGAGCTTTCCTACAATCTCGCCACCAGCAGTTCCCGCTGGAAGATCATCTCCTTGGGCAGGAAGGGATAGATTTTCATGAACAACTCATCCTGCTGCAAAATTTCGCGGCGCCATTCGGGGATGTTGATCGCTTGCACCTCCTGAAATTGCTCGGGCGTGAAATCCTTGAGGCCTGCCAGATCGAAATCTTCAACCCGCGGCACCCAGCCGAGGGGGGTTTCGTCTGCGCCTGCCCGCCCATGGACGCGATCCAGAATCCATTTGAGGACGCGCATGTTTTCACCGTAACCAGGCCAAAGATACTTTCCGTTTTCATCCTTGCGGAACCAGTTCACGTTGAAGATGCGGGGCGGATGCTTGATCCGTTTGCGCATGTTGAGCCAATGGCGGAAGTAAAAGCCCATGTTGTAGCCGCAGAAGGGCAGCAACGCCATGGGATCGCGACGCACCTGACCGACACTGCCTGCCGCGGCCGCGGTGGTTTCCGAGCCCATGGTGGCACCCATATAAACGCCGTGCACCCAGTTGAAGGCTTCATAGACGAGCGGCAAAGTCGTGGCCCGCCGTCCGCCAAAGATGATGGCGCTGATCGGGACGCCATCAGGATCATTGGCTTCTTTGGCCAGCATCGGATTATTGGTCATGGGCGCAGCGAAACGGCTGTTCGGGTGCGCCGCCTTTTCGCCGGGTTGCCATAAATTGCCCCGCCAATCCAACGTGCCTTCGGGCGGCCCTCCATTCTTGCCTTCCCACCAGACATCCAGGTCCGGGGTGAGGGCAACGTTGGTGTAGATCGTGTCGCGGCCGATCGTGTGCATCGCATTCGGGTTGGAATTGAAATTGGTGCCCGGGGCGACTCCGAAATAACCAGCTTCCGGATTGACGGCGTAAAGGCGCCCGTTGGCCCCCGGTCGCATCCAGGCAATGTCATCGCCCACCGTCCAAATCTTCCAACCGTGGTAACGTTCCGGCGGAACGAGCATGGCAAAATTCGTTTTGCCGCACGCGCTGGGGAAAGCCGCCGCCACGAACGTTTTTTGCCCCTCCGGCGATTCCACGCCTAGAATTAACATGTGCTCGGCCAGCCAGCCTTCCTTGCGGCCGAGAAAGGAACCGATTCTAAGCGCCAGACACTTCTTCCCAAGCAGCACATTGCCGCCGTAATTCGATCCCACCGAGATGATCGTATTGTCCTGCGGAAAGTGGGCGATGTAACGCCGCTCCGGATTCAGATCGAGCATTGTGTGCAAGCCCCGGTTAAAATCATCGCTCTCGTCCAAGTGCTGATAGGCTGCCTGGCCCATGCGGGTCATGATCCTCATGCTCAGCACGACGTAAATGGAATCGGTCAACTCGATGCCCACCTTGCTGAAGGAAGAGCCTGGCAGGCCCATCAGGTAGGGAACAACATACATGGTGCGCCCTTTCATCGAGCCCTGACACAGGCCGTGCAGCCGCTCATACATCTGCTGTGGCGCGACCCAATTGTTGGTAGGCCCCGCCTCCTCTTCCTGCTCCGTGCAAACGTAGGTGCACTGCTCGACCCGGGCGACGTCGTTCGGATGCGAGCGATGATAATAGCAGCCTGGAAGTTTGGCCTGATTCAGCCGAATCAACACCCGTCTGGCCACCGCTTCCTCCGTCAAGGCCACCTTCTCCTCTTCCGAGCCGTCACACCAGAAGACCCGGTCCGGCTGGCAGAGCCGAGCCATCTCTTCAACCCACGCCAGGACGTGTTTGTTCTGCGTGTTGCAATTTTCAGCAGCTGCGGTCGTCATAACTTAAATCCAGTTTGAATACGTTCTGGCGCAACCATCGATCCCAGCAATGTGCGCACCAACGATTCCGAAGTTAATCGAATATGGCTTTCCGGCAAGCGATCCCCTGCCCCTGGCTGAAAGAGATTGAAATCCGCTGCCTATTCCGCAAACTCTTCGGCATAAATTCGGGCTTTTGCAGTCGAACTGGATTCTGTGATAATGAAATTGGACGTTGCCTTCCGCCCGCGGTTGGCGATGCGTTCAGGAATTATTCGCGGGACGATTTTCTCGCCGACCTCGCTGCCAATCTGACAATCGGCATCGTTGAAAAACACAAGAAGGAGACGAGGCCCGCCCTTGCACGGCCTGCGCTCTAAAAATGATGCCATGGAAAAAATTCTGGCCAGAGCCTTGGGGCAGGACCTGACGCAGCTCGCGGCGGAGGAAAAGCAGCGCTTGCTCTCCCGGCTGTTGACGCGATTGGCGCACGAGATCCGCAATCCGCTCAGCTCGCTCGACATCCATGTGCAACTGCTCGAAGAGGACCTGGGACACCTCGCCCCGCAAACGAAGGAGAAACTGGCTGGCCAACTGGAGATCATCCATGGCGAACTGCATCGCCTGGAAAATATCGTGAAGCAGTTCCTGCGGCTGGCCGGACCGTCGGCACTGGACCTGGCCATCGTCGCGCCCGCGAAGATCATTTCGCATGTGTGCAATCTGCTCCAACCCGAGGCGGCGGCACGGCAGATTGAAATTGTCGCGCACCTAGCGGATTGCCTGCCGTCGTTCAAAGCGGATGCCGACCAGCTCATTCAGGCGTTGCTGAACTTGGTCATCAACGCGCTTCAGGCCGTCGAGCAGAAGGGCCGCGTGGATGTGCGGGGACGGTGTGTCGGAGACGTGCTGGTCATCGAGGTGTGCGATAGCGGCCCGGGTATTTCGCCGGAAAGACTCGGTGCCATCTTCGAGCCTTACTACACGACCAAGCCCGAGGGCAGCGGCATCGGACTGTGGATTGCACAGCAAATTGTCACCGCGCACGGCGGGACGATTCAGGCCGCCAATGCGCCCGACGGCGGCGCTCTGTTCACGGTGCGGCTGCCCTTGCCACGGGAAGAGAAATCCGATGGATAAATCCAAAGTCAACATCCTGGTGGTGGATGACGAACGCGGCCTGTGCGCCGGCGTGCAGGAAGCGCTGCGACGCGAAGGCTACACCGTGGACGCGGCCCACGCCGCCGGCGCAGCGCTTAAGCTCACGACGCAGTGCCTCTATAATCTCGTCATCACGGACGTGAAAATGCCCGGCTTCGACGGACTGGAGTTGCTTCGGCAAATCAAGAGCAAGAGCCGCGACACGTTGTTCATTCTCATGACGGCCTTTGGCACGGTGGAAAGCGCTGTCGAGGCGATGAAGGAAGGCGCTTACGATTATCTGCCCAAGCCCCTCGACATGAAACGACTTCGGGCCATCGTGCTCAAGGCCCTGGAGTTCCAGGCGCTCGTGGCGGAGAACAACGAGTTGCGCCTGCGCCTGCAAAAACGTTCCGAGCCAAGTCCGCTGCTGGGCGAGAGCGAGGGCATCCACACTGTCGCACGATTGATTGACGAAGTCGCGCAGAGCGACGTGACCGTGCTCATCGAAGGGGAAAGCGGCACGGGCAAGGAACTTGTCGCCCGCTCCATTCACCTCCAGAGCGGGCGCAGCCACAAACCCTTCGTCTCCGTCAACTGCGCCGCGCTGCCGGAGCAGTTATTGGAAGCGGAGTTATTCGGTCACGTCAAAGGCGCCTTCACGGGCGCCATTGCGAACAAGCCCGGCCGGTTCCAACTGGCCGACGGCGGCACACTCCTGCTGGACGAAATCGGCGACCTGTCACCCAAAGGCCAGGGGGACTTGCTGCGCGTGCTGGAGGACGGCACGTTTCGCATGGTTGGGGGCACAGACCAGGTGCGCGTGAACGTCCGCGTGATTGCCGCGACGAACAAGAAACTCCAGGACGCAGTCGGCGCGGGCAAATTCCGCGAAGACCTCTTTTATCGGCTGCAGATTGTGCCCATCGTCGTGCCCCCGCTACGCGAGCGCGCCGAGGATATCCCGTTGCTCATTGAAGATTTTCTCGACCACTTCGCCGCCAAGCACAAACGCCGGCGCAAGAAGCTGTCCACCGAGGCGTTGCAGCTTTGCCAGCGTTTTCCCTGGCCCGGCAACGTGCGCCAGTTGCGCAACATGATTGAGCGGCTGGTCATCACCCACCGTGGAGCCACTCTGGAGGTGGTTGACCTGCCGGATTTTCTCCGCGGGCACGACCAGAGCGCGACCACCTTCACCTTGCGCCCCGGCATGTCGCTGGCCGAGGTGGAGAAGTTGCTCATCCGTCAGACCCTCACGCATATCACGGACAATCGCGAGGAAGCTGCCCGCGCGCTCGGCATCAGTCGTCGCGCGTTGCAATACAAGCTCAAGCAGTATGGGCTGCTGAAGGAGGTGGCGGGTGGAAAAGAGAAGTCGGACGATGCGGAACCAACGTAGAGTGCGAAGTCGATCTTCAAGGGTCGCAGTTTCCAATCGTTTTCGACAGCCGTCTCGTTCTTGGTAGCTTGCACAAGCTTTGGATGCGCCGGTGCAAAACTTGCACCTGATGGGATTGCTGCGTATCAACGGCTAAAGCGCATCACAAGAACGTCCTGCTGTTGAAAGCGTTACGGGGTGACCAAGTGCCGTGGCACTGCCGTTGCTAAAAGAGCGCAGATGCAACCGCACGGCCTCCAGGCCAGTTCATTTTCGCTCCAGCGCCACAACCAGGGCGCGGTCCAAGTCATCTCGCTCAGCGGTTACCTCGGCGACGATGAGTTCCTTCGTTTGGAGAAGGAACTGGAGTATCTGTGGCAACGACACCATTGGCATCTGATTTTGGACTGCACTGCGCTCACGTTCATGGCCAGCGTCAACCTCGCCCGTCTGTCCCTCGCCGCTCAATTCCTCCGCAAACACCAAGGCAAGTTCAGGTGAACGCATGAAAACACTCAACGCCTCATCCTTTGATCCCGCGGAAGCCGACAGAAAGTTGGCGCCTATGACCGGAACGGTGACGGCAAATCCTCCTCAGTTCAGGAACCCTCGCGCCGCGCACGGTTTTCGCGTGCGCACCTGCTCCATCGCCAGCGTCGGTTCCTACGTGCCACAGCGTGTATTGACCAACACGGAGCTTGCGAAGCGGCTGGGCACAACCGAGGAATGGATTCTCACCCGCACGGGCATCTGTGAGCGGCGGATTGCCGATAACGATGAATTCACTTCCGACCTGGCGGCGCAGGCTGCCTTGCGGGCGATGGTTAAAGCGGGTGTCAGCGCGGAGCAGATTGAACTTCTCATCGTGGCCACCAACACACCGGACCTTCTGTTCCCCGCCACCGCTTGCCTGGTGCAATCCAAAATCGGTGCGCGGCGGACGGCGGCGTTCGACATCAAGGCTGCCGGATCTGGTTTTCTTTATGCGTTGGAAATCGGACAGCAGTTTATTATGTCGCACACCTGCGACACCGTGTTGGTTATCGGGGCGGAGAAACTTTCCGCGATGGTGGATTGGGAGGACCGCAGCACGTGTGTGCTTTTCGGCGACGGCGCGGGCGCGGCGGTGTTGCGCCACCAGCCGGGCCGCCAAGGTTTGCTCACCACCTGCATGGGCGGTCAAGGCGACCTGGCCGAACTCCTGTTCATGCCCGGCGGCGGCAGCCGGCACCCGGCCAGCGCGCATTCGGTCGCGGCCCGTGAGCATTTCCTGCGGATGGCGGGTCGGGGCATTTTCAAGCCGGCCGTTCACGCCATGCAGACGGCAGCGTTGGAAGCCTTGGACCGGTGCCGACTCTCCATTCGCGACATCAGGTATATCATTCCGCACCAGGCCAATCAACGCATCATCGACGCCGTGACGGAAAGGCTCGGCGCGCAACCCTGGCAAGTGTTTACCAACCTCCACAAATACGGCAACACCTCGGGCGCGTCGGTGGCGATTGCACTGGATGAAGTCGTCGAGGGCGGGCTTGTTCAGCGCGGCGATCTCTTGCTGCTGATTGCCTTCGGGGCGGGCCTGACCTGGGCCGCTACAGTCATCGAGTGGTGAAGGGCATGAAGCCCAGCCAGGCAACTGCAATCAAATGAAAGACGTGATGGAAAGGCTGCTGGCGCTGCAAAGCCTCCAATTGCAGTCAAGCCATCTTTCGGCGGACGTGGCCCAGCAAATCCTGGCCTTACGCAAGACGCTTCCCGAGTCGCTCCTCACTCCGTTCGATCGCTGGATGGCACGGCGCCGAAAGGCTGTGGCCGTGGTAGGCAACGGCGTTTGCGGTGAATGCCACATCCAGCTTGCCGGGGGCATCCTTGCGGCACTGACCTTCAGCGATGAGATTCAGCGCTGCGGCAATTGCGATCGGTTCCTCTATCTGCCGGAGGACGAGCCGGTGTATCCGCCGCCGGCCGCCGCGCGAGCCAAACCCGCGCCGCGCCATAAGAAAGCAACCACCCATGTCAGCTAGCCACCTCACGGCGACGGACGCGGGCGCGACCCTGGCGGACTACACCAGTCCGGGCTTGATTATTCCGACCCTGCGCGGCGCGGATGCGCCCGAGGTCATTCAGGAACTGAGCGTGGCGCTTCAGCGTGAAGGACACATCGCTGACCTGCTCCCGTTTTATCAAGCCGCGCTCAATCGCGAATACCTTTGCAGCACGGTTACAGAGCTGGGTTGGGCTTTGCCGCACGCGCTGGTGAAGGGACTGGACAACCCCTGCTTTGCCCTGGGCCGCACGGCTGCGCCAATCCCGTGGGGCAACAGCGTGCTTCGCGTGCAAGTGATTCTTCTGCTCGCTGTGCCGGAAACCGATGCACGCGGCTACATGACGCTCATTCTCAGCCTGTCCCGATTGAGCGAGGGCAACCAACGACTGGACCGGCTGCTCAAGGCCAAAGATTCATTTGAAATCTTTGACTTGCTACGTCAAGTGAGAATACCGATGCATCGCGCCGCCACATGATGGAGAATAGGAATCTGCGACCGCACGAGTGAGCGAGGCCGAGCCTTCCACGATTCTTATGCGACTGACCATTCGGTTTCGACCCAAGCTCTTTGATACGCTCAAGGGCTACGGCGGCCGTCACTTTCTGCCCGACCTGACCGCTGGTCTTACGGTTGGCATTGTGGCTCTGCCGCTGGCGATGGCGTTTGCCATTGCTTCAGGCGTCAAGCCGGAGGCGGGCATTTTCACCGCCGTCATCGCAGGGTTCATCATCTCAGCACTTGGCGGCACGCGTGTGTGCATTGGCGGACCGACCGGCGCGTTCATCGTCATTCTCTACGGCATCGGGGCGAAATACGGCTTGGATAATCTTGCCATCTGTACCGTCATCGCGGGCGTGTTCCTGTTGGTCATGGGTCTGGCCCGCCTGGGCACGATGATTAAATACATCCCGTATCCGGTCACGATGGGCTTCACCAGCGGCATCGCAGTGCTCATCTTCACCACACAAATCAAAGATTTCTTCGGGCTGAAGGTCGATAAGGTGCCATCGGAATTCATCGAGAAGATGAAGGTACTGTTCGAACACTTGGGCACGTTTCAGTGGCAGACGGTCGCGCTGGCTGCCGCATCGTTTGCCATCATCAAGCTCTGGCCCAAAAACTGGCAGCAGCGCGTGCCCGGCTCCATCGTCGCTCTGCTTGCTGGCACGGCTATCGTGGCATTGTTCCAGATTCCGGTAGAAACGATTGGCAGCAAGTTCGGCGGTATTCCCCAAGGCTTGCCGACACCGCGCCTGCCGACGCTGTCGTGGGAAAATATTCAGCACCTGTTCCAGCCGGCAATGACGATTGCCATTCTTGCAGCCATCGAATCGCTCCTCTGCGCCGTCGTGGCCGACGGCATGGTGGACGACCGCCACGACTCCAACCAGGAACTCATGGCCCAGGGTCTTGCCAACATCGTAAGCCCCCTTTTCGGCGGCATCGCGGCTACGAGCGCCATCGCGCGCACGGCCACCAATGTGAAAAGCGGCGCCCGCTCGCCCATGGCAGGTATCATCCACGCGGTCACGCTGCTGCTGATCATTCTCATCGCCGCGCCGTTGGCGAAGTTCATCCCCTTGGCCACGTTGAGCGCGGTGCTGGTGAACGTGGCGTTGCACATGGGCGAGTGGCACAATTTCCGCCGCTTGCGCAAGTGGCCCGCGAGCGATGCCGCCGTGTTTCTCACCGCTTTCATCCTTACCGTGGTCATTGACCTCACTGTAGCAGTGGAAATCGGCATGGTGCTGGCCGCCATCCTGTTCATCAAACGCGTTTCCGAGACCACGCAAATCACCGCCGTGGACGAAAGCACCGAGACAGAGGGGGCCCACCATTCGCTGGCCGGCAAGGAGATTCCCAAAGGCGTGATGGTCTATCGCATCTTTGGCGCGTTCTTTTTCGGCGCAGCGGACAAGTTGGAAAGCGCGCTTAAACGCCTCAAGCAAGAGCCGGACGTTCTTATCCTTCGTATGAGGAAGGTCCTGGCCATGGATGCCACCGGCCTGAACGCGCTGGAAGATCTTCACGCGCGGTTGCGTCGCAAAGGCAAGCATCTCATTCTGAGCGCGCCGCACACGCAACCGTTGCTCGTCATGGACAATGCCGGGTTCCTCGACCGCATCGGGCGTGAGAACGTCTGCGCGCATGTGGACGGGGCGCTGGCCCGGGCCCGCGAAATCCTCGGCCTCCCGCCCGCGGCGCCGCCTGATGTCCACGACGAGGAAAAACAAAGGCTGGAAGCGGCGCGACAGGAACTGACGAGCGCGCTGGAAAAAGTCCAGGATGTGCTCAATTCACCGTCGGGGAGCAAACGAACGTTGTCACGCGCGGGACAAACCACTAGCGTCGGCATCGACAATGGCAAAAAGAACTGAGGGACAGGCGGCACCCAAGCGAAGGGCGCGATCCCACCCTCCGGACGCTGACTAGGGGACGACGATGACGGACAATCTGTTCGCTACTCTACTGAACCTCGGCCTGTTGGGTTATGTAGTTGGAGCGGTGGCCGGGTTGTTGTTTCTGCGCGCGGAAAAACTCGCTAACATTTTCACGTTCGGCTGTGCCTCGCTGGCGGCTCTGTGTGGCGGCATCTCCTGCAGCGCCTCTCTGGCCACCGGCGTAGCCGCCGCGAATCAATCCTTCGCGCTGTTTCCTTCGCTCATTCCCTACGTGCAATTCACGGCCCGCCTCGATCCGCTCAGCGCGTTCTTCGGGCTGATTGTCTCGCTGCTCGGACTGGCACTCTCCATTTATTCACTCGGCTACGCGCGCGGTTTCTACGGGCGCAAGAACGTGGGCGTGCTCGGTGCGTTTTTCAACGTGCTGCTGTTGGCCACGACGCTGGTGTTCCTTGCCGACAACGCCTTTTTCTTCCTCATCGCATGGGAAATCATGGCGTTGACGGCCTTTTGCCTGGTGAGCTACGAGCACGAGAAGGAGGAGACGCGCAAGGCTGGCGTCCTCTATTTCGTGATGTCGCACATCGGCACGGGTTGCATCATGCTCGGGTTTCTGTTGCTCTTTCAGGCATCGGGAGGCTACGACTTCGAGGGCTTCCACAGGATCGGCCTCCACATGTCCGCCGGACGACGTGACGCGGCGTTCATACTGTTCCTGGTCGGCTTCGGCATCAAGGCGGGAATCGTGCCCTTTCACATCTGGTTGCCGGCGGCACATCCGGTCGCCCCCAGCAACGTTTCCGCGCTCATGTCCGGCGTGCTCATCAAGACAGGCATCTACGGTCTGGTGCGCGTGCTGTTCTACTTCCTCGGCCCGCCGCCGAATTGGTGGGGGGTGACGGTGCTGACCATCGGCGTGGTCTCGGCCGTGCTCGGAGTCTTGTACGCTTTGATGGAACACGACCTCAAACGCCTGCTTGCTTATCACAGCATCGAGAACATCGGCATTATCCTGATGGGTCTGGGCGCGGCGCTGATGTTCTTGCACACGGGGCACGCCTTGCTGGCATCGCTGGCGCTCATCGCCGGTCTGTACCACACCATCAACCACGCCGTGTTCAAGGCGCTGCTGTTCCTGGGCGCCGGCGCGGTGCTGCACGCCGCGCACACCCGTGACATGGAGCAAATGGGCGGACTGGCGAAGCGGATGCGCTGGACGTCGTTCTTCTTCCTGATCGGCGCTGTCGCCATCTCCGCCCTCCCACCACTCAACGGCTTTGTCAGCGAATGGCTGACTTATCAATCGCTGCTCCAAGGCTTCGGTACCACGCAGAGTCTTATCCGGTTGATGTTCCCGTTTAGCGGGGCGATGCTGGCGCTGACGGGCGCATTGGCGGCGGCGTGTTTCGTGAAGGCTTTCGGCATCACGTTCCTGGCGCAGCCGCGCAGCGAACACGCCGTGCAGGCGCACGAGGTCTCCTCCACAATGCTCATCGGCCAGGCGGTCCTTGCCGGGGCGTGCGTCTTCCTGGGCTTGTGCCCAACAATTTTTCTCGCCTTGCTCGACCCTGTGACCGGACAACTCACTGGCCTGCAACTCAGCGCGCAACTCACCGTGTCCAACGGGTTGGTCCTCTCGGGTGTCGTTTCAACCGGCGGCACGGTCTCGACCATTGGCATCACGGTGGCGGCGCTGTGCCTGGGGATCGTGCCATTGGTGTTTTGGCTGCTGCTGGGCCAACGCACACAAATCCGCACCGGCCCAACATGGGACTGTGGCCTCAAAGGACTCACGCCGCAGATGGAATACACCGCCACCGGTTTCTCCAAACCGATTCGGATGATTTTCAAGGCACTGTTCCGCCCACGCCGCGAAGTGCAACGCGAATACGATTTTTCGCCCTACTTTGCCAAGACCATCCGCTTCGAGAGCCACGTCGAAGAAGTGTTTGAAACACGGATCTACCGGCCGCTGCGGATTGGGATTCTGAGGCTCTCGCGGCGCATGCGCGCGCTGCAAGCCGGCAGTATCCAGGCTTACCTCATTTACATCTTCATCACCCTGCTGTTGCTGCTGCTTTTTGCGTTATGACTGAGCCTCGTGCGAGCATCGGTTCCCGGTTCAATCCCGAAAGGATCGTGTCTTCCAGCCCAGGGTGGCGAGGAACGGAATCCCGTTGGGCTTCTCCCTTTTGAACTGCCATGCCCAACGCAGTTGCCATCCTTTTGCAAACGGTGCTCCTCCTCCTGCTCGCGCCGCTGGTGAGCGGTTGCATCAAGAACTGGAAGGCCAAGCTGCAGAACCGCCGCGGCCCGCGCGTCTGGCAGTCTTACTTCGATATGCTGAAGTTCCTCCGCAAGGACATGGTGATTTCCGAGCACGCTTCGTGGGTGTTTTCATGGGCGCCTTACGTCGTGTTCATCACGTCCCTGCTGGTCGGACTGATGGTGCCCATGGTAAGCACACCAGCGCCGCTCAGCCTGTGGGGCGGCGCGCTGGCCGTCATCGGCCTGCTCGCGCTCGGACGCTTCTTCCTGGCGTTGGGCGGACTCGACCCGGCGAGCGTCTTTGGAGGCATGGGCAGCAGCCGAGAAATGACTGTCGCTGCCATCGCCGAGCCAGCGATGATGCTGGCCATTTTCACCGTCGCCATCACGGCGGGTTCAACGGATCTCAGCCACATCGTCCGGGCCACACAAGGGCCAGCGTGGAAACTGCTGAACCCAACCCATGTCATGGCGTTCGCCGCGCTCTTCATCGTGCTGCTGGCCGAAACGGGACGCATCCCTGTGGATAATCCTGCCACGCACCTTGAACTGACCATGATTCATGAGGCCATGCTGCTGGAATACTCGGGCCGTTACCTGGCCTTCATGGAGTGGGGCGCTTCCATAAAGCAGCTCGTGCTGATGACCCTCCTCTTGAACATCTTCTTCCCCCTGGGCATCGCAACAGAGGCCTCGCCGCTTGCGCTCGGACTCGGCCTGCTGGCTTACGTCGTTAAGCTGCTTGTGCTTTCCGGCGCCGTGGTACTGGTCGAAACCACCAATGCCAAGCTGCGTCTGTTCCGCGTGCCGGATCTGCTCAGCGCTGCTTTCGTGCTGGCCACGCTGGCGCTGCTATCCACGTTCCTCTTCCAGTGATTCCATGGATGCTTCCACCTCACCGCAATTCAGCTCGCAGCTCATCGCACTGATGGCGGCACTGATGCTCCTGGTGCAACTGCTCATGGTCGTGCAGCGCATGTTGCTCACGAGTATCCGGCTCTTTGCCATCCAATCGGTGTTCCTCGCGGGCATCGCTGGCGTGATCGCCTTCGTTCACAACGCCGGCCACGTCTATGTCATCGCGGCGTTAACCATCCTGGGCAAAGTCCTGTTGTTGCCGCGGCTGCTCAACCGGCTGGTGCGCCGGATTCGCATCACCCAGGAAATCGAGCCCTTGCTCAACGCGCCCACGTCGATGCTGTTCTGCGGCGGTCTCACCTTGCTGGGCTACATCGTGGCGCGCCCCTTCACGTCTCTCGAACGGCTGGGCAATAACACCCTGGCCGTTGCCATGACACTGGTGCTGACCGGCTTCTTTCTCATGTTCAATCGCCGCAAGGCCATCACGCAAGTGCTGGCGCTGCTCACGGTCGAAAATGGAGTGATGCTGGCGGCGGTCGCGCTGACGACCTACGGCATGCCGCTGGTGGTCGAGTTGGGCATTTTCTTTGACGTGATGGTCGCGGTGATGATCTTGGGCATTCTCGTCTATCGCATCCGCGAAACCTTTGCGTCGATGGACACCAGCAAGTTGAGCCAGTTAAAGGGATGAACCTGTATCAACATCCAACCTTCATGGTGAGAAGGATTCCGCGATGGCGTTGATTCTCCTGCTCCTATTGCCGCTGCTCGCGGGACTGCTTTGCCTGGCGACGCGCTCTCGCCAATCGTGGGAGCGGCTGAACCTCATTGCCTTCGCCCTGCTCGTGCCCCTGGCGCTGAAGGTGGCCGCCGACGTGTTGAAAGGCGGCACGGTGTCCGCGCTGGGCGGTTTTCTGCGCGCAGACGCGTTGAGCGCACTCGTCATCGGCCTGACTGTTTTCGTGGCGATGGTTTGCGCGATTTACGCCGTCGGCTACTTCCGCGCCGACGCGCGCGCCGGGACAATCACGGACGCGCAGCTACGCCGCTATTACGTGCTCACGCCGCTGTTTGTCGCGTTGATGCTCCTGGTACCACTGGCCGACAATCTGGGGGTGATGTGGGTGGCCACGGAAGGGACCACGCTCGCCTCCGTGCTGCTGGTCACGTTTTACAACCAGCGAACCTCATTCGAGGCGGGTTGGAAATACATCATCATTGGCAGCATCGGCATTTCGCTCGCGCTGTTCGGCACGGTCTTCACGTACTACTCGGCGGTCAGCGTGCTCGGCGCGGACACACATCAGGGCATGAATTGGTCGGCACTGATCGGCATTGCGGAGAAGTTTGACCAAAAGGCAATGCGGTTGGCGTTCATCCTCGTCCTGCTCGGCTACGGCACCAAGGCCGGCCTTGCGCCCATGCACACGTGGAAGCCCGACGCCTATTCCGAAGCGCCGGTGCCGACGGCAGCCTTGCTGGGCGCGGGCTTCATCAACTGCGCGATTTACAGCATCGCGCGCTTCAACGTGCTGGCAGTGAAATGCCTTGGTGATGAGTTTCCCGGCAAGTTGCTGGCGGTCTTCGGCATCGCGTCCATTCTCGTCGCCGCGCCGTTCATTGTTGCGCAACGCAACTTTCGGCGCATCCTGGCCTATTCGAGCATCGACCACGCGGGCATCATGGTCGCGGCGCTGGGCTTCGGCGGAAAACTCGGCGCGCTCGGCGTCACGCTGCACATGCTTTTCCACGCTGTGACCAAGCCGCTGATGTTTTTCTGCGCCGGCAATGTGCAGCAGCACTTTGCCACACCGTATTTCTGGAAAGTGCGCGGCGCCATGGGCTCGCTGCCATGGACGAGTGGGTTGTTCCTGATGGCGACACTGGCCATCACGGGCACGCCGCCGTTCAGCATTTTTCAAAGCGAGTTTACCACTCTGAGCGCGGCGCTGGCGGCCGATCGGGGCTGGTGGGCTCTCCTGTTCATGGTGGGCGTGGTCACGATTTTCGCCGGCTTCCTGGTGCATATCGTGAAACTGACTCTCGGCGCACCGCGCCATGACGCTCCGGAACGCGGCGCCGAGTGCCCATGGAAGCTTGGGGCGATGACGCTCGTGGCAGCGGTCGTGGTTGCGCTCGGTTTCTGGCTGCCAGGGCCGTTGTATCAACTCGTCCAGCAGACCGCCCGGATTATCGAAGGGATGCCGTGAAGAATAGATCCCAACGCCCGAAACTATGAACGTCCTTTCCTCACTCCAGCCCATCCTGAACGAAGTCACACAACGCTTTGGGCAACGGCTCGAAAGTGTCCGCGCGGTGCATCCGAACGAAATCTATGTGCACGCGAAGATGGAGTTGGTCGCCGGCTTCACCGCACATCTGTATCGGAAGTGGAACGCGCGGCTGGTGAGCCTCTTCGCCGATGATGCGCGCCAGACCGACGGCGCCTTCCACCTTTTCTACGTGTTCGCACTCGATGCGGCGCACGGCTTTTTCATACTGCGTGTGCCGGCGTCGCCGGACAAGGCGGAGTTCGCGTCGCTCACCAATGCCATTCACGCCGTCAACTGGCAGGAACGCGAAGTGCAGGACATGTTCGGCTTGAAACTCGTCGGCCATCCGAACCCGCGTCGCTGCGCGCTGCACGACGACTGGCCGGAAGTGCACCCGCTTCGCAAAGACTTCGACCTGCGCACCGAACTTCCACCCTTCACCGGTTCGCGCCACGATTTCCGCGTGGTCGAGGGCGAAGGCGTCTTTCAGGTTCCGGTCGGCCCCGTGCATGCGGGCATCATTGAGCCAGGCCATTTTCTGTTCAGCGTGGCGGGCGAACCGGTGCTCTACTTGCAACTGCGGATGTTCTACGTGCACAAGGGCACCGAAAAACTGTTCGAGACCCTGCCTGTGCCGCATGGCGTGCGGCTGGCCGAGAGCGTCTCCGGCGATTCGAGCTTCGCCCACGCCACGGCGTTCTGTCACGCCGTCGAGCGTGCCGCCGGTGTCGAAGCGCCGCCGCGCGCCCGCGCGTTGCGGACCCTTTGCCTGGAATTGGAGCGTATCTATAATCACATCGCCGACATCGGCGCGATTTGCACGGACGTGGCATTCGTCACGGCGAACATGCACGCGCTGCGGCTCAAGGAGCGCGTGCTGCGGGTGAACGAGCATCTCACCGGGAACCGTCTCCTGCGCGGCATGGCCTGCCTGGGCGGCGTTCGCTTCGACTTCGATGCCGACCAATTCCATGCGCTCAAGCAGCTCCTGGTCGAACTGACGCCGGAATTTGAGTCGCTGATCGAACTCATCCGCGAGTCTTCCGGCACGCGCGATCGCCTCGAAACCACCGGCGTTCTTAAACCGGAAGTGGCGCGCGACCTTGGTGTGGTGGGTATCGCCGGTCGCGCCTCCGGCTTCAACCACGACCTGCGGCGCGATTTCCCGCACGCCTTTTACGATCAGGTCCAATTCACCGTGCCCGTTTTCACGGAAGGCGACGTGCAGCGCCGTCTGGCCGTGCGCCGCGAAGAAGTTTATCAATCGCTCGCCATCATCCAACAAACGATGGACAAACTTTCTGCCGGCCCTGTGCGCGTGGAAATGGGCCCGTTGCCGCCCGACCGAACGGCGCTCGGCTACGTGGAAGGCTGGCGCGGGGAAATCTTTCACTGGATTCGCACGGCGCCTGGCAACCGGCTGGCACGCTGCAAGGTCAAAGATCCTTCGTTGCAGAATTGGCCGGCGCTGAGCGAGGCGATTCTCGGCAACATCATCCCCGATTTTCCGGTGGTGAACAAGAGCTTCAATCTGTCGTATTCGGGTACCGATCGCTAACCATGTTGGATATCCTCCGCAAGAGTCTGAGCACCGGCATCGTCACGACGAGCTACCCGGCCACGCCGCCTGAGGTCTCGAACCGCGCGCGGGGCCGACCTGAAATCGACTGGGCCAACTGGAAAGATGCCCGCCCGGCCACTGCGATTTGCCCGACCGGCGCCATCAGTTACGAAGAGCGCACGGGGCGGCGCACGGTCCGGCTGGACATGGCCAAATGCATCTTCTGCGGCCTGTGCGCAGAGGTCGATAAGGCCATCCGCATGACCAACAATTGCGAGTGCGCCGCCCGGCGCCGCGACGATTTAGTATCGAGCGCCAGTTACAGCCTCCAATCTGACGGAACGCACGAGCGCATGGTAGCCGGGCCTTCCACCAGCCAGGCACCGCCCGGAGAGCAGTGGCCCGCCCGAGGAGCATCCCTTGAAGCCATCGGCCAACAAATCAAAGCGCGGGCCGCAAAAATCTTGGGCCGTTCACTCCACATCCGCGAGGTGGACGCGGGTTCCTGCAACGGCTGTGAGATCGAAATTGTGAACCTCAACAGTCCGGTCTATGACCTGGAACGTTTTGGCATCCATTTCGTCGCTTCCCCGCGCCACGCAGACATGCTGCTGGTGACTGGTCCGGTCACACGGAATATGGAGCTGGCACTCAAGAAGACCTATGAGGCGACGCCGGAACCGCGTCTGGTTGTGGCGGTCGGCGCGTGCGGCTGCAGCGGGGGGATCTTCGGAGTGAACTACGCGACTCGTGGCGGCGTGGACCAGGTCATTCCGGTGGACGTTTACATCCCGGGCTGCCCGCCCAATCCGCATGCCCTGCTCCAGGGAATCCTTGTGGCCATCGGGCGAGTGGAAGTTAAGCAGGCGCATGGCTCTTAGAGTGATTTGCCAAAAGTAAGGGCCTGTTGCTCAAATCTCGGCTGCGATGTTCGGGGAGGGCGAGGCTCCTGACGAGCCTTGTTTAGCCCGCGATTTTTGATCAGCACGGCTCGCGAGGACGCTCGCCCTCCCCTGAGATGATTTGGGCAACACGCCCTTACTTTTGGCAATCGCTCCAGTTAGAATCTCGAAGGATGCCGTCCGGCCCGATAATTCGAAAGCATTCAAATACACTCGCGCCGGTGAAAATGCGATGGCTGCTGCGGACGGGACAGTCCGAGCTCCGTTGGTGGTCGGCCACTACCGAAGCTTGCTCATTTCCTCATTTCATTTCCAGTCGTTTTCGCTCACGCTCCCCAGGACGCTTAGAGCGGTTGCCAGAATTCATTTCCGATTGGCAACCTGTTGGACATGCTGCGGGTCGCAGACCCGCGCTCCCGGAGCGCGCCTCTGTGAGGTGCAGCAGCCTTGGCTCTTGGTTTGGTCGGAAATTATTTTTGGCAATCGCTTATCCGATCGCATGCGTGATCCGTTACGAATGCAGGCCGTTCAGTCGCCCATCATTCCGGTGGTCGCCGAGATGATTCGCAATTGCCCCGGCACGATTTCGTTGGGACAGGGCGTGGTTTCTTATGGACCACCGCAGACTGCCATCGAGCGCATAAACCAATTCCTGGCCGAGCCCGAAAATCATAAATACAAACCGGTGCAGGGTCTGCCCATGTTGCTGGAGGCGCTGGAGGCAAAACTAAAATCCGAGAATGGAGTTCACCTCGGAACAACGAATCAGCTCGTGGTCACCGCCGGCGGCAACATGGCGTTCATGAATGCGATTCTGGCCATCACCGATCCGGGCGATGAAATCATTTTGCAGACGCCCTATTACTTCAATCATGAGATGGCTGTCACGATGGCGAGCTGTCGTCCGGTGCTGGTGGCCACGGACGAGAATTACCAGTTGCGTCCGGCGGCCATTCGCCAGGCCATCACGAGCAAGACGAAAGCGGTAGTGACCATTTCGCCCAACAACCCGACCGGCGCGGTCTATCCCGAAGCGGCTTTGCGCGAGGTCAACCAGATGTGTCGCGAACGAGGCGTCTATCACATTCACGATGAAGCCTACGAGAATTTCACGTATGACGGGGCGCGTCATTTTTCGCCGGCAACGATCGAGAACAGCGCGGGCCACACGATCACTTTGTTTTCGCTGTCGAAGGCCTATGGTTTTGCGAGTTGGCGAGTGGGCTACATGATCCTCCCGGAGCACCTGCTGGTATCGGTGAAAAAAATCCAGGACACGATCCTGATCTGCGCGCCGGTCATTTCGCAGTATGCGGCCGTGGGCGCCCTGGAGGCCGGCGCGGCATTTTGCCGGGAGAAACTTCGCGCCATCACGGAAGTTCGCGAAGTGGTGCTGGCGGAGTTGGAGAAGATTTCCGGGCTGTGCACGGTCCCCAAAGCGGAGGGGGCTTTCTATTTCCTGTTGAGAATCCATACCGACCGTGAACCCATGGAGTTGGTGGAGAAATTGATTCGCCAACACGGCGTGGCGGTTATTCCCGGCACGGCCTTTGGAATGGTAGAAGGTTGTTATTTGCGCGTCGCGTATGGCGCACTGCGCAAGCAGACTGCCGCCGAAGGCATTGGGCGCCTGGCGCGCGGTCTGAAAGCGATACTGGCAGTCTGAACAGCGGATCACAGAATCATGAAAATCTATTGCGTCCAACTCGACATTGTCTGGGAGAACAAGCCCGCTAACTACGACCAGGTGCAACGATTGCTGGGGGCGGCCAAACCGGAGGCAGGTTCTTTGGTGCTGCTGCCGGAAATGTTCGCCACGGGCTTCAGCATGAATGTGGCCGCCGTTCGCGAGGGCGGGTCGCAGGAGACAGAGACGTTTCTCGCCCAGGCCGCCCGGCAATTCGACATTTATTTGATCGGCGGCGTGGTGAATGGGGCGGCGGATGGACGCGGTCGCAATGAAGCCGTCGTGTTCTCCCCGGAAGGCAAACGACTGGCACGCTACTGCAAGATGCAGCCGTTTACCCTGGGCGGCGAAGCGCGGAATTACGAGGCCGGAGAGGAGATTGTTACTTTCAATTGGCAGAATTGTCGGGTGGCGCCATTCATTTGCTACGACCTGCGCTTTCCGGAACTGTTTCGCGCCGCCGTTCGCCAAGGGGTTCAGCTTTTTGCGGTCATTGCCAACTGGCCCATTATGCGCATTCAGCATTGGGTGACCCTGCTGCAGGCCCGGGCCATTGAGAACCAGGCTTATGTGGCCGGAGCGAACCGGTGCGGCGCCGATCCGAAACTCACTTACAACGGACGCAGCTTGATCGTCGATCCCCACGGCAACATCCTGAGCGATGCCGCACACGCGCAAGGCGTCATCAGCGCGGACGTGGATCTGAAAGCCTTGATCGCGTGGCGAGCAGACTTTCCAGCTCTCAACGACATGAGGACGGAGCGAGCACCACGACCTGTGCTTGCCACGCCTTGACGCGCCTTGTTTAATCATTGCCGTGTCACAGCAACAGACCTTGCGTCAAGGAGTGAATTACTCCGGGATCGGACTGCACAGCGGCAACCGGGTCACCATGAGCTTTTTGCCCGCCCCGCCCAACTCGGGCATCCGCTTTCGGCGGGTGGACCTCGACGGCAAGCCCGAAATCGAAGCGCGCATTGAGAACGTCAGTCAGACCAACCGCTCGACGACGCTGGCCAAGGGCAACGCAAAAATTCAGACCGTCGAGCACGTGCTGGCCACCTTCGCGGGTTACGAGATCGACAACGCGATCATTGAGCTGGACGCCAACGAGCCGCCCATTGCCGATGGCAGCGCCCGCGAGTACTGCCGGTTGATCGAAGCGGCTGAAATCGTGCCGCAACCGGAAAACCGCGAGCCTTATCGTGTCACGGAGCCGTTGGAACTGCAGACCAGCGAATCCCTGGTGTCGGTCTTTCCACATGAGCGGTTGAAAATCTCCTGCACCAGCGCCGACAAGGCCGGACGATTTTCTCAGTTCTTAAGCGTGGAGGTCTCGCCGGAGATTTGGAAGAAGGATTTGGCGCATGCCCGCACTTTTTGTTTTTTTGAAGAGATCGAGTACCTGATCAAGAACGGTCTGATCAAAGGCGGCAGCCTGGAGAACGCCGTCGTCATCCGCGATGATGCCGTGCTGACCACGGAGCCGCTGCGTTATCCCGATGAGTTCGTGCGCCACAAGATCCTCGACCTGCTCGGCGATCTGTCCTTGCTGGGCCGCCCGTTGCAGGGGCATGTGGTGGCCGTGCGCCCCAGCCATTCCACCAACTGTGAGCTCGCCCGCCTCATCCAAATCCAAATGCAAAAACCGCTGGTGGCCATGCAGACGTTCATTCCTCGTCCATTGGTGGATCGACCGCCGGCCGAGGGGGGAGACAAATCCGTGATGGAGATAGTTCGGGATGGCGCGTCGCTCGATATTGACCAAATCATGAAAATCCTTCCGCACCGCCATCCGTTCCTGATGGTGGACAAGGTGCTGAAAATTGACGGCAACAAGATCACCGCGCTCAAGAACATCAGCATCGGCGAGCCTTACTTCGAAGGGCACTTTCCGCGTCATCCCATCATGCCCGGGGTGTTGCAGTTGGAAGCCATCGCTCAGGTGGCCGGGATTCTGATGCTCAAGCAGGCCGAAAACTTCGGGAAGCTTGCTTACTTCATGTCCGCTGAAAGTGTGAAGTGGCGCAAGCCGGTCTATCCCGGTGACGTCTTGACCATCGAGGTGGAACTGACCAAGGCCCGCGGCAAGATCGGCCGGGCCAAGGGTATTTGCTCGGTTGACTCGGAACCGGTGAGCGAGGCCGAAGTAACCTTCATGCTGATGGACCGATGAACCTCACGCCGAATATTCACCCAACGGCGATCGTTCATCCGCGGGCGCAAATCGGGGCGGATTGCTGGGTGGGTCCCTATTGTGTCATCGGCGAGCACGTGGTTCTGGGAGCCGGATGCCACTTGCATTCTCATGTCGTCATCGATGGCTATACGACGCTTGGCAACGGCAACAAGATCTTTCCCTTCGCCAGCATCGGCCTCAAGACCCAGGATTTGAAATGGAAAGGGGGCATCACGCGCACGCGCATTGGCGATGGCAATACCTTTCGCGAATACGTCACCATCAACAGCGCCACCGCCGACGGGGAAGCAACGGAAATCGGTTCGCACAATCATATCCTGGCTTACTCGCACGTCGCCCACAATGTGACGCTGGGGAATCATATCATTATGTCCAACGTCGCCACGCTGGCCGGGCACGTCGTCGTCGAGGACCACGCGGTGATCGGAGGCCTGGCCGCCATCCACCAGTTTTGTCGGATTGGCAGGATGGCCATGGTCGGAGGCTGCTCCAAGGTAGTGCAGGACGTCCCGCCCTTCATGATGGCCGACGGCAATCCCGCGCAAACCCGCACGATCAACAAGATAGCGCTGGACCGAAATGGCGTCTCGGAAGAAGCGCAGACCGCCCTCAAACAAGCGTACAAGATTCTTTTTCGCCAGGGTCTGACCATCCCCAATGCGCTCGAGCGCATTGAAGCCAAGCTGCCCAAGCTGCCCGAAATCCAGCGCTTGATCGAATTCACGCGCGCGAGTGAGCGGGGAGTCAGCAAGTAAGGTTCATGGACGCATGCCTGCGCGTTCCAGGAGTTTGAGGATGGCGATGGTATTCAGCGCGGCCTTGGGAACGAACGAAGTCACCTCGACGTATTCCGGCAACTTGGAGCCGTCGGCGCTGCGTTCGGAGCAATGATCGTTGTCACCCCATGGACCCAGACCGTCGAGCGTCGGCACGGCGTCCCAAAGAAAATTGCCGTCGCTTAACCCGCCGCGCTCTTCGGAGTGGACGGCGATGCCCATCTCCTTGCCGGCTTCCTGCCAGAATTGCAGCAGCCCATCCGTGCCGGGATTGCGCGGCCAGGGCCGGCTTTCGCCCAGGATTTCCACGGTCACTTCGCAGGGGAAGCGATCCACCAGGCTCCGCACTTCGCCCGGGCCGGCGAGCGCCAGGAGTGCTTTTTGGCCGTGCGCGTAAGCTTCAGGCGTGAAGGCGCGGAACTCCCCTTCGGCGACAGCTTCGTGCGGCACACGATTGAGCACCGTTCCCCCGCGAACGGTTCCAATATTGAAGGTCAGGTCACGAGAATGATCGGTGAGGGCGGCGATGCGTTGAATGGTTCGGGCCAGTTCAACGATGGCATTGGCTCCATGGCGATGTTTCGCTCCCGCGTGTGCGCCACGTCCGGCCACGCTCACACGCCAGGTGGCCCGCCCTTTGCGCGCCACGACCATCAAGATTTCCTCACCGAGACGGCCTTCGGATTCAAAGACCAACGCCGCCAGTGTATCGCGATCGAATCTGCTACGGCAGACGTGACGAAAATCGTGCGATAACATTTCCTCCGATGAATTCCAAAACAATTTCCAGGTGACCTCTTCGAACACCGCCTGCGCCTGCGCCTGGAGGGCTGAGAGCACCAGCCACATCATCACGGTGCCGCCTTTGATGTCGTGCGTGCCGGGACCGTAGATGCGATCTCCCTCCGGTTGCCAATGAAAATTGTTGCGCGCCTCTTCCTCCGGCGGAAAGACCGTGTCCAGATGCGACACCATCGCAATGCTCCTGGACGAGCGCCCGTGGCGTGTCAAAACCAGGTGGTCGCCATACGCAGGATGGGTGGAGGGAACAAACTCCGGGATAAAGCCAAGAGATGCAAAATGTTCTGCCGTCCGGCGGCCCAACTGATTCACTCCTTGCCGATTTTGGGTGAAGCTGTTGATCTCCACCATCTCGCGCAGCATCTTGAGCGCGGCCGGCATTTGATTTTCCAGAAACGAAAGCAGCGGCTTGATGTTTTGCACAACGCCAAGGTGGGTGAATTGAAACTCCAGGTCAACGACGCGCGCGCAGCCTCTCGTAACAGGCCTGCGCCGGAACAATTCAGTTGCTTTCGGGAGCGCGGTGCGTCTCGCCCGCAGTTTTCGGCGTCCCGCCGAAAACTCCCAAACGTCGAACCCGCGCACAATTCGGTGAGGTCTCCGACGCTTCAAACCCGTCGGCGGGACGCCGACGGGAGCGACCGGGACGGTCGCGCTCCTTTTTCTCAACTGAATCGTTCCGGGCTAGAACCACGAGACATCGAGCTTCACGTCCGCGTGCTTCCAGGCGCGCTTAAATTGCTTTGCTACCTTGCTGGCTTCGGCAACTTTGCCCTGAGCGCGCAGGCTTTGCTCCAAACCGAACAGAGGCCAGCCATTATTCGGAAACTCCTTCAGATCGTCGCGGAAGATCTTTTCGGCCTCAGCCGCCTTGCCCGCTTTGAGAAGGGCTGCGCCCAGGGAGAGCTTGACCGAGTAATACCAATAAGGCGGTTCCATGTATGAGAGCTCATCCTCGGCAGCCACGGCCTTGCGCATATGCTCGACCATCAGATCCACGTTGCCTTTTGCGCTCGCTATTTTTCCCGCAAGGACAGGCTCGGCCACAGCCAGGATCTTTGTGCCGGGAAAATACGGGTTGTCCATGCTTCGGACGCGTTCGCTCGCCTTCAATTCCTTGAAGCGGCCGAACTCGCGCTCGGCATCGTCCGTCTTTCCCAGCGCTGCCAACGCCAGCGCGCGCGCGTAATGTGCCATCGTGCGATCGAATGGATATTGCTCGCCTGGAAGCGGCTCATGGAGAATGTCATTCCATCGACCGAAACGCGCGCAAGCCAGCAACGGCAGATAACGCTGGCGTGGCCCTTCGATCGCGCCGCACATCAGGCCAACCGTGTATTTCGAAGTTCTCTTCGCGGCCGCAATGCTGTCCTCGCTGCGGCCCTCCAGGTCGGTCGCGTACCACAGGAAATGGAGATTGTGCGGGTAGTAGCCGCCCGGATACATGCCGGCAGGTTTGGTCAGGTCCAAGTAGGATTCGTCCACGGCGCTGGCGCGTTCATTCACCGCAGCCGCGTCGTGATAGCGTCCTACGCGCACGTAAATGTGCGACGCCATGTGGACCAGGTGGCCTGCCTTTGGAGTCGCCTTCCCGATGCGGTCGGCACTGCGAACACCTTTCTCCGGGTGAGGTCCTGCTTCGACCAGATGAATATAAAGATGATTCGCGCCCGAATGCCCTGGCGCGCCCGCCAGCACGGATTCAATGACCGCGATGGCCTCGCGGGCCGCGGGTTTGGGTGTCAGGTCCGGCTGCCAGTAATTCCATGGCGAGGTGTCCATCAGCGCCTCGGCAAACAGCACCTGGGCATCGAAGTCTTTGGGATACTTGCTGGCGACCGCGCGCATGGCGTCGGCAAATGCCTGGTCGAGCGAGGACCGATCCTCCGGAGGATCTTTAACATACCGCTTGGCCAGCGCGTCTATGTAGTCGCGTTCACTTTCGCTGATCTTGGGCTTCAAGCTAATGGCCTTCTGGAGAGCTTCCCATGCTTTGGGGACGGAGGACTTTTCCATAGGGGCATTCACGTGCGGTCCAAGAGCGAAAGCGACGCCCCAATAAGCCATGGCGCATTCCGGATCGATCGTGGTGGCCGCCTCGAAGGAGCGAATCGCCTCCGCGTGATTGAAGTTATAGCAGAGCGTCCAGCCCTGGTCGAAATAACGTTGGGCCAACTGCCATTTGGTGGTGACGGGGTGGCGATGCCGGCCCAGACCCTCAAAACGCGGCGCCGGTGACGGCGGTTCGGAGGCGCATGCGCTGATGCCGAGCAGCAAGCCAAGCTGAAGTAACGTTGGTTTCATAGATTCGAATGCTCGTTTCGCTTTAAGGCGTGACGTTGCAACAAATCCGCGACGGATGGAAGGATGAAAATTCCAGGGTCTGCCTGGAATTCACCTGAAATACGACCGCTTACGACCGGGGAGTCACGACTCTATATCGATTGCCAAAAGTAATTTCCAAAAAGGTGGGCGACGCCCTGCTGGGCGTTGCGGCAAACCGGCAGGTTTGCCCCACCTTTTCGGAAATTACTTTTGGCCGTCACTCTATAAAAGCGATTGGTTCGGAAGCAGGCATCACCGATCATCTCCATTCGGTTGTCTATTCTAATTGAACGGCAGACGCGCTTGCGTCGATTCACAACCCAAGGCAAGCTGTGTCGGCCCGGTCTCAGATGTTTGGCCATGGCGCCGGCCCGTCGCAGAAATCGAGTTATGCCGAATCGTCGTTGGATTTTCGCCGCCGCAGGGTTGCTTCTGGGCAATTCTTTCTCCGGCGTCTTGGCAGTGTCAAACTCTGTCGTCGTCACCCGCAGCCGCTATACCGTGGACAAGTGGGAAACCGACAGGGGACTGCCGCAGAATTCGGTCATTGCGATGACGCAGACGCGCGATGGCTATCTGTGGCTTGGGACGCTCAAAGGTTTGGCGCGTTTCGACGGCCTCGATTTCACCGTGTTTGACGAGAATAACACCCCGGAACTGGACAGCAGCCGCATTGTGAAATTGTACGAGGATGCTCAGGGACGTCTTTGGATCGCCACTGACACCGGCGGCTTGGCGGTGATGAAGAATGGCCAGATCCGCAAGCCCGACGCGGATATGTCCTTGAGGAAACTCGAGTCCGAGCTCGCCCGCCAGTGGAATCGACATTTGCTCCTGACGGATGGCGCCCTCAAAAAGTGGAGGATGAGCCGTCCGGAAGGCGAATCGGGCTATTTCCCGCGGGGCCTCACGGGCATAAGGGCTGCCTGCCAGGACCGCGAGGGCAATCCGGTGGTCGGAACTGAAGGGGCCGGAGTTTTCTGGTTTGATGAGGTCGGTGGTGTCACGCAACTCTCGACCAACGACGGCTTGTCGCACAGTTGGATCTTGTCCTTGCTCGTGGACCGCGAGGGCACACTGTGGATCGGAACCGATGGGGGTGGATTGAACCGGGTGAAACGACAGGTGTTCGACGTCTTGGAGGAATCGCGCGGCTGGGTGGTGCGATCCGTGTGTGAGGACGATTCAGGTGGACTCTGGATCGGCTCCAACGGCAATGGAATCGGTTATTGGAAGGACGGCGTTTTTAAAAGGTTTGGTCCAAGGGAAGGTTTGACGAGTCCCTTTGTCTCGTCCGTATTTGTCGATCAGGAAAACAAGCTCTGGGCTGCGACCGGCGCTGGTCTGCTTCAACTCCAAAGCAATCGATTCCATCCCGTGATTATGGACGAATGGATTTACCCTGCCATGCAGGCGATCCACCAGGACCGCGATCATCGGCTATGGCTGGGGACCAAAAGCGGCTTGTTACGAAAGGACGAACGCGGCTGGGCGGTCTTGACGACTCGCGATGGACTATCGGCGAATGTCGTGACCGCCCTTGCCGATGACGAGGAAGGAAACCTCTGGATCGGAACGGAACGAGGCGGACTAAATCGTTTGCGGGACGGCCGGTTCACACACTACCGGAAGAAGGAAGGCGAACTGCCTAGTGACAGCATCTCCGCGTTGTGGGTGGATGCCGACGGCGTTCTGTGGATAGGAACAAGTAGCGGCCTGGCGCGGTTCCACAAAGGCAAATGGACGCGCTATTCGACACGCGAAGGACTTATCAGCAATAGCGTCGGTTATCTGATCGAAGATGGCCATGGCAACCTGTGGATCGGATCGACCGCCGGTCTGATGCGCGTGCCGCAAAAGGCGCTGAACGATTGCGCGCAGGGGTTGACCAGGCTCATTCCCTGCCGCGCCTACGGTGAGCGCGACGGTCTGCCGACGGGCGAATGCAGTTCGGGCTCTCAACCGGGAGCAGCACGCGGGCGCGACGGCAAGCTGTGGTTTCCCACGATCAAAGGCATGGTGTCTGTCGATCCGGCCCGATTGTTCCCCAACACGAATCCTCCGCCGGTGGTGATTGAATCGGTTTTGATCGATGGACAGGTGCATAATACCAATGCTCTCCGCGTCGTTCCCTCGGAGACGATTACGGTCCCTGCTGGCAAGGAACGCGTGGAGATCAAATACACCAGTCTTAATCTCGCCGCCCCGGAGAAGGCGCGCTTCAGGTACCGATTGAAAAGGCACGAGACGGCGTGGACAGAGGCAGGCGATGATCGAGTTGCTCGCTATCGCAAGTTGCCGGCAGGGCGCTACCAGTTTCAGGTTACGGCCTGCAATGAAGACGGCGTTTGGAATGAGACGGGCAGTTCGCTCGCCTTCGTTGTCCAGCCACCGTTCTGGCGGAAGTGGTGGTTTCTCAGCGCCGCGGCCCTGAGCCTGCTGGCAACGATCGTTGGCGTCGTTCATTACTTATCCACGCAACGACTTCACCGCCAATTGGAAAGTTTAAGACAAAAGGAGGCCCTTGAAAAAGAACGGGCGCGGATTGCCCGAGACATTCACGATCAATTGGGCGCGAATCTGACCCAGGTCGCGCTGCTGGGCGAGTTGGTCGAAGGCGACAAGGACGTCCCCGAGGAAGTGGAGGCCCACGCCCGGCAGATCTGTCAAACGGCGCGTGAGACGACGCGCACCCTGGACGAGATCGTGTGGACGGTGAATCCGTCGAACGATACAGTGGAGGGATTGATCACTTACATTTGCAAGCATGCGCAGGACTATTTGGCCGTGGCCGGCCTGCGCTACAGACTCGATGTTCCTGCTACCCTGCCCGACGCGCCGGTTTTACCCGAAGTCCGGCACAATGTGTTTCTGGCCTCCAAAGAGGCCATCACCAACATCGTGCGACACGCAAAAGCCTCCAGTGTTTGTGTGCGTCTGCGTTTGAACTCCGCTTCCTTCACTCTGGAAATTGAAGACGATGGTCGCGGCGTCGCCGGCATCAATGAAGCCGCCGTTCCGTCCAGAAATGGTTTGCGCAACATGCGAAAACGGATGGAGGATGTCGGTGGCGGCTTTTCCATCGGCCCGGCAGCCACTGGCGGCACGCTCATCCGGCTGACCGCGCCCATCGGAAGTCACTCCGCAAATCATGGCCATTAGCGTTTCCATCGTGGAAGACAACGATCAGTTGCGCGCTACGTTGGCGCGCGTCATCAACCGCGCCGAGGGATTCCGCTGTTTGAGTCAATATGCGAACGCCGAAACGGCCTTGAAGGCTCTGCCGCAAGAGCGCCCAGATGTGGTGTTGATGGACATCAACCTGCCAGGACTAAATGGAGTCGAATGCGTCCGGCGGTTGAAGCAACTGGCCCCCGAAATCCAGGTCATGATGCTCACCGTTTACGAAGACACCGAGAATATTTTCAGCGCGCTCGCGGCCGGGGCATCGGGTTACATGCTCAAGCGCACGCCGCGGGTTGAACTGCTGGATGCTATTCGGCAAGTGCATGACGGCGGGTCTCCCATGACGACCCACATCGCGCGCAAAGTCGTCCAATCGTTTCAAAGGACTCCGGCGGCTGCCGAGGCGAGGGCTGATCTCTCTGCCCGCGAGAGCGAGGTGCTCGATTGCCTGAGCCACGGCTTAATCTACAAGGAAATCGCGGAGAAGCTCGGTATCAGCTACGAAACGGTGCATACTTATATCCGACGCATTTACGAGAAGCTGCAAGTCCGCACGCGCACCGAAGCCGTAGCCAAATTTCTCCGGCGGTAAGGGCTCGTTGGGACCGGGTCGTGCAACGACGCTGGCAACCTTCTTGTAGCAAGGAAAAAGAATTGGCACAACATTGAAACCCAAAGTGGCCCAAAGTGAATGGCAAATGCCCGTCAGATGCAGGGAAACGGAGGACCTTCCTTAGATATACGAAGACGACAGTAATTCCTTACGTAGCTACGAAAGAAAGTGAGGGAAAGTTCAGTTGAAGGATCTTCCTCTTGCTTCCTTTCTAAGAAAGGCTCCACTTTTTCCGAGTAGATCTGATCAACTAACGTATTGAACTTCCACTCAGATTCCCGACAATGAAGAATAATCCCTTCGGGGGCGGGCGTCTCGCGCATTCGGCATCCTGTAAATTCTGATAATAGCGTTTGTCGGATTCGCCTTTATAGTCAAGCGCAAGATCGTACAGATCGGGGGTGCCGCAATGAGGATATTTCTCCTTTAACGTTTGCAGGGATATTAAAGCGAATTCACAAAATTTGCTCATTTTTTTCCACAGACCTGCTGCCGTCTCAGGATTAGGCTCGTGAACTGAAGCAAAGGCAATAATTTGGTACGTATGAATCACCGCTGCCTGGACATTTCGTACATGATCGGCAAATAACTGACAGGACCCATAGGCTTGCGGGTCAAGCTTGTTGCCAACCCTTTCCATTTCTGTAATCTGACAGCGGTTGACAGAATCTAGAAGCTCTAAGGTAATTGCCATCGCGTCATTCTCGTTTTCGTTCGTTGTATCCCACCCAGTGAGATAAACTACCTTTTCATTACTTAAATCCATCGTCAAAGTCAATTTAACTTAGTTAAATTGACCAAACTTGAGTGGCGCAACAAGGTTACACTCGATAGCTAATTCAAAGACTATTCCCGAGCAGTCAGTTTGTCCCAAGTGATTTTACCGATGTCGCAATCCGGTCAATACCAACGGGAAATGTTGCACGACCTCGGGATTATATACTTGACAAACGCACGGTATTGACTAGGCTTTGGTCATGAAAACGAAAAAGGCCAAGCTGAATCCTGAAGAGTTGAATCTAATTACGCTGGCCCAGGAATATTCAGATGAAGACAAAGCTCGCGAGTTGTTGGAGTCTTTGCGATGGCCTGATGGCCCGACTTGTCCCCATTGCAAGATTGACGGCAGCATGAACCGGGACGTTTATAAGATTACGCCAGATGCCAAGAGCAAGACACGCAAAGGGGTCTATTGCTGCGCTGCTTGTCGAAAACAATTCACGGTGACAGTTGGAACAGTATTCGAGGGTTCGCACATTCCAATCAACAAATGGCTCATGGCGATGTTTATCATTTGCTCAAGCAAGAAAGCTGTGAGCGCCCACCAATTACACCGGATGCTTGGTATCACTTACAAAACGGCTTGGTTCATGGCGCATCGAATCCGGTTTGCAATGGGACCGGGACCGGCAGAAATTATAAAGTTGTCGGGAACCGTGGAAGTTGATGAGACGTTCGTTGGCGGTAAGGGAGATCGCAGAACTAAAAGCAAAAGACAAACGCCAGTAGTTGCGCTGGTTGAGCGAGACGGAAACATGCACGTCCGAGTTGTGGCAAACGTCACACAAAAGAATCTCGCTCCCGCTCTCAACGAATGCGTCGAGAAAGATGCCATCGTCAATACTGATGAACACGGCGCATATCGCAACCCGCTCAAGCAATGGAAGGCGCATCATACCGTTGTTCACTCGCGCAAGGAATACACTCGCAAGCTTCCCGACGGCACCTATGCAGGCGTCAATTCTTGCGAATCGTTTTTCTCCCTGCTCAAGCGCGGCGTGGTTGGCGCATGGCATCATGTCAGCCGGGAGCACTTACAGAAGTATGCCGATGAATTTTGTTTCCGCTGGGACCATCGCAAAATTTCAGACGGAGAGCGCATGGAGAAGTTTGCTGCGATGATTGAAGGCAAGAGACTCACCTACCGACAAGCGGTTTGACTCAGTCCCACAACGCGGCATTACGATTGACTGGCTAAGCGTCACACTTCTCGCATTCCGTGGGGAAGGAAAAGGAAGAATTCTTGAAAGTATGAATCATAACCAGCCACCACTAGTGTCCGGTTGAAAGTCCCGGCAAACACGGTTGAATTTGTATGTCAGTAACATTTGGTGACCATGTGGAGTGCGAAAGCGCCTGTGAAATGGGCGTTTTCTCGAACAACGTCAGACT